>OFFP01002433.1_pt1 | contig 10990 bp, 11 predicted proteins | sample 1521431 | NCBI WGS metagenome assembly OFFP01 (sample SAMEA3504104, study PRJEB24116) | mouse gut metagenome | biome: mouse gut; feature: mouse-associated habitat; material: faeces | place: Denmark | collected 2011 | reverse complement strand
AGAGCACACGGCTGTTAACCGTGGGGTTGTTGGTTCGAGCCCAACTCGGGGAGCTTAGAAAAGCCCGTAAACATCAGTGTTTGCGGGTTTTCTTGTTAGAGAAGATCTGATAGAAAGATAGCATATTTAAAGCCATACGACTGTTAACCGGAAGAAAAACAGCAATGGATTGTTAACCGAAAAATCATAAGACATATCTATGGGATGCACGAAAATATTAGTTCATGCGTCCATCTTCTACATATTTTATATCCAGAAAGTTTATATCCAGACATATTTAAAAATCATATAAATTTGTTTGCACTATTGTGTTTTGTGCCAGGACTCTTATATAATGGAGGTTAGAAAGGATGGTGTAATGTATGTGGGGAAAGAAGAAAATGCGGTTATATTTGGATAGTGAGGAAAGATCGGTCGTGTTAAGGTGTCTTGTGGATATGAAGAACAGGATGACTGCAGAAGGAAGATATACAGATTGTGTTGATGATGTGATTATAAAACTTGTCAATGCGCCTGTGAAAAAGGTAAAATAAAAAATAGTTACATAGCCAATTGATTTTTGAAATGAAAGTCAGTTGGCTTTTTTTGTGCCGTTTTTACATAGCTGTTCTGCATTACGCAGGATGGCTATTCATTTTTTAAGAAAGGAGGCGAAACGTGATGTCACAATGCAAGATCATTGCCATTGCGAATCAAAAAGGAGGAACTGGAAAGACCACATCTACCGTCAATTTAGGTATTGGATTGGCAAGAGAGGGGAAGAAAGTATTACTTGTTGACGCAGATCCACAAGGAGATCTGACTACTTCGTTGGGGTGGGCAGATTCAGAAGGCTTGTCAGTTACACTGGCAACACAGATGGATAAAATTATCCGTGACGAGTTATTTAGTGCGAAAGAAGGGATTCTGCATCATGAGGAAGGGGTTGATCTGATACCGGCAAATATTGAGTTGTCAGGTATGGAAATGACACTTGTAAATGCAATGAGCCGGAATTTACGATGAAGTCATATTTGAATGAACTTAAGAAAGATTATAGTTATATTCTCATTGACTGTATGCCGAGCTTAGGAATGCTTACGATAAATGCTTTAGCAGCTTCGGATAGTGTGATTATCCCAGTGCAGGCGCATTATCTGCCGTTAAAAGGCATGACACAGCTTGTAAAAACCATAGGAAAAGTACAACGTCAGATTAACCCTGCTTTAAAAGTAGATGGAGTGGTGCTGACATTGGCGGATATGCGGACGAATCTTGCCCGCGCTACAGCTGACAGCTTACGGCAGAATTATGGCAGGGTGATCAAAGTGTATCAGACTGTGATTCCTGTCGGGGTGAAAGCCGCTGAAACCAGTGCTGCCGGACAGAGCATTTACAGTTATGACGAAACAGTACGGTGGCGAAGGCGTATGAAGCATTTACAAAGGAGGTGATCCGGGATGGCGAAAAGCAAAGGAATCAATCTCAATCTTCCCCCTGCCGATGATCTGTTTAGTACACAGGAAGAACGGGACGAAGCAAGGCGGGAGACGGTCAGAAACATTTCAATTGCTGAAATAGCTGATTTTCCCAATCATCCGTTCAAAGTGAAGACGGATGAAAGTATGTTGGATATGGTGGAGAGTGTCAAAGAGCATGGAGTATTGGTTCCGGCGCTTGTAAGGGAGAAGCCAGGGGGCGGTTATGAAATGGTATCTGGTCACCGGCGGAAGATGGCAAGCGAACTGGCAGAGAAAGAAGAAATGCCATGTATTGTACGAAGTCTGACGGATGATGAAGCAATATTAATTATGGTAGATTCTAATCTGCAGAGGGAGAAGATATTGCCGTCTGAAAAGGCATTTGCCTATAAGATGAAGTTGGAAGCTATGAATAGGCAAGCAGGTAGACCAAGCAAAAATAATTTGACACCAGTGGTGTCAGATTATAGTGGAACTCGTACCAATGAAGTTCTTGCAAAGCAGGTAGGAGAAAGTAGGGAAACAATTCGACGGTTTATCCGTTTAACCGAACTAATTACACCAATTCTCGAAATGGTAGACGATAACAAGATCGCCATGCGTCCGGCTGTGGAATTATCCTACCTGCCGAAAGACCAACAGGAAATTTTACTGGATACCATGCAGGCAGAGGACTGTACGCCAAGTCATGCACAGGCAATCAAACTTCGGAAGTTTTCGGAAGAAGGGAAATTGAACGAAGCTGTTGTGTTATCTATCTTATTCAGAAGAAAAGGGCAATCAAAAGGAGCAGTTCCGTATGCCGAAAGAACGTATTAATAAATATTTTGCGCCAGGGACGCCTGTGAAGCAGATGGAGGATACGATAGTAAAAGCATTGGAAATATATCGGAAGAAAGAGCGTAGCAAAGAGAAAGACAGGGAACGTTAAAGGCTTTCCGCAAGGGCATCAGTATGTCCTTATGTGGATAGCCTTTTTTCGTTCCCCCTTCCCACACCCTACCCCCTCATTTACCAGCAGATTACCCGCGGAAAAGACAAAAGGAGCCGGTGGCTATCCACTTTTTGATAGTATGCAGAGGTGGAAGCCGGGTGAAGAGAGAAGATTTATATGTATCGAAGTGGGATTGTACTATGTATTTGAAAGAAAGGAAAAGAAAGATGTTAGAAAAAGTGAAGAAGAGAGGCAGGAGGATCACAGCATTTATATTAAGTCTGCTGACAATGATATCTATGGTAAGTTCTTCTGCTGCAACAGCACTTGCGGCGGATGGGACATTATATTTTAATTCAGGTGAAAATATTCCGTATGGAACGTATTCTACCACGAGAATGACTTTTGACGGAGCCAATACGGCATATTGCCTGGAGCCGTCTAAGAAAACACCCGTTGCGGGGAGCTATCAGTATAATTATCTACCGGCAGGATCTCCGATCAGAAAAGCACTTTATTATCTAAATGGCGGGTATGGATATGAGAAGATTACGAAGAATCAGTGTTTTGGTGGATGGTCTGATACGGATTCTTATGTTATCGGACATTTGGTATTATCCTATATCTTCGACAACTATAATGACGCTGGGTATGCATTCTACGGTGCACCAGCGAATTTTATCACAAAGTGAAGTGCTATACTAAAGTTGTAACGGGAGTGGCTAATAAGATATAATCAAAATCACAAGAAAAGAGGTACTCATTATGTCACAAAACTACACTCCCGAATTTAAAAAGAAGATTGTCCGACTCCACGAGGAAGAAGGACGAACCTACAAAAGTATCACCGCAGAGTATGGCGTATCCAAAGCCAGTATCTCCAAGTGGTGCAGTGAATTCAGCAAAGAATGCCAGACAGACCCTAAAGCCCAAGAAGATTATGACTCCATGAAGGAGAACCTGCGGTTAAAACGGGAGAATGAAGAATTACGGAAGGAGATTGCATTCCTAAAAAAAGCGGCGGCATTCTTTGCAAAGGAAATCGATTAGAGGCTTATCGATTTATTGATGATCATCAGGAGGAATTCGGCGTCCGCTGGCTCCTGCGGCGGCTAGGGATCTGCCCGAATGCCTACTATAACTACCGGAAGCATCGGAAGGCAGATTATTATGCCCAAAAAGCGGTGGTCCAGGAGCAGATCCGCAGCATCTACCACAGCCATCATGGAGTGGACGGTTACCGCAGCATGACCGTCTATCTAAAGCGGGCAGGGAACAGCTACAGCGCTGCGACTATCCATAAATACATGAACACGCAGATGGGTCTGCGCTCCATCGTCCGCCCCAAAAAGCCGGGGACAAAGCCAGGCAAGCCCCATAAGGTATTCGAGAATAAGTTAAAGCAGGACTTCCATGCGGACAAGCCGAACCAGAAATGGTGCACGGATTTCACATATCTGTTCCTGAAAAATGGGGATGTGCGTTATAACTGTACTATCATAGACCTCCATGACAGAAGCGTGGTGGCGAGCATAACGGACCGCCATATCACCAGCGACCTTGCGATTCGCACACTGGAAAAAGCATTAGAATCCCAACGTCCGGCAAAAGACAATCTGATCCTGCACAGTGATCAGGGGAGCCAGTATACGTCAAAAGCTTTCATAGAGTTTTGCGAATCTGTCCATGTGATCCAGAGCATGAGCAAGGCCGGATATCCATACGACAACGCGCCGATGGAGAGATACTTCAACACTCTGAAGAACGAATGCACCAATCTGTACGAATTTCGGACAGAGGAGGAACTGTATCAGACTGTGGAGGAATTCGCCTATGTCACCTACAATCATGTGCGCCCGCACAGCCATAACAGCTACCGCACACCATACCAGGCAAGAATGGCCGCATAACGAGCGGCAGGATTGATGATGAGACACCATTTATTGTGGAGAGGTTTGTAAAGACAGCAGGAATTGAAGTATGGAGTGTGAAAGAAGGGGAGCAGAGATTTGAAACCCATGTGGACAAGCTGACCAATTATATCCGGTTCTGGCAGGCATCTGGTGAGAGTGAAAAGACATCCATACGAATCAGAACCAGGATTCAGCAGCTAAAGCTGGATGGATTCTATACAGGCGATCCATTGCCATATGGATACAGAGTTGTTCCAAGCGGCTCAAAGAACCGGAAAGGACAGGAGATAAAGAAGTTCGAGATTGATCTTGAACAGTATGTGGTGTACCGGAAGATTATAGAGAAGACAATCCATAATGGTACTGGAAGCTATGTGATTGCGCATCTTTTGAATGATCAGGGATATAAAACTGCCAATGGCAAGAAATTTACAAGCAGAGCAGTGATCAGGATTCTGTCAGGGAAGCTGGCGAGAGGAATTACGAATGAAGGAGAGACATCGGAGGCTTTGCAGAAGTTAAGGATTGTCAGTGATGAAGAAGCCGGCAGGATTGATGAAATCCTGAAGCAGAGAGTGAAGATAGAAGAAGAAAAACGTCAGATGGCGATGCGGACAAAAGGAGAGGCAATGCTTTCCGGTAATATCTTCTGTGCACACTGCGGGGGGCGGATTACAACCACCCATCATAAAGACCACTATTTTCGGAAAGATGGCAGTGAATATTTAAAAGATGAATTAAAGTACCGTTGTTATCATAAAGCCAACAAGCTGTGTGATTGTGAAGGACAGACGAATTATATTGCCGCAAGAGTGGACGAAGCGGTCTGCCGGATCATGCGTCAGGTATTTGCGAATATGGAAGGAGCACCAGAAGAAGAGAAGTACCGGGCAATATTGAAAAAACAGCAGATGGCACATGCGGCCAGTAAAAGGAAAATCACATTTGAACTGGACAAGAACCGGAAGCAGTTAGAAGTGCTGCAGATGGAGATTGGAAAGACGCTGTTGGGTGACAGCCTCTATTCACCGGAAGATCTGAAAGAAGCAATCAATGTGATAAAGGAACGGGTTGCGAATGGAGAGGAGCAGTTGGAAAGGCTGGAAAGTGATATGTTGGAGAAAAAGGAGATGGTAGAAGCGGTTCTTCCAGCATATCGGAGATTTAAGAGCTGGGCAGAGGAATTTGATTCGGCAGATCTGGAACAGAAGAAAATGATTGCCTGCCAGATATTCGACCGGATTGAATTAGGGAAAGGATATCAGCTGACGATTCATATGAATGTTACTTATAAGCAGTTTTGTTCGGAGTGGGTGAAAGAGTGTATTAAGGAGATAGCCTAATTGCTTTTTCGGGCGGTAGAAATGTTGTGAATAGAGATTAGAGTATCAGTGGGATGCACAGAAAAGAGTAGGACAGATAAGACCATGTTATGAAGGATTATAGAAATTTGCGTAATATGGTCCTATGTTTTGTTGAAGTTCGGTTAGGAGTTTAGTATAATAAAAACAATCAGAAAGAACTGGTTGAGATGCTTTAGAGAGCAAAGATTTTCAGATATTTTGCAGGAGAACTCCTGCAATGGGCAGAAAGGTGGTGAGTGCCCATTGAAAGCAGATACGATTACAAAAGATTATATATCGGACACAAATGTGTTCGCAGACGTATTTAACTATTTTATTTATGGTGGAGAGCAGGTGATCACACCGGAGCAGTTGGAGGAGCGGGACCCTACAGAGATTGCACTTCCGTATGGTGCAGATGGGGCGGTGGTTCCGGTTCAGAAATTCCGTGATGCGCAGAAGCAGTGCATAGTTATGACAGATGGGAAACTGGAATATGTCATTTTTGGCACGGAGGCTCAGGCAAGAATTCACAATGCAATGGCGGTTAGGGATAATCTATACGATGCACTGGAATATGCCGGACAGGTTACGGAAGCTGCAAAATCCCATCGTAAGGAGTTAAAAAAAGAAAAAGAGGAAAGATTGGAGCAGGGAGAAGAAATTTCTAATGAAGGGAAGAAAAGCCTGACTTCCGATGAATTCCTGAGTGGTTTTTGGGATGATGACAGGCTGATTCCTTCTGTGACCGTAACAATTTATTTCGGGCCAGATGAATGGACAGGACCGAAGAGTTTATTTGACATGATGGAAGTGAAAGACCCGAGAATACTGGCATGTATAGATAACTATCATCTAAGGCTGATTGCACCAGCTCAGATGACGGATGAAGAGATCATGAAATTTAGATCTAGTCTTCGGGAGGTTCTTTTGTTTATTAAACACTCCAAAAATCCGGAGAATTTAAACAGGATACTTAAAGACAACGAACAGCGGTTTAGGGAAATGGAACACAGAGCAGTAGATGTGATTGAGGTAATCACAAATACTGGATTAGAATATGAAGAAAGTGAGATGAAGATTGACGTGTGTGAAGCGATACAGAAAATGAGAGAAGAATCAGAACAAAAAGGTGAATTAAAAAAAGCACAGGAAGATGCCAGAAACTTTTACAACTTAGGAGTTGATATAGAAACTATAGCGAAGGGTGTAGGTTATGCTGTGGATGTTGTGAAAGGATGGATAGGTTTATCTCCTGATATGCAGTAAATCTGCAAAAGCAGTAAATCATGGAAAAATAACCCTTCGGTGTGCGACCGTGTCGATGGTAGAGCACACGGCTGTTAACCGTGGGGTTGTTGGTTCGAGCCCAACTCGGGGAGTTTGAAAAAGCCCGTAAACATCAGCGTTTGCGGGTTTTCTTTGTTTAAATGTCAAGCCTTGAAAGAGGCACAATAGATCGCATGGCTGCAAAAACAGGCATGTGAGTGTTAACCGAAAAATGAACCGGGATCGCGCTGCATTTCGTATTCCGGCTGTAACTGCCTGATAGTAAACAATACTTTTATTGTCGGGCTTTTTTGTTGCCATTTTTTAGCCACGGTATAATGCTGTGGTTTTTTTGTCACAGGAGAAAATGACTTGCTGTCCTGCTTTCCGGAATTGGCCGGGGAGTGGGATTATGACAGGAACGGGGAAATCCGACCAGAAAGTTTCCTGCCCCAGTCTAGCTGTAAAGTCTGGTGGAAATGCCAGAAAGGGCACAGCTGGAAAGCGGTTATTGAGAGCCGCACGGTGAGGGGAACGGGATGCCCGTATTGTGCGGGCAAAGTTAAGATGAGGACCCGGTTTATCATGTAGACACAGACATAGGGTTATTCATATTGAAAATTCTGGTAAAGCATTATAATGTAAGGAGCAAGTACTTCTGATAAGGGAAGCTGAAAAATATTACCAAAAGAAAATGCTGGCTAGCATTTTAATGCTATTCGGGGGTAGGGGATGAAGATAGAATTAACACAGGGTTCCATTATTGCTGATATACGTTCAGAAAAGTATGATAACTTAAGATGTAAAGGCATAATCATATCCGCAAGATGCGATTTTGCTCAAGATAAGATAAAACAATTTCATTATTTATCAGCAATGGATATTAAAGATTGGATCTTTGAAGAATTGTATTGCACAATCGTCGAAGAATGCATAAAAAGTGAAAAGGGACAGATTAGAAAGTGCGCTGAGAAATATAGGTTGGATTTCAACACATTGGAAAGCTTTGGATATGAAAAAATGAAGGAGGTCCTAAAATATCATTTGTCGGGAAAAGAACTTACATCGGCAGTAGAGAGTTGCGAGAAATGTGAGCGGAACGAGAAATTGTTAGTTGTCAAAGACAGGAAAAAACAAAGGGAATTTCTAGGGAATAAGGCATGTAAGAAAAATCTCATTAGTAAGGTGAATGCATTGCTTTGTAGCACATATCCGAAGTTTGCGTTTATACCTCAAAGAGGCTATATGAATTCGGAATCTCTTATTCAGGGGTTGGTTGTTGATTTACAGGATATCCATCAAATTGATATGAAATTTAAGAAAGGACTATTAAATAGTGAGTATGATTACCAGCTTATTAAAGATGAGGAGTTAAGAAAAGAACTAAATGGGTATTTCTTTTTTGAAAATGAAGACGATTTTATTATTATTGAGGGAGTGGTGCAGTCACCATGGATTGAATATATTTTGCAAATGTTTGCACATTCTTTTACAAGGATAGGTGTAATAATGCATCGCAGGATGAGATTGAAAAATTTTGTAATGAATTTTTGGAGGAGGAAGCTGATGAAGTACATATTACTGGAAAAGAGTGCGATTGAAGAGCTGATTAATAATACTCAGATGCAAAGCATTGAGTATGATTTGTGTAGGCGCTTTATCCTAGGTTTAAAGGAAGGGCGAGCAGAAAGCCTCATACGCAGGGTAGGTATGATTAAGACAAAGGATGGCATATTAGTTGGCGGAAAGCAATTAACAAAAACTTTTTTGCTAATTGATCTTGAACAATGCAATATAATAGAGAAATGTTCTGATCAAGAACTGCTTACTGTATTGCAAAAAACATTCCGGTTTGCAGTAAGGTTTTGGAACAAGCAGTCGTTCACTAGCTGCGAGAAAATTTTCAAGGATCGGACAGTGATATTTCCATTTTCTTTTTCGGCAAATCATTCTTCCAATCGCATTGTTATAGCTCGGAATATTAATGATAAGAGATTGGATGCAAGAGGGATTAAAAAAAGCTTATTTGCATATAAATACGGTAATGAAAGCACAGCTTCGGATGCGGATGAGCAACCGGAGATAGGCAATTATCGCAAAGGTGGGGAGGATTATCTAAAAAACGTACCAGAATTAAAGAGACTACTGGATGAGCAAGATGGTAATAATGTTAATAAAAAGGATAGTGAAAATGCAATCCAAATTATTGAATCAGGACATATGGTTGCAGATTCATCATTTAAGTATATGAATTTTGAAAATCAGGTTCAGCTGCTGACGGCCACGCAGAAAAAAATAGTTGAGTATAAAGATTTGGGCACTCCTATAAAAATACAGGGGCCTGCTGGGACAGGAAAAACAGCGTCTATGGTTTTAAGAGCAATTAGGATATTGAAGGAAGCATCAGAGGAAAAAAGGGATATATCCATATGCTTTTTTACACATAGCAAATCTACGGAAACCGCCGTAAGAGAAATGGTTACGATTATGGCAGAACCGAAATGGCTTGAAGAAGGAAATCCCCAGTATATAAAGATAACTACATTGCAGGATTTCTGTATAAAGTATATAAAATTAGATGATATGCAGGTTATTGATTTAGATGCTTCAGAGCAGTATCAGCTGCTGTTGATAGAAGATGCATATAAAAAATTAGTGGATGAGAATGTTCTTAATACTTTTAAATGTCTAATGTCAGATAAAGCAGCATCTTTTTTTGAAAAGGAAGAAGAAAGTCAAATTGTAATGTTGTTACAATACGAATTCAGTATAAATATTAAAGGAATGTCAGAAGGAGATCTTGAGAAATATAAGAGCGTCAGTGCACTTAAGAATGGGATTCCGTTTGAAAAAGAAGAAGATAAAGAGTTTGTCTATAGAGTTTATAAAGAGTATCAAAAATCGTTAGAAAGCCAAGCTGTTTACGACACGGATGACATTATTTTAGAAACTTTGGCAAGACTTAATGCCCCCTTGTGGCGGAGAGAGAGAAGCAGAGCAGGGATTGACTATCTATTTGTCGATGAAATGCATCTATTTAACTTGAATGAGCAACAGTTGTTCCATTATCTAACAAAGGATTCAAAGCAAGCCCAGATTCCTGTTTGTTTTGCTTTGGATTACGGGCAGGTAATAGGTGAAAGAAGTGATTTGGATAAAAGCTACATTGAAAAAGAATTTTCAAAGGACAAGGCATACTGTCAGGAATTCGGTACGGTATTTAGAAGTTCGCAACAAATTGCGGAATTGTGTGCTTCGATTACGGCATCAGGAGCGTTATTGTTTGATGCGTTTATAAATCCGTATAAATATTGTGAGAGTAAATTTACTGCCAGGGAAGAAGCGGTCTGCGATGTTCCAAAACTAATCATGTATGAAGATGATAGAGAAATGCTTGCTTCATTGGAAAAGCATATAAAAGATTTGGTTAATCGTTTTAAGTGTCGATTAAGTGAAATAGCATTGATTTTTTTTGATGAGAGATTGCTAGACGATAGTATTAAAGCTAGTGTTGGAAAGTATTCTGTTAATCTTATTGACGGAAGGAGAAGTTGTTTTAATGGAGATGTTCAAAATAAGGTGGTGTGTTCATTACCGGAATATATTAACGGGCTAGAATTTAGCTGTGTTGTTTTGGTTGGAGTAGACGAGGGGCGTGTACCGCAAAATGGAATTTTTGACATATCGGCTAATTTCCTACGTTATAGTGCCTTGAATAAATTGTATTTGGCATGTTCAAGGGCAAAATATAGCGTTACGGTACTTGGGACTAATATTCGAGGAATATCTAGTTGCTTGGAACATTCGCTCAACTGTCAAACAATTAAAGAGGAAAAGGTATAGTTTCCATATTTTTTAAGTTAATATGTATCTGATGGCCGATTGACTTGTGCGAAAAGTCAATCGGCCATTTGTGGTGGTGCGCCCAGTATGGGCGCAATCTAATCGGTGAAAGTCGTGTATTCTGCAATCTGTTATCGGCTTGCCAGTGAAAGTCTGGTCAAGGTAATCGCCAGTGAGCCTTGTAGCGAACCTCCAATGCTTTTTTCAGTATTATACGGTATACTTGAC
>OFFP01002431.1_pt1 | contig 10993 bp, 9 predicted proteins | sample 1521431 | NCBI WGS metagenome assembly OFFP01 (sample SAMEA3504104, study PRJEB24116) | mouse gut metagenome | biome: mouse gut; feature: mouse-associated habitat; material: faeces | place: Denmark | collected 2011 | reverse complement strand
GCAATTGCGCCGCCGTCCCTGGTTTCTTCTATTTCTTCCCTGCCTCAGGCGTATACATCAAAGCCATACTGACTCGGCGCGGGCACAGCAGCCAGCATGTCGTTAATCAGGGCCTGTGCCTGGCTCTCCATGCTGTCCATGGATTTCTTCATGATTGCCGTGTCATAAGCTGTCGCCATCTGCATCTGGCTCATGCTCATGCTGGCAGCCGCAATGCTATCCATCATGGTGATGATCTCCTTTCCTGTTGTCTTCTATGACAGCGCGGGCTTCCGAAGAGAGCAGGCGCTAATCACCTGTGCTGACCTGCAGCGGAATAATCTGCTCGTTGTCGGATTTCTTATAGATATGCGTCAAATCGCTGCTGAGATAGAAGGTTCCCGCCAGCACATTGGTGGCCGTCTGGGCATCCTGGCGGTATACGCTGATTTCCCGGCAGGAAACATCGTCAATCATGACCCAGCCCTGCTGGGGGAAGACCATGTATGCCTTCATATCATCGCCCTCCAGCCCCAGAGCCTGAGGATTGAGGGACGTGAAATACTCCACCTGCTGCGCAATATCGGTGGGCTTGGGCGCGGCCTCCGTCTTTTCCTCCTCCTCCTTCTCCACAATGGGCGGGAGAATGGAGCCGTTGACATAGGCCACCTGCACGGCTACCGCGTATTCCGACCAGCCTACGATCACACGGAGAATCCGCCTGCCGGCCTCCTCATTTTCTGCTGCGGCCTTGCCCAGTATAACAGTGCCCCACAGCAGGTCGGTGTCCGGCTCCTCCAGTATCTTGCGGTTCTCACCGTCTATGACGGCAAAGCCCTGCTCCTCCTCCCGCAAGAGAGCGATATAGCGCGCGGCCAAAGCTGCCGGATCGTGCATCTTCCGGTAGTGGTAGGTGTGGTGAATCTCCAGTCCCTCCGTGACCGCCTGGTCGGTGGGCGCATCGATGGAGGCCAGGACCGCTTCGTCTTCCTCCAGAATCGTGTCCAGCGCGACAACTGCGTCCGCTTCACTCTCCCCCAGAGTATATACCTCCAGAGCCGCATTCTCCTTCTTGCAGGCGGTCAGCAGACACAGGGCCAGCACAGCCAGCAGAAGAACTTTGGTTTGCTTTTTCATGAAAAACTTTCCTCGCTTTATGACGGGTGCTGCATACTGCTGCAGCCAATCTCCCGGAATGTCACTGTCCCCGGCGAATGGTCACCTGGTCATTGTTGCGCAGCTCCTGGGTAAAGGGACAGTCCGTACCGTTGACCTGCAGCACCAGCGGAACGTCCAGCTTCTCAAAATCAATGCCGGACCGGTCCAGCAGATCCATCAGATAGTAGGCGCTCCCGTCCGCTTTACCGGGCAGCACCAGTGCTTCCCCGTTCAGATAGAGGAACAGGGGACGGCGGGACACGGGAACATCCGCCTGCTCCGCCGCGCCCGTCCACACCTCCGGCTGAACCTCCGGCTCCTCCGGTTCGTCCTCCGCCGGAAGGGCGGCGCTCACGGTGGATATCACCTGATCGCCGGAGCGCAGCGGCGTATCCAGCGCCGCCGGATGTCCGTTAATCAGCACGCCGCCGGAGTACTCCTCACCCAGCAGCTCTCCCGGCGTCCGCTCCGCGGAGGCGCCGGGGACGGCAGGCGTAAACTCAATGGAATCCCCGGCATACACCAGGGCAGAGGGGGTGGCATCCTTCCCGTTGCACCGGAGGACACAGGGCGTAGCGCTCTGTCCCCGGAAGGTCAGGCGCTGGCCGTCCACCGTGACGCTGAGCGTCCTGCCGGTACGTCCCACCAGATCCGAAGAGGTGTATCCGTTCATCATCAGCAGGTCCAGCACCGTCAGCGCACCGCTGCGGAAGAGCTTGGCAGGCTTGCCGTTGAGCAGAATGCGATAGCTGTCACTGATAAGCCCCAGTCCTGCCGAAACGGCAATTCCCAGTGGCGTGGCATACTCCGGGTCATTCAGCTCGTACTCCCGGGAGAAGGCGCTGATGTCGTAGTTGTTGCCCGCCAGAGCAACCCGGCGCTCATCCATGCCCAGCTCCTGAGCCACCAGCTCCCGCAGGCCCAGCAGCTTGCTGCCGCCGCCCGCCAGGAACATGGCCGAAGGGGGTGTTCCGTTGATGTCGGTTACGCGCTGGGCGATTTCCTGGGCCAGCGTCTTGGCCGCGCCACGGAGCGTATCCTGAATCTCCGTTCCGGCCACGCTCTGCTCCAGTCCCAGCACATCCCGGTAAACAACCGACGGTTCATTCAGCTGCATCTTCATTCGCTCCGCCGTAGCGAAATCAATGAGGAAGCGGCGCATCAGCGTCTCCGTGATCTCGTCTCCGGCGGTGGTAGCCATGGTATACCCCACCACCGCGCCGTCCCGGCAGATGGCAATATCCGTTGTACCCGCGCCAATATCCGCCAGAACCAGATTCAGCAGCCTCAGGTCTGCGGGGATCACCGCGTTCAGGGCGGCAATGGGCTCCAGCGTCAGACTGGCAACCTCCAGACCCGCCGCTTCCATCACGGTATACAGGCTCTCCACCACCTCGCTGGGGAGGAAGGTGGCCACCACCTCCGCCTCCAGCTGCTGACCGTTGTGATCCTTCAAGGTGGCAAGGGGATACCGGTCCAGCAGATACCCGGACACTGTATAGCCCACCAGATAGGAGCGCCGCTGGCTGTCCTGCTCCTCGCTGAGATGGCTCTCCGCATCCGCCACCGCGCCGCTCTCCAGCTGGCTGATGATATCGCTTCCGATACGGGTAACCTGGGGCAGCTCCATCGCATAATGCCCCTTCTCCGTCCGGAGGGCCCGTCCTGCGGCGGCAACACATACGCGGCTGAGCTTACAGCCCAGCCTGGCCTCCATCCGCTCGGTCACCCGGCGGGCCACCTTTGCCACCTGATCGATATCCTCAATCTGGCCGTCCAGCATGGCACGGCGGCCATGCTCTTCCTTCTCAATGGCCAGGACCTCCAGACGCTCGTCCGCCACCCGGCCCGCTACGCCGATGATGCTGCGGGTCCCGATATCCAGCGCATAAATCAGCGCGTGGTCCTGCTTTTTCCACTCCTGGGGTATATCGCTCACCTCATTCCTAAACCGGTATGGGCAGGGATAGTGGATATGGCATCCCGACCAATCGAGACGCCATATCCACTATGTATTTACTGCAAAAATGGACGCTGCAATCAAAAATCAGTACTTGATCCCGCTGAAGGGGTTATCATTGCTGCGGCCGCCCAGCATGGGAGGCTCCTGGCTGGAGGGAACCTCCGCCCAGCCGTCCCCGCCGGTGGGAAAAGCGCTGCTGCTGAAGCCGCCGCCGCCCAGGCTGCCTCTGTTGCCAACCTTGAACTCGGCCATGAGCTGATGCATGATGTTGGCCTGGGAGGACAGCTCCTCGCTGGCCGCCGCGCACTCCTCGCTGGTGGCAGAGTTGGTCTGCACCACGGCAGAAATCTGATCGATACCCTCGGTGATCTGGGAGATCGCGGTGGTCTGGCTTTCCACAGCCTCGGTAACCTGATCCATCAGCTTGGACACGCCGCTGGCCAGGACCGTGGTCTGCTCCAGAGACTCGGTGACCTTGCCCACCACGTCGGCACCCTCGCGGACGGCGGTAATGGAGTTCTCAATGAGATCCTTGGTGGCCTTGGCGGCCTCGTCGGACTTGCTGGCCAGGTTGCGCACCTCATCGGCCACAACCGCGAAGCCCTTGCCGGCGCTGCCGGCCCGGGCCGCCTCTACGGCAGCGTTCAGAGCCAGGATGTTGGTCTGGAAAGCGATGTTCTCGATGGTGGCAATAATCTTGCTGATCTCCTCAGAGGAGCCGGAAATGTTCTGCATGGCCACGTTGAGCTGCTTGACGTACTCGTTGCTGGCGTTCACCTGAGCGCCGGCCTGGGCCACGCTGGACTGGGCCTCCTCAGCGGAAGCGGCGGTCTGCTTGGAGCTGGCGGAGATATCGTTGATGGTGGCGGCAAGCTCCTCCACGGCGCTGGCCTGCTCAGTGGCGCCCTGGGCCAGGGACTGAGAGCTGTTGGAAACCTGCTCGGAGCCGGCGGACACCTGGCTTGCGGACTGGGAGATGTTGGTGATGGTGTCGCTCATACGGATCACGAACTGATTCACGCTCTGCTGGATGGGGGCCAGATCGCCGGGGAAGGTGGCGGTCAGCTCCACATCGAAGTTGCCCTTGGCCATCTGGCCGGTGGTCTCGGAAATGTCCTGAATGACGCTGTGGAGGACCTTCTGACTGGTACGCAGGGCGTCGCACATCTCGCCCAGCTCGTTCTTGCCGCTGAACTCCACAGGCACGCCCAGGTTGCCCTGGCTGAAGCCCACCAGAGCGGCGCGGACCTGATTGCTGGGTTCGGCAATGCTCCGGATGATCTTGGTCGCTATCAGCACCACGATCAAGGTTGCGACCACCATCACCGCAACAATGACAACGATGCCGATGGTGGAAGAAGTGTTCTGCTGCTTAATGATCTTCTCCTGTCCGCTCTGGAGCTGGGCAGCCAGATTGTCACCGGCCGTGGCGGCGGCAGCCAGCTTGGGAGAACACTGATTCACGATCATGGGAACGGCACTCTCGCGGTCTGTACGGGCTACCTCAATGATATTCTGGGCCTCTTTGCCCCACTCCGTCATGGTATTGATGAAGGTATTGAGCTGGGACTTGTCATCCATGGGGAAGCTTTCATTAAGCTCCGTAATGGCTGTCTCCAGGGCAGCCATCTTGGTCTTGGCAGTATCCAGGTTGCTCATATCGCCGGAGAGGACAGCGTCCCGCAGGTCCCGGGCGGCGATATTGTAGTCGATGCGGCACTCGGAGGCCCGCTGGTTGGCCTCTACGTAGTGGTCGATGATGTCCTGATAGGCGCCCTTCTGGGAATTCATCATCATCAGGGAGGCGATAATGATCGCCAGAGAAACCAGGATTGTAGTGCCGAATCCCACGATCAGGCTTTTCTTGATGGACATGTTCTTGAAATTCATGATGCGTTTTCCTCCTAATTTTTCCCCCAGCCGGAGTCATGCCAGCGGCGGGTTTCTCATGTGCCGGATGCCCGGCTTTTCTCTCTGCCCAGGGGCCCCCCGGCGAGGCGGCAGAGAAGCCGTGCCGGATGTCATGCGGAGCATTGCTGTGGGTCTTTGCTATCTATGGCAGCCGGCGCGCTCAGATGATGTCGCCGTACTTCCCCTTTTTAACGTCTCCCGCCACCTTTCCGTCCACCAGAGTAATGACTCGCTTGCGCATAATATTGACATACTGGCTGGCATGAGTCGCCATCACAATAGTGGTGCCCCGGGAGTTCAATTCCTGCAGCAGGTGCAGAAGATCCCAGATGACATCGTCATCCAGATTGGCGGTCAGCTCATCCAGCAGCAGAATAGAGGGGCTGTTGAGTACCGCCCGGGCCAGCTCCACCCGCCGGCTCTCCCCGATGGACAGCTCCGCCGGATAGCAGGCCTCCACACCGGGCAGACCGACGATGCCCAGCGCCTTGGTCACCGCCTCCTGGCTCTTGCGCCGCAGTCCGGCGGCATTGGCCGCCAGCAGCAGGTTATCCCCCACCGTGCGCTTGCGGATCAGCAGGCCCTGCTGGCTGACCACACCGAAGGTCCGGGCCGCCCGAACCCGCCAGGGGCCGATCATACGGGCCAGATTGGCCCCGTTGAGGAATACCGTCCCTTCATCGGGGGACAGCTCGCCGCTCATCAGCTTCAGCAGAGTGGTTTTCCCTGCGCCGCTGCTGCCAATGAGGAAGACAAATTCCCCCTGCTCAATGGTCAGGCTGATGTTTTTCAGAGCGTAAACTGCACGCCGCTCCTCAGTATAACGCTTTCCTACTTGTTCCAGACGAAGTTCCGCCATGCCGCGGCGCCGCCTCCTGTTCTTGCAAGCGCGCCTGTTCCGCCGGCCCCGGCCGGCGGAACAGTCACGGCTCTTTACTTATGATAAAAGGACTGCTCTCCCGCCATCCGCACACTGGTCCGGCGGTCCAGCTCCACCACCTGTTCCAGCAGGCGCCGGGTCTTGCCCGCCTGTTCCAGGAAGATGCGCTCACCGTCCTCTCCGGGGGACTGCTCCCCCCGGCGCAGGGCCTCCGCTCTGCTCCGGTCCTCCTCAGTGAGGGCGTTCAGGCGGGCTTTCTCGCTGCTGTCCACCTCTGCCAGCTGCCGGATGGGGTCCTGCCGCATGGCCACCAGCATCCGGGCAGACACCTGGTCGTTGCGGTCCAGACATTCGGCCAGCTGCCGGGTCAGGTCCTGCACCTCGGTAAGGTAATTATACTTCTTTCGCTCCAGAACTGTCAACTCCAACCAATCATCCCGGGTCATATCTGCTGCCCATCCCTCTCCTGAGGCACGCCGCTGTTTCTCTCAGCGACATGGAAGGCGTCCCGCATGTCTGCCAGCAGGGGCCGCAGCTGCTCCAGCTCCTTTTTGTTCCGGCCGATCTTGATGCGGCCCAGCTGGTAGGTGAAGTATTCGTACATACGGCTGAGATCCCGGCTGATGGGATACTGGCGGTCCAGCGTCTCATCCAGGTAATTGACAATGTCGGTACACCGGTCAACAGCGGCTTCAAAGGCGGGAAAATCCTCCTTGTCCAGAGCGATGGAGGCCATCGTCGCACGCTTGACCAATTCGTCATACAGCAACAGCAGCAGCTCGCCGGGCGTCATAGACCCCACGGATTGCTGTTTATACTGCTGATAGCCTCTCCTATCCATACGAGGCGCCGCTCCTTTCTGTCATCCGGGTACCTCAGCCGCCCATCAGGCCGGCCAGCGTGGAACTCTGGGAATTCATCTGATAGATCAGGGTCTCCAGCTTGCTGAACATGCTGGTGTACTTATCCACCTGAGTACTCAGCTTATCCTGCCACTTCTCAATTTCCGTATTGATATCATCAATTTGATCCTGCCAGGTATTGCTCATCAGCGTCAAAGAGCTGAGGGGCGTACCAGCCTGCTGCACCAAAATACCCTTTGTGGCGCCGGTGGTGCTGCCATAGACATCCAGATGGTTCTTCAGCTGCTGCATGATGCCGTTGGTTCCACCACTGCTCTCAGCAGTGCGGGTAAACATATCCGTCACTGCATCGGGGTCGCTTTCGAGCATGGAGCGCAACTTGTTCTCGTCCAGTGTGACGGCCGCCGAGCCATCCGTGGAGGAATAGGAGAGATTGATGCCCATCTGGCGCATCAGGGCCTCATCCGCGCCGCCGGGAGCGAATACAGAGCGCAGCTTGTCGTACAGGGAGGAGAGATTACGGTCCGCGAAAAGAAGGCCCTGCTTGGCTTTCTCCTCGTACTTCTGGATGGCGCTCTCGCTCATGCCGGCCTTCTCCTCGTCGGTGAGGGGCTCATAGTCTTTGAATGCGCCGGAGGAACTCTGTATGGGCAGCGTGGAGTAGGCGCTCTTGATCTCGCCCATCATCTCGTTGTAGTCCTTGACCATGTCCTTGATGGCGTCCACGATCTGGTCGGAGTCGATGCTGACATCGAAGCTGACGCCCTCATCGCCCTCCTCCTGGGCGAAGGTGCCCTTGAAGTTGAGGGTCAGTCCGTCGATATCCACGCTGTTGTCGCCCCGGACCATGTCCTTCTGGATGCCGTTGACCGTGACGGAGAACTTGGCGTCCTGCCCCTTGGTATAGGAGGCGCCGCCGTACTTCTTCAGAGAAGCGGCCAGCTTCTGCGACATATCGTTCTCATAGGAGACGTCCACCTTCTTGCCATCCTTGTCTGCGATGGAGAGGGAGCCGGACAGCGGGTCGAAGGACGCCTTCATGCCCTTGCCGCCGATGGCTGCATTGACATAGCTCTCCAGCTCATCCATATTGACATCCTTCCAATCCTTGTCAAGAGGCTTGCTGATCTCGATGGTCTCATTTCCGGCTTTCAGCTTGAACGTATCGGTATCGCTGTACTCGAAGTCATCCCCCAGCACGTCCCCGAGCTTGGTTTCCTCCGCGGTGGGCCGATAAAACATTGCCTTGGCCAGACCGTCGCCCAGCTCCACCTTGCTCTGGGAGCCGGTGTCCCGGCTCTCGAAGACGAAGCTGCGGGTGGTTTTGGAGTAGGAGACCTTCACATTGGCCTCCTTGTTGGAGTTGATGTCGCTCATGATGTCGGCGAGCTTGGTGTCCTTGTCGTAGCTGCCGATCTTCTCTCCGTTGAGGACGAAGTCATATTTGCCGTCTTCGTTGGCCTTCAGACCGCCCATGTCCTCCCCCATCAGCTCGCCCAGGGTCTTATTCGTGTTGAGGTAGCTGGTGGCGCTCTTGCCGATGTTCAGGACGTCGCCCGCGTCGGTGTTGACGAGGAGGTTGGAGCCGTCCTTGACCTTGAACTCCAGGCGCAGCTGCTCCTTGCCGTCATAAGTGCCCTTATTCTCCACCGTCACCTTGTCGCCGAAAGCCTTGTTGAGGCCCTCGTTCAGGATTTCCGCATACTTGTTGGCCGCGTCCTTGGCGTCCACCTTTACCTCGTCAGCCTTATTATAGACGACTCTGCTCTGACCATTCTTGTCCTTGACGGTAGACGCCTTGGTGAAGGTGTAGGTCCCGTCCTCGTTTTTGACGATCTTCGGCCCATAGATGGTCTTGGTAGTGCCGTCCAGGTTGACGTTCATGGCTTTGCCGGAGAGGTACTCGCCGGTGTTGACCTTCTTGGTGAAGCTGCCACTGCCGGGCTTGATCTCGCTGACCTTGTCGCTGCTGGTCACGCCCTTGAGGTTCAGCTCTGTGGCCACGGTGCCGCTCGCGCCGCTGATGTAGACGCTGTTGCCGGCGCTGGACTTGTCCGAGAAGGTGATCTTCCCGTCGGAGACCTTCACATCAATGCGGTCGCTGGCCTTGGCGCTGGTGCCGCCGGAGAGGGTGATGGTCTCGTTGGAGAGTTTCTCACGGATGGCCGCAGCCAGGTCCTCGACGCTCTCGAACTTGTCGGTGTTCTCATCGAAGCTCACGGAGACGCTCTTGTTGCCGTAGGCGATGCTCAGGGACCCCTGGAGGGTGCCCAGCGTCATGTTCTCATTGAGGTCCACACCCTTGCTGGCGGTGATGGTGGTGCCGTCCCCCGCGTTGAGGCTGCCGCTTGTCACGTAGCGGGCGGCGGTGGCCAGCTGGCTGACGCTGTTGAGGACCACGTCGTTGTCCGTGCGGCCGCTGGCGGTCACCTTGTCCGCGTACTTGCCCTTGGGCTCCACCACCCGTGCGTTGTTGAAAAACGAGGGGGAGGACAGGTTTGTGGAGGACATATAGGAGGTATACTTGTTGGAGAAGGCGTACATCTTGGCGATGATGCTCTGGTAGGCGTCCTGCTTCCACTGGATCTTTGTGGCCTTCTGGCTGAGCTGGGTGATCTTGGCGTTGTAGCTCTGGACCAGACTTTCGATCATGCCCTCGGTATCCATACCGCTGGCAAGGCCGCTTACGATGTTTGCGCTGTTGTACAGGCTGCTGGTATAGCCGCTTTTCCCGACAGAATTAATAGATGCCATCACAATCGCTCCTTTATCCAAAATTTCACTGAAATGACGGAAAATGTTTTTCTCAAATTTCTCACGAAAAAGAGAAGAATCCTCTGTACTTTTTTATCGTCACGTAGTATAGTAAAGTTAAGAGCCGCTAGAAAGATTTTACACAACGGAGGGGATATTTTGTCTGCTGTAATTGCCATCACAAATCAAAAGGGCGGCGTGGGGAAGACCACCACTTCCAGCGCCCTTCTCGCCGGCCTCCAGCAGCGGGGGAACCGGGTGCTGGGCGTGGACCTGGACCCCCAGGGGAGCCTGGGCTTCTGCCTGGGCCTGGACATCGACAACTGCGCCACCATCTACGACGTCATGAAGGGCACACAGTCCGTGCGGGACGTCATCGTCCGCTCGGAGTGCGGGGATATCGTGCCCTCGAACATCCTGCTCTCCGGCGCGGAGCTGGAGTTCAACAAGCCCGGGCGGGAGTTTTTGCTCAAGAACGCCCTCCGGGAGCTCCAGGACGAGTACGACTTTATCATCGTGGACACGCCCCCGGCACTGAACGTCCTGACCGTCAACGCCTACGTGGTGGTCATCCCCATGGCCCCGGAGATCCTCAGCCTCCTGGGCGTGGCCCAGATCCGGGAGACCATCGACACCGTCCGCCGCTGCTACAACTCCCGGCTGAAGGTGCTGGGCATCCTGCTCAACAAGTACAACCAGCGCTTCACCCTCAACCGGGAGGTGCTGGACATGGCCGGCCAGATCGCCGCCCAGCTGGACACCACCGTCTTTGAGGCCAAGATCCGCACCAGCGTCTCGGTGGCGGAGGCGCCCGCCCATGGGGAGAGCGTCCTGAGCTACGCCCCCGCGTCCAAGCCGGCCTCGGACTTCCGTGCCCTGATCGGCGAGATCACCCGGCAGCTGCCCGTCTGATCCCGCCTGCAAAAGACAACCGTTTAAGGAGAGATCGTGCTTATGGCCAATCCAAAGAAGAATGCCAAAAGCAGCAAGACTGCTCATGTACTGAACCTGCTGGCCCCGGGCGGGGAGAGCGAAGCCATCCGTCCCCCCGCCGTCTCCCAGGCGGAGCCTCCCGCCCCGGAAGCCGAGGGGACTGCGGAGGGAGTTCCCTCTCTGGAGAACGTCTCACCGGCGGAGGGGGCCGTCAGCGCCGTCCGTCCCCTGGCGCCTCCCATTCTGGAGGTAGCCCGCAGCAATGACGAACAGGTTTCCCTGCAGATCAAGGACGCGCTGGAAAGCGAGCTGCTGAGCGCGCTGGAGACTTCCTCCAGCACAGACGAACCGGAAGCTGAACCAGAGTCGGAGCTTGTACCCGAGCCCGAATCGGAACCGGAATCCGAGCCTGAACCTGAGCCGGAGCTCGAACTGGAGCCTGAGCCCGAACCCGAACCCGATCCGGAACCGGACCCCGAGCCCGAACCTGAGCCCGATCCGGAACCGGACCCCGAGCCCGAACCTGAACCCGATCCGGAACCGGACCCCGAG
>OFFP01002425.1_pt1 | contig 11005 bp, 9 predicted proteins | sample 1521431 | NCBI WGS metagenome assembly OFFP01 (sample SAMEA3504104, study PRJEB24116) | mouse gut metagenome | biome: mouse gut; feature: mouse-associated habitat; material: faeces | place: Denmark | collected 2011 | reverse complement strand
TTCCGCCTTCTGCCTTTCCTCTTCCGCCTTCTGCCTTTCCTCTTCCGCCTTCTGCCTTTCCTCTTCCGCCTTCTGCTTTTCCTCTTCCGCCTTCTGCTTTTCCTCTTCCGCCTTCTGCTTTTCCTCCTCCACCTTACGTTTTACCTGGTTCAGCTCCTCCTGCATCTCGTCAATCATCAACTGCACCGTATTCCGGTCCAGCTCACGCAGCTCCTTTGAAAACATACCCATCACCTCTTCTATATTCCGGCAGATCTCATAAATCTGCCCGTACATGGCTTTGAAGTCTGAATATTTTTCTATGACGGAAATGACCGCCTCCGGCTCATCCATACTCAGAAACACCAGCCATGCCTCCAGCCGATTCTCTATCCTGATATGTTTATTGTGCTGGATTTCCCGGAAGATGTCAAGTGGCACGAACAGATATTTCTGGAGGAGGTTTATCTCTATCCCGGTATTGGATTTCTGTTCAAAATAGTGGAGATATGTATCTGGAAACTGATGGAATGCCGATGCGCTCTGCTCAAATAAGACGATTGTGTAGACTTCCTTGATATCTTTATAGACAAATCCTGCCGGTGGTTTTCACCCCATTGTTCAAACATTGATTTCAAATGCCTGTCTGCCTCAATCTGTTCCATAATAGATTCCCTTGTCTGAATCATTGGAAAATACTCCTGTAATTTGTTTGTCATACGCAAATTCCTCCTTGTAAATATACCCATGGCATAATCTTTAAACAGTTGCTTTGGATAACTGCCCCGAAAGCGGAGCGGTAAGATAAAAAGACTTTCATCGTGAAATATCTTCGGATCAGCAGAACGCTTTTCCTGTTTGTTAAATGAGTGTAACACATGCATGAAAGTTTGTGCAAGAGATATTTTTGAAATTTAATTTTTATTTTTTTCCGGAATTTGAAACGGGGCTGTCCAAAAGCACAGCCCCGAATACTCCTACTCTTCCGCCGCTCTAAATGCCCTGTCTAAAATCCTTGCATTTAACAGCGTCTCTTCCCTGGACACATACGGTCTCTCCCCGTCCAAAATGCACCTTCCAAATTGTTCAATCTCCAGCATATAGTTATCTGGGCACATTACCGTATACTCCGTCTTCTTCTCGTCAAGAACCTCCACGTTATCTACACGCCCGTCCGTCACCAGCGTAAACTTGCAGATATTCCGGCAGTTAAAGTTGCACGGCACCTCAATCCGCCCTTTCTCCCCCACAACTGCATAATATCCCCTCGCATAAGAATTGAGGGAAGAATAGCTCACTGCCTGCACTCCGTCCTCGTATTTGAACAGTGTGGTATTGCTTACATCCACGCCGTACTCTTCATCCATCTCGGCAAACGCCTTCACGTTTACCGGCTCTTTCCCGTCAAGCAGATAGCTGATGGTGCTGATATTGTAACATGCCATGTCATAAAACGCACCGCCGCCAAGCTCCTTATTCATCCGGATGTTGCCCATGTCCGTAAGCAGGTCTGTAAGGTGGGACTCCAAATATTTTACCTTCCCTACAGCTCCCTCGCCTATCAGCTCTTTTACTTTCTGCACAAGAGGCGCATGGCGGAACGCAAATGCCTCCATCAAAAGTACATGATTCTCCTCGCACACCGCAAACATCTCCCTAGCCTGCTCCTCATTCAGAGCAAGCGGTTTCTCGCATAAAATATGCTTTCCGGCCTTCGCAGCCCGCTCCACCCACTGAAGATGCATGGAATTAGGAATAGGAATATAAACCGCCTCCACATTGTCATCCGCCAAAAGCTCCTCGTAACTCCCATAAGCCGCCTTCGCCCCAAACATCTCCTTAAACTCCTCCGCCTTGGAAAGCCCCCTGCTGGCCACCGCATAAAGCTCCCCGTTCGCTGCCTTAAGAAGACCCGGAACCGTCCGCACCCTCGCAATCTGGGCGCACCCCAAAATCCCCCATCTAACCGTCCTGCTCCTATCCATATCAAAATCCTCCTACACTCATCTTAGCAAAACAAATTACATCTTATCCTCAACAAACTCCCGCATCCCCTGAATGATCAGATACACCGAAGTCGCCCCCGCATCCTGATGCCCGATTGCTCTCTCCATCAGTGATTTCGCACGTCCGAATCTGGCTACATATTTCTTCGTATTTTCCATGCCGACCCTTGCCGCCTCTTCCGCCGCTTTAAGCATCTCCAAAAGCCCTTTGTCCTTGTTCGCCTCAAGAGCGTCAACTGCCGGAGCCAGCGCGTCAACCATGGTCTTATCGCCTACTTCTGCCTTCCCGCGTTCCTGAATTGCCGCAAGGCTCTTTCTCTCCATGGCCGCTAGATCCGTCGCATCAAGCGCCTCCTTCCCATCCATTCCCTTAGCTCCCGCAAGGTAGAGGCTGCCGAAGATCACGCCGGAGGCGCCGCCCATGGACATCAGCATTGCCTGCCCTGCCGTCTCAAACAGCTTGTAGGCGTTTGCCTCGCCCTGCATCTTCAGCAGTTTCTTCTTCGCCTTCTGCATGCCGCCGGCCATCCCGATACCGTGGTCGCCGTCGCCGATCACGCTGTCCACTTCCGTGAGATACGGTTTCTTCCCGATAATCTTGTCCGCGATATAGATCAGCATATTTCTTGCATCCTCAGCGCTAAGCTCTGTAAGAACACCGGCTTTGCTCCTTACGATGTCCGCCTCTTCTACATCGTTCTCATCGAACTCCGGCTCTTCTTCCTCCACCGTATCTTCTGCCCGGCAGGCTGCCCCGGTAAGCTCTCCTTTTGCGTAGTACGGAGAATAACAAGGCGCGTCCAGATATTCAATCAGCTCATCATCAAGCTTTAAGATGGTGATGGAAAATCCTCCCATCTCCATACAGGTGCAGTATGTCTTGATCTCCGCGTCATGGATGATAAGGCCGTCTTTCGCAAAACGCTTATGAAGGTCATAGTAGACGATATTTAACTCTAAGAGCGGAGTAGAGCCAAGGCCGTTTACAAGCACCGCCAGCTTATCCCCCTCTTTAAATCCCATCTCCGCCTTAATCTCCCGATACATCCGGTCAACCATGTCGTCTGCGGGCATCATCTTTGTCCGCTCGATTCCCGGCTCGCCGTGAAGGCCCATGCCGAACTCCATCTCATCATCCGCAAGCTCAAAGGTAGGCTTGTCATTGCCCGGCAGCGTTCCCGGAGATGTGGCAAGTCCGATCGTGTTGATATTATCCCTTGCTTTCTCTGCAATCCTTACGACTTCGTCAAAGGGGAGCCCTGCGTCGCATGCCGCTCCCGCCACCTTGATGACGAACACATCCCCGGCGATTCCCCGGCGGTCATAGTACCGCTCCTTGGGCGCAGACGCGAAATCATCCCATCCCCGCACATGAGCCGTCTTAATGCCGTCCGCCTGGCAGAGCTCCTCCGCCATATCGAAATTTAAGTTATCCCCAGCGTAGCACCCGTAGATGAAAAGCACTCCCTTCCCCTGGTCTACCGCCTTCGCCGTCTCATAGATAAGCTCCGGGTTAGGAGACGCGCAGATATTGCCGCAGGCAACCGCATCCGCAAGGCCCGCCCCGCAGTAGCCGGAAAACAGCGGTTCGTGCCCGCTGCCACCGCCGATCACAAGAGCGACTTTGTCTTTCCTGCTCCCGCGGTATTTGAAAGCATTGTAATCACCAATTTTCTTATAATATTTCTTATATGCAGAGAGATATCCCGCAAGCATCTCTTCCACAACATTTGACACATCAGCGTTTAATATTTTTTTCATCTCAAGTCTGCCTCCTTACTCCACATTTCTATGCCTCTTTGACATTTTCTCAAAACTAAGCCCCGGCGTCTCTTCAACCAGTGTCATGACAATCATGTCAAAGGTAATCAGAAGGCACTGCTCAAACAGGTTCCCCATGGGCTGGAAGGACGGAACAACGTCGTCTGTTCCTCTGTAAACCGCAGCCGGCACAAAAAACACCTTATCCGCTACGTTTCTCGCAGTATTTCCGCTGGGCGAGCCGGTCACCACATAAATCATTCCCCCCGCCTCTTTCGCCCGTTCGCAGATATAATTGATATGGCCGATATTTCCGTCTCCCAGAGTGGCGATCACAAGGTCGCCCTCTCCTATGGACGGAGTAGTGTCGTCCCAGATCCAGTGGATTTCCTTTCCCATATGCATCAGCCTCATAGCAAATGCTCTGGTGGCCATCCCTTCCCGTCCTACGCCGATTAGAAAGATGCGCTCATGAGCCTTTATCTCTTCGATAAATTCACGCATCCCCTCCTGGTCTAACCGCTCATAGACTTTGCGGTGCTCGTCTAAGATTTTCTCATACATCTCTCTATATTCCATGCCAAGACGCCCCCTAATCCAACTCTCTGTGAAGATAATCCATTGTTTTTTTCATGCCGTCATACACCGCATCGTCGTCGTCCTCAAAGATGGTAACTACCTCAAGATACTGCACGATGTCTTCAAGCCCTGCATTTTTCGTGGCGCGCTTTATAAGCTTTGGCGTCACGATGCCTTCCTTTGTAAAATCCCAGTGCCGGTCCCACTCCCCGTCTGTCTGCTGCAGATGGATAGAGCCGATGTAGGGCGCGCACTCGTGAAACCACAGCTCAATGTCCGCCTCATCCTTCAAAAGCGGCCTGAACAGCGCATGTCCCCAGTCCACCAAAAGCCTGATGGGAATATCCGTGCCTTCTAAGTCTTTCATCATCTTGACACATACAGAAGGACTGTGGGGGAACTCCGTAATAAGAGGCGTGGCCTCGATATGTATCTCCTCAAGCCCTTTTTCCTTTCCGTAAGCCGCAAGTCTTTGCAGGTACTCAAGCATCTCCTGATAAAGCTCCTCCCGCTTTCCCTGGTCTCTGGCATCGTCATAGTTCATGCCGCCCACCGGAGAGCCTAAGACTTTAGCGCCCATGAGGACCGTCATATCAATGGCTCTCTTAAAGAAGAGAAACGCTGCCTCCCGCTGCTCCTTCGCCGGAGCAAGGAAATGCGCGAAAGAGTAGGATGCAAGCCCTCCGAAAGTAGCGTCTATCTTTACTCCTTCTTTTTCAAATGCCTCTCTATAGTCAGCAACCATTACATCCCTTAATTCTTCCGGCCACCAGGGGTCGATAAGATCCCAGGTAAACTGCACATGCTCCACGCCGAAATCATTTCTGCACATAGCCGCCAGCTGCGCCGGTTTCATCCAGCGCTTGACCGCAAAGGAAAGGTTTAATCCCAATACCATAAGTCATCCTCCTTTATTTATACTTAGCTAAGTTTAATCTTCCTCTGTTTCCTCTCGCGCATAATCTCAGAGATGGAGCTGAAGGAAATCGCGATAACAACTACCACGCCGGATACCGCCGACTGCCAGTACACATTTACGCCAAACAGCACGATCATGTTCTGGATGATGCTGATTATCGCCGCTCCGATCAACGCGCCCGCAGGATTTCCGATTCCTCCCGTAAGAGACACGCCGCCGATTACGGAAGATGCGATAGAGTTCATCGGCCAGTTCTCGCCGACTGCCGTCTGGGCGGAGCCAAGCCTTGCAACGTACAAAAGACCGGCCAGGGAAGAGATAAGACCTACTAAAGAATAGATCATAATGCGGATCTTATTTACCTTGATTCCAAGAATCTTCGCCGCCTCGCGGCTGTTGCCGATGGCGTAGATGTAACGCCCGGTTTTCGTCTTCTTTACCATGAAAAGCACAAGTATCAGCACGATGATGCAGAAGATAAAAGGCGTCGGAACCGGCCCTACATTTCCCTTGCCGAGAAAATAGATGTCCTCCGGAACTCCTGTGATGGCTTTTCCTTTCGTAAGCACTAAGTTAATTCCTCCGTACACACCCTGCATTCCGATGGTGGCAACCATGGAATTCAAGCGCAGCTGGGTGATGATCAGGCCGTTGATGCAGCCGAAGATAAGCCCGAGAGCCAGGCCCAGCAGCACGGAAAGCCACGGGTTCCACCCCTTATTTACCATCATGATGCCGGAAAGGATGCCGCACAGGGAGGCAATCTTTCCCACAGACAAGTCAAGCTCTCCAATGAGAAGGAGCAGCGACTGGGCGATGCCGATCATGCCGATAAAAGCAAGGTCGCGGATCAGCGCCTGCAGATTATAGATGTCAAGAAAGTACGGAGACGCCACGCTGGCGATGACAATCATCAGCACAAGCACCGCCCCGATTGCGGTCATATTACTTTTTTTCAATGCATTGACCAATGCATTGTTTGCTTTTACATTATCTTTACCCATAACAAACAACTCCTCTTCATTTATGAATTCACGCCGATAATTGCACTGAGAAGCGTGTCCTTATCTGCCGCCGCGTCATACTCCCCGGCCTGCCTGCCTTCGTACAATGCAATAATTCTGTTGGAACACTTCTTAACCTCATCCATCTCCGAGGAAATCAGGATGATGCCGATGCCCTTTTCCTCTGCCAGCTCCTTCATGAGCCTGTAGATTTCCGCCTTAGTCCCTACGTCGATGCCCTTGGTCGGCTCGTCAAACACAAGCACCTTCGGGCTGCACTTCATAGCCCGCCCGATGATGACCTTCTGCTGGTTTCCGCCGCTTAAGAACTGAATCGCCTTGTCCGCGTCCGGCGTTTTTACATCATATGTATCAATCACGTCCTGGGCAAGCTCGTCTTCTTTCCTCCGCGAAATGCTGATTCCGCTCTTTAGCGTATCGAGGGTGGAGACAGAGATATTTTCCCGGATGGAAAGCACAGGAAGGATGCCCTGCTTTTTGCGCTCCTCCGGCAGATAGATGAACCCATGGTTTACGGAATAGTTGGTATCCCCAAGTTTCCAGTCTTCCCCGTCAAGCTTTACCGTGCCGGAATATACCGGAAGATAGCCGAAAATCGCCTGCATCAGCTCGCTCCTTCCCGCGCCTACCAGACCGGAGAACCCTAAGATCTCCCCTTTTTTCAGCGTAAAGCTTATGTCGGTGAATTTTTCTCCCGTGAGATTGTTTACCTCCAAAAGCACCTTGTCAGACACCTTTCCAGAGCAGTATACCTGAGTCTGGTCAAGCTCCTTTCCTGTCATCTGCCTGATGACCCAGGGGATATCCACGTTGCTTATCACGTCTCCCGCAACTTTTTTTCCGTTCCGGAATACCGTGATCACATCCCCAAGGGCAAAGATTTCTTCCAGCTTGTGGGAGATGAAGATAATCGCCTTATTTTCCTTTTTAATATCTTTTACAATGTCAAATAAAATTTCCGTATCGCTTGTAGTCAGGCTTGTAGTCGGCTCATCCAGCATAAGCACTTCAAAATCCTCGTGCACGCAGGCTCTCGCAATCTGAAGGAGCTGCTGGGAAGACACCGATATATCCTTTACCAGTGCGTCCGGCGCTACCGGAATCCTGAATTTCTCAAGAACCGGCGCCGCTTTCTTCTCAAGTTCCTTCTGGTTTACGATTCCTTTGATTCCTGACTTTTCATATGGGAGAAACAAATTTTCCGCTACAGACATATATCCGAAGAGGTCAATTTCCTGGGGCACATAGGCAACTTTGCCGAACAGCGCCTTATTTTTCATGGCATCCTCCCCGCCTATCAGAACCTCTCCTTCTTCCGGGTCATAGACACCTGTCAGGCACTTGATCAGCGTGCTCTTCCCCGCCCCGTTCTCACCGATCACACAGTGGATTTCCCCGGGTTCAAAGGCTACGTCTACCGAATCAAGCGCCACCACGCCCGGAAATAATTTTGTAATTTTATGCGCCTCTAATACTTTCATAGACATGCTCCTTTTAAAAAAGCAGGGGCGAGCAACTCCTTAACTGGTCACAAGCCCCCGCTTTTAATCATTTTAAAATTTTAAGCCTCAAGATTATTTTGCGTCGCCGCCTACAATCTCAATCCACTCGTCAATGTTTTCTCCGTCGATAACGGCAATGCCTGTATCAACCATAGCCGGAATCTCTATGCCGATGTATTTCTGGTACATCATAAGAACCGCCATAGAGCCCTGCATCTGAGGAATCGTTGAAGAAGTAGCCGTAATGGTGCCGCTCTTAATGTAGTCAAGAATCTCAATCAGGTTGTCCATCGATACGAATGTAACCTGACCCTTCTTTCCAGCCTCCTCAATCGCTGCCGCAATGCCGGAGCCGCACGCATCGCAGTTGAGGTAGCCCTTAAGATCCGGATTTGCCGCCAAAACTGCCGCTGCCTGTGACTGAGCCTCCTCAATGTTGTCATTGTCGATACCGCCGTCAACAACTTCGATGTCCGGATATTTCTTAAGCGCGTCCAAGTGAGCCTGATATCTCTCAGCATGGTTCGGCGCAGACGGGAATCCCTGCATAACCGCAACTTTTCCTTTTTCGCCGATTTCCTTCGCAAGCCTGTCTGCCGCGATCGTCGCCTGCTCTTTGAAGTCGTTGCCGCAGCTTGTAAGCCCGCTGCCTTCCGGTGACGGAGCGTCAAAGAGAACTACCGGGATGCCCTGCTCTTCAATCTGCTCGATAACTGCCTTGCTGCCGTCATAGTCAACCGGGTCAAGTGCAATTCCTGCCGGTTTTGTAGCCGCCGCCTGCTCAAGTACGGAGTTCTGCTCCGCAACGTCCGCCGCGTTAGGAGCGCGGTAATCAATCTTAACCTCAACGCCAAGCTGCTCGGACAGAGCGTCCGCCTGAATCTGCGCGCCCTTGTTTACTTCGTCAAACCATGCGTGCACGCATTTCGGAACGATTACAAAGGTCATATCCTTTGCCGCGCCGCCTTTGCCGCCTTCTCCTCCTTCAGAGCCGCCGGAACCGCCGGAGCTGCATCCTGCCGCAAGCGTAGCAATCATAGTTGCCGCAAGTAACACTGACAAAATTTTCTTTCTCATTGTACATTTCCTCCTTTTTCTTTATTATCCGTTTGGAATGATTACATTATACAAAAGGCTCTCCAGAAATCCAATGTGAAAGAATTTAGATTGAGTGTGAGAATGTTAAGTTATATAAAACTGCCAATATGTCATTCCACGCTTATAATCTGGTCGGAAATATCTTCCACGTACTCTTCTCTTGATTTTATGATGATCACCGCCGATCCGCGGTTTGCAAACTTTTTTATATAGGATTTCACGATGGACACTCCCATCAGGTCGCACCTTGCAAAAGGCTCAAACAATATAAGCACCTTCGGGTTATAGATATACCACCGCTCCAGCGTGATGTTTATGATGTCATTCACCCCAAGGCTGTCTGCCGCGGCGTCCGGGGCAACCTCCGACTGCCCAAGCTCCTCCCCCAGCATCCGTGGGATTTTTGAGGAATTGGCGATATATTCAAGAGAAGATATCTTCCTTAAAGAAGGGATCAGCAGGTTTTCCCCTGCGCTCATCCCCGCAAACACCTCCTCCTCGCTGCCCATGTGCATGACGGACACCACCTTCTCCCTCACATAGTCGGAAAAATCAGCCGCCCGGTACACTCTGGAATTCAGGACGCAGGAAATGTACGGCGCCGCCCGGCGCCCGGAGAGGATCATAAAAAGCCCTTCCTTCACTTTCCCGTCCAGGGCAAGAAACGTAACGATTTCTCCCCGGAGGAAATTAAAGTCATGAATCTTCCCGGAGCTCATCTGAAGGCCCTCGATCCGGTACACCGGTTTCCCTTCCCCTTCCTGCTCCTCAAGCATGTAGCTGTCAAGCCCTTTCTTTTTCGATATGACGCCTCCTCCAAGGAGGAACTTCTCAAGATGAAGTCCGTTCTTTATATAATCTTTCCTGCACTTTTTAACGATTCTCCCTTTCTTAAAGATAACGTACTTTTCCGAAAGGAGGGACAAAACCATGTCTGAATGGCTGTTAATGACGACCCCCATATCTCCGGCAATCAGGCGTTTCACCGCCGCCCCGAAAGAACGGATGTCCTCCGGCCCCATTCCCTCAAACTCGTCCTCCACAATAAGGAGTTTTTTACGGTTCCATTTGGCCTTCACCACATCCACGATCCGCTTTTCAAGCTCCGAAAGGTCTTTCATCTTGCCTGACACGCCTATATCCACCCCAAGCTCCCCGAAAAACTTCTTCACCTGCTCCTCCAGCCTCCGCTTTTTCCACATAAGCTGGAACCACCCGCTCTCTACAAGCCCCACATACTCCGCCACAGTCCAGTCGTCAATGACGTAGTTAGAGGCCGCGATACGGTATACCGCTCCTGCAAGCTCCGAAGGCTCAGATATCCGCCTGCCTCCAATGTAGATGTGGTGCCGCCTCAGTTCTTCCTGCACCTCTCCTGACAAAATCTTTACAGTCAGATCCTTCCCGGAATAGGCAAGGCCTAAAAACCCCACCATCTCCCCCTCCAGGATGCACAGCGTAATATTTTCCAGGCTCTGCATCCTGCCAATGCTGACGGTTAAATTGTTGATTCTTAATATTTCTTTCCTCATTTGCTCTGCCCATGCCTCTGCCAGCCTGTCATGAATAATTGGCAGGGATGGTAATCTCTACATCCGTTCCCTGCCCCACCGTGCTGTATACGTTTACGCCGTACTCCTCCCCGAAAAGGAGCTGGATGCGCTTATGGATATTGGGCAGGGCAATGCCGGTATTACGCTGCTTTGCCCCGCTTTCCTCCTCCACCCGCATGCTGGAAGAATGAATCCTCTGATTTAGCTTGTCGAGAGCCTCCCCCTCGATGCCGCTGCCGTTATCGGAAATGGTCAGGATCAGATTCTTTTCCGTGACGATCACTTCGATGATCACCCTGCCTCCCTCCAGCTTTTCCTCAAGCCCATGGTAGATCGCATTCTCCACCACCGGCTGTATGATCAGTTTCGGAATCAGAAAATCATAGGCCTCTTCATCCTCCTCGTCAATAATCACTTCCAGCGAAAAACGATTATTGAACCGGTAGCACTGAATCAGCATGTAGTTATTGATATTGGCAAGCTCCTCCCGGAGAGTGACAAGCTTTCCCTTCCGGCTGATGCTGTACCGGAAAAAAGCAGACAGCGCCTCCACCATGCCGGCAATCTCCCGGTTATCGTCCAT
>OFFP01002422.1_pt1 | contig 11021 bp, 8 predicted proteins | sample 1521431 | NCBI WGS metagenome assembly OFFP01 (sample SAMEA3504104, study PRJEB24116) | mouse gut metagenome | biome: mouse gut; feature: mouse-associated habitat; material: faeces | place: Denmark | collected 2011 | reverse complement strand
ACGCGCGTTAGCCATCTCCGAGCATCCGTTTGTGGCCGCACCGGCGAGAACCTTGAAGCGGCATACCGGTTTCGTAAAATGCAGCAGACTCTTTTTGCGGCTGAAAACAAACAGACCGGCAACCGCCGTCACCGAATATCCCAGCCCTGTTGCCACCGCCGCACCGCTGATCCCCATGGAAAACCCTGCGATAAACACGTAGTCGAGTACCATATTGAGGACGCCGCCTGTCACGGAACAGATTAAGGACAGCGTCGCCTTCTCGCTGGCGATCATATAGAGCGTAAAGTTGTTCATCAGCAGGATCGGCACGGTGAACACCAGATAGCGGCTTAAATATTCCACACAGTATCCCTCTACGGCCGCCGAAAGATTCATGCCGGCGAAAATATGCTCCATCGCCACATATCCGGCCCCGCACATAACAATACCCACCACTGCATTTACCAGGATCAGAAAGGTAAAATCCTGCTTCGCCTCCTCTGTTTTCTGCTCTCCCATCTTTTTCATGATCACCGCGCTCCCTCCGGTGGCGAGCATGGTAGAGACTGCCGTCACAAGCTGGATGACAGGAGCCGTCAGATTGATGGCCGAAAGCGCATCCGTACCGATCAGATTCGATACAAACAGGCCGTCTACCATCGTATAAAAAGACATGAATACCGTCATGGCAATGGTCGGCACGGCAAATTTCAAAATATTTTTCAGCGTTACAGGTTTTTCATATACATTTTTGTTTTCCATATGTTTATCCTCCGATCATCTTGTATTTTCTTCCTGTATCAGGTATCATAGACCGTACAGTAACTGTACGGTCAAGACAATCTTACAAAAAATCACATGGAAAATTTTTTACACGAAAAACAAAGAAGGAGACAGATCATTATGGACAAAAAAAGCAGGCTGCTCACCATAGGCCAGTTCGCCGCCATGCACGGAATCAATAAAAAAACACTGATGTGGTACGATGAGATCGGTCTGTTCAAGCCCGCCGCCGTCAATCCCGAAAACGGCTACCGCTGCTATAACTACCATCAAAGTCCCATTCTGGAGACGATCCTGCTGCTCCGGGAACTGGACGTTTCCATTCAGGAGATACAGGATTTCATGCAAAACCGCTCTGCCGGCAGTTTAAAAAGCCTGCTGGAAGACAAGATCGCGGAGCTTGACCTGCGCATTACCCACCTGCAGGCAGTCCGCTCCACCCTGTGCTCCCACCACCGGAACATGTCCACCCTGCTGACGATGGATCTGTCCGAGATCAGCATCATAGAGCGGGAAGCGCGCTGTCTGGTCACGGTCCCCATCGACCGGGAAACCTCCTTCGAGGAGGAAGTGGAGCTGATCACCGCCGAAACGGAAAAATACAGGCTGGGACGACTCCATGATGCCTCCTATGGCTCCATGATCGCCGTCTCCAGCCTGCTTGCCGGCAAATATGACGAGTATTCCAGACTCTTTATCGAGATTCCTTTCCTGCCCTGCCAGCCGGATCTTCACACGGCTCCCGGCGGACGCTACCTGAAGGCTTTCCACAAAGGATCCTTTGACAGACTTCCCGGGCGGTATGAAGAAATTTTTGCTTTTGCCGGAGCACACGGCCTGACACTCCACGAATTTTCCTATGAGACGGGTATCAATGAGAATGTCATTGACCGGATCGAAGACTACATTGTACAGATTGAAATCCCTGTGAAGGGATGACCGTGCGAAACGTTCAGAAAGCTCGCCAATAGACAACACGGATCATCACCTTCCTTTTCTTTCTTGCAAGTATATACACTGCCGTAAAGGTAACGTCATTTTTGTTTTTCCAGATCGATCACCCGCTGCGCCCATTCTCTGTAAAACGCTTCCTCATGCGAGACAAGAAGAATCGTACCCGGGAACTCGATCAATGCATCCTTCAGCGCATCTTTTGCCTGATGGTCCAAATGGTTTGTCGGCTCATCCAGAATCAAAAAATTGCACGGTTTAAGCGTCAGCAGACACATTTTCACTTTGGCCTGCTCACCGCCGCTCAATGTTCCCACTGGCTGCATGGCATGTTTGCTCGAAATGCCGCATCTGGCAAGCGCTTTGCGCACCTCCTTCATCACCATACCCGGATAACTGTCGGAAACAATCTGTACAGGAGTTCCCGCTCCATCTTCCCAGATTAAATCCTGCTCAAAATAGCCCGTCGTAACCTGATCCGAAAACCTATAGTACCCCTGCAGGGCCGGAATCTGTCCCGTCAGCGTTTTCAGTAACGTGGATTTTCCGATTCCGTTGAAGCCCGTTATCACTACCTTCTGCCCACCCTTGATCGTAAAATCAATCCCTGATAAAACCGGGTAATAATAGCCTGCTGCCAACCGCTTGACGAAGAGATGTTCTGCATTTGTAAGTGGCACTTCCGGAAAATGAAAACAGGGCGTTGTCTCATTCTGGACCAGGGCATCCATTTTCTCCATCCGCTCCAGCTGCTTTCGACGTCCTCTGGCCATCTTAGATTTTCTTCCGGCAATATTTTTACGGATAAATTCTTCCGTCTTCCTGATCTCTTTCTGCTGCGCTGCATACTGACGCACGTAATCCTCCCGCAGCAGGGTTTTCTTTCTTACAAACTCCGAATACGTACCGTAATACTTTGTGATCGTGCCATTGTCAATATCGCAGATCCTGTCTGCAATTTTTTCCAGAAAAGCGCGATCATGTGATACCACCATAAAAGCATTCTCCAGACCTGACAAATAGTCAGCGAGCCAGCAGATATGCTCCTTATCCAAAAAATTAGTCGGTTCATCGAGCAGCAGCACGTCCGGTTTCTCAAGAAGTAATTTTGCCAGAATCACCTTTGCCCTCTGTCCCCCGCTCATTTGCGCAATGGGGCGGTCAAACCCAATCGCAATCAGCCCCAGTCCGCTGGCCACCTGCTCAATACGTGTGTCTAAGGAATAAAAATCCTGTATTTCAAGTGTCTCCTGAAGCCGGGCTGCCTGACTCAAATATTCTGATTTTCCGGCTGCAATCATTTCATACAGAGCGGTCAGCCTGCTTTCGGTAAGATATAATTTTGAAAACGCTGACTTTAAAAAATCCCTCATTGTGAGGTCAGGGTCAATTTCAGCGTACTGGTCTAAATATCCGGTCACAATATTTGTCTGCCAGATAATCTGCCCCTTGTCCGGCATAATTTGTTGTGTGCATATTTTTATCAATGTACTTTTTCCCGTTCCGTTTTGTCCGACAATTCCCATGTGTTCGCCTTTATTCAAAGTCAGTTCCGCATTTTTGTAAAGGTGATTGTCTCCGAACGCATGTGTCAGGCCGTGAATTTCTAATAAGCTCATGTCAGTAAATATCCTTTCTATTTTTTCAATGATGAAACACAAAAAGGCAGAAGACAAATATACATCACTGTATCTGCCTTCTGCCTTTCAATCCCCATGGGAGTCATATAAGCAAAAGGCTACGGACAAAACATTGTCCATAGCCTTTTAAACGAAAATTTGCATACGGAAAACAGACAATAGCTGTCAAATACAGTTATTGCCTTGTTTTCCGATGAAATCCAATGCGTTGTTTACACGCTATACTCTGCACAATGTTTCATCGGTATGGATTGTACAGAGCTGCTTATTCTTGTAAGCGGACTTGCTGCATTAAGGTTCATGGTAATTCTCCTCTTTGGAATGATACGATTATAAACCAGTCATGATGTGGAGGGTCATTCGGCCTTTTTATGCCGAATAATGGAATGATCTTATCATGCTTTCAGACCAGTCATGATACGGCTGTCCATTTGGCCACTTCATGCTATGAATATAGGCTCATTTTATCATATCAGGTCCGGTGTGTCAAATTTCCTTTTAAGGGCGTGAAGAAAAGCCGGGATAAGCGCAGGGAAAGCCGCAGCCGACAGATCCGGAGCGGGAAACATACCGGAGGAAAGAAAAGTTGCCTGTTTGGAAATAGATAGAGGCCTGCGGGGCTTGATTTTATTGTCATCTTGTTTTAGAATAGTAGTATCATGACTAAAAATCAGTGAAGAGCGGACAAGGAGGAGGCTGGTGCTATGCAGAAGCGTATTTTGGTGGTGGACGATGACACGATGAATCTAAGGAGAACGAGTTTGATTCTGGAGAAGCATTATGAAGTGATACTGGCGAAGTCAGGAGAGGAGGCCCTTCAGAAAATAAAAGAGGGTGGGGTTGACCTGGTTCTGCTGGATATCGCGATGCCGGGGATGAACGGAATTGAGACATTTGAGCACATAAAAGAGTATCAGGTGGAGATTCCGGTGATTTTTCTGACTGCATCGGGACATGAGGACAATGTAATGACCGCAATCAGGCTTGGGGCAGTCAATTACCTGAAAAAACCATTTATGCCGAAAAGTTTGCTGGAGCGGGTTGCAAAGGAGCTTGAGAAGGGATGAGGAGGGAAGAACAGACAAGTATTCATCTGTTAATGGCGGGCACGGTAACCATGTTCAGTGTGGTGCTCAGCCTGATTATAGTGGGGATATCATGGGAGTTGTGGATGGTTCCCCTGTTGGCAGTCGGTTGTCTCGTGGTTTGGTGGCTGCATATCGGAAGGATTGGCTCGGACATATTGTATGAAAATATATGTACCGGGATGGTGCTGACGGAATTCTTTTTCTTCGGGGTACATGAGAGCAGTCTTTTCGACATTCCCCTTGTAGCCTGTGTTCTGCTTCTTATGCTTTCACTGCTGGACAGAAAGCGGCTGTTGTATATGACAGCCGCTTTGTATGTGCTTCTGCTGGGGTATCATTTTGTGATTTTGCACACGTTTGCCAGATACGGGGAGACAAGGGATGTACTGCGCATTATTCTGGGGGCATCGGTAGTGGCATGTGCGGTGATCGTGGCGAGATACAGGATCAACAGAAGGCGCCGGGAACAGTATAAATATTTCAGCATGCAGGGGCAGCTGGAGACGGCGGTGCAGCAGAATGCCGATTTCCTGTCAAATGTATCCCACGAACTCCGTACCCCCATCAATATGGTTATCGGAATCAGCGAGGTGGCCATGGGGAAGGATGTGCCACCGGAAATCCGGGCCGATATGCAGTCCATAAAGCTGGCGGGCAAGCGTCTTTCGGGACAGATCAATAATATACTGGATTATACGGAGATCGTGGAAGGGACCTTGTCCGCGGCAAAGGAACCCTATATGATCACTTCGGTTCTCAATGACGTGATTACCATGACAGCACTGCAGAACAGCAGTAATCATTTGGAGACAGTGTTTGACATAGATCCCAGAATACCATCGGTTCTGATTGGGGATGCGGAAAAAGTGTCCCATGTGCTTAAAATTCTGGTGGATAATTCTCTTAAGTTTACGGAGGAAGGCGGTATTGACGTCCGCATCGGATTCCGCAGGGAGAGTTATGGGATCAACCTGGTTATTGATGTGTATGACACCGGCATAGGCATGAATTCCTCCCAGATTGCGCAGATGCTGGAAGACTTTTACCAGGCCGATTCCGGCAGCCGCCGCTATGTGGGGGGACTTGGGCTGGGGCTTCCCATTGCGCGGGGACTGCTTCATGCCATGGGAGGATTCATCCATTTTGACAGCAAGGAACAGGAAGGCCTTCACGTACATATCACCATTCCCCAGGGCGTGGGAGACGAAACGCCGGGCATAGTGGTGCAGAACGCGTCACAGCTGTGTATTGCATGCTATTTCCGGCCCGAGAGATACAGCCGGGATGAGGTCAGGAGGTATTATGACGATATGATCCTCCATCTGGTGGAAGGACTTGGCATAGAGGGGTATCAGGCCCATAATTTCGAAGGACTGCGCAAACTCCAGCGGGATCACAAGCTGACCCATTTATTTATCGCACAGACGGAATATATGGGTAATCCCCCGCATTATGAGGAACTGGCCGAAACCATGCCGGTTGCGGTGATTGCGGAGAAAGATTTTGTCCTGGACGAGGACAGTAAGCTGCTGGTGCTGCGAAAACCGTTTTTTGCGCTTTCTATTGTAAATTTGTTAAGCGGGCAGTCAAAAGGCAATGACTTTGAGGAAAACCAGGGAAATGGAAGAAGGCCGTTTACCTGTGAGGGCGTCCGTGTTCTGGCCGTGGATGACGAAGAGATGAATCTTATGGTTGCAAAGGGTGTTCTGGGCAGTTACGGCATACAGGTGGATACCTGCCTCAGCGGAAAGGCGGCCGTGGAACGGTGTACCCAGAACGAATATGACATCATTTTCCTGGATCATATGATGCCGGGATTTGACGGTGTGGAGACGCTGCGGCGGATCCGGGAGCTGAACAACGGAATGTTCAAAGACTTACCGGTAATTGCCCTGACTGCGAATACCATAAGCGGCGCCAGGGAAATGTTCCGCAACGAGGGATTCACGGAATTTATTCCCAAACCCATTGAGCGGTCCGTGCTGGAGAGAGTGCTGCGCAGGGTGTTGCCGGACCGCTGTATAGAGCATGACGCAGTGTCTTTTGTTCCGGACAATGAGCCGGCCGGAAACGGAAGCGCAGAAACTCCGGATGCTGCGGAAAACGGACAGGAGACGGCAGCCGGCTTTGCGGGTACGGAAGAGCCGCTGCAGGAAGAGTCCCTGCAGGAAGAAACTTCAAAGTCCTATGGCAGTCTTGTGCGGGCCGGCATTAATGTGGGGCTGGGAATGGAATATTGCAGCGGTGAGGAAGAGTTTTATATGGAAATGCTGCGAATGTTCCATGACCAGGCTGAGGAAAAGAGGGAAGAGATCATCGCCCTCTTTGAGGCGGAAAACTGGACGGATTATGCGATTAAGGTTCATGCGCTGAAGAGTACCGCACTGACCATCGGTGCGGAAGCGCTTTCCGGTCAGGCAAAAGAACTGGAGCTGGCAGGCAAGGAGAAAAAGGTGGAGTTTATCCGGAAAAATCATCCCCTGCTGTTGCAGAAATATGAGGAAATCTGTGAGAGCATTGCAAAAAATTTATCCTGATGAAACTGTGTGTATCAGAGGGGAAACACCCGAAATATACCTGAAGTGAGACATTTTTATCCGGAGCTGAGTCGCGGCATGGAGGTTATTGTGTTTAAAAAATGGCTTGATATCATATTTGACTATAAAATCAGTCTGAGGGAACGTGTGTTCCGACTGGTTACAGGCATCAGCATGATTGCCCTGATATTTATTCTGATTCTGGGCAGATATACGGCAAACTGGTTCCTGCTGGCTGGCAGCCTTGTGTATATGTATATGGTTGCAAAGATCAGTATTCAAAAGGGATGTATCAATGCGGGGGCAACCGCCACGGTGGTGCTGCTTCTGCTGCTGTTCCCGGTGGTTTTTTTCACGGGAGGAGGGATTTACGGAGGCGTGCCGGAATGGTTCGTGCTCTGCTTTATTTACATCAGTATTACCCTGGAGGGCAGGAGGAAGCCGGTATTTTTCCTGCTGTGTTCTGCGGAAACACTTCTCTGTTATTATATTGCGTACAACTACCCGGAACTGGTTATGGAAAATACCACGGCACAGGCTTATTTTGATTCTGCCCGGTCTGTCATACTGGCCGGGGCCCTGACCAGTGTCCTGCTTTTGTTTCAAAATCATTTGTATGAAGAGGAAAACAAACTCACCATACAGCAGAAAAAAGAGATCGAGGAGCTGAACCAGGCAGAAAATCACTTTTTTTCCAGTATGAGCCATGAGATCCGCACACCCATCAATACCATTATCGGATTGAACGAGATGATACTGCGGGCGGACATTTCGGGGGAAGTGGCAGAGAACGCCAGGAATATTCAGGGAGCCAGTAAAATGCTGCTCACGCTGATCAATGATATCCTGGATTTGTCCAAAATCAAGTCCGGAAAAATGGAGATTGTGAACGCGTCCTATGAGACAGGGGAACTTTTTTCAGAGATCGTGAACATGATATGGATCAAGGCGAAGGAAAAAGGGCTGGAATTCCGGCTGCATGTGGATCCTTCCATGCCCAGCATGCTCTGCGGGGACGAGGTACGTATCAAGCAGGTATTGATCAATCTGCTGAACAATGCGGTGAAATATACAAAAGAGGGATCCGTGACGCTGTCCGTGCGGTGCGAGCGGGTGGGCGTGAACCGGGTGCGCGTCTGGTATTCCGTGGAGGATACGGGGCAGGGAGTGAAAAAGGAAAACATTCCTTATATATTTGATGCCTTCAAGCGTGTGGACGAAAAGAAAAACCGCCATATCGAGGGTACCGGGCTGGGACTGAGCATTGTCCGCCAGCTGGTGGAACTGATGGGCGGGGAAATCAGCGTCAACAGTGTGTATATGAACGGTTCCACATTTCTTGTGACACTGGAACAGGATATTATGAGCGAAAAGGAACTGGGAACCTTTACACTCACATCCAGGATGAAAGTCCATGATGGGGAGCAGTACAGGCAGAGTTTTGAAGCACCCAATGCGCATGTGCTTGTGGTGGATGACAACGAGATGAACCTGCTGGTGGTGAGCAAGCTTCTCTCGGAGACCAAAGTGCAGATTGACACGGCTTCCAGCGGCGCGGAATGCCTGAAGCTGGCCCAGTACCAGCATTATGACTGTATTTTGATGGATCATCTGATGCCGGAGATGGATGGAATAGAATGTCTCCATGCCCTTCATGCGCAGCCGGGAGGGCTGTGCCAGGATACGCCTGTGATTGCGCTGACTGCCAATGCCGGAAGCGACAATCAGCAGCTTTACAGGAAAGAAGGATTCAGCGGTTATCTGGCAAAGCCCATCAGCGGTGCCCTGCTGGAAGCTGCCGTGCTGAGCATTCTGCCAAAGAAGCTTGTGAAACTCAGCGAAATGGCCAGTCAGTCCGAAATCGGGAAGGATGTGCTGATTTTTGACCAGGCAAAGAGGATTTCACTGCTGGTTACCACCGACAGCGTCTGTGATCTTCCGGAATCCCTGCAGAAGAAATTCGGCCTCCATATCTGTCCTTACTATGTGTGTACGGAACAAGGACGTTTCCTGGACAATTCCGAGCTGAAGGCAGATGAGCTGCTGGCCTATATGGCAGAGGGGAAAAACGGCATATCCCAGCCGCCCACGGTGGAGGATTATGAGAAATTCTTTGCCCAGAGGCTGAATGAAGCCCAGAATGTGATTCATATCACCATGGCCAAGCACGTCAGCGACGGGTACCGCAATGCCATGGAGGCGGCAAAATCCTTTGAAAATGTCACGGTAATTGATTCCGGACATCTTTCCAGCAGTATGGGACTTTCGGTGCTGCATGCCGCTTATATGGCGGAAAACCATGCCTCAAAGGCGGATATTGTGAAGACGGTGAAAAAGCTGAGGCACTCCATTTCTTCGGCCTTTATCATTGACAGTACCCATATGATGTGCAAGTCAGGACAGATATCCAGAAAGATTCAGGTGATGTGTGACGCACTGCTGCTGCATCCTGTTATTGTACTGCGGAACAGCCGGATGGCAGTGGGCAGCATGGAGATGGGAAGCTTTAACCATGTGATAAAAGGATATGTCAAGAAAGTACTTCTGAATACAAGGAATATTGACAGGAGGGTTCTGTTCATTACTTATGCGGGACTGGATGACAAGAGTCTTCAATATATCCAGGATCTGGTAAAACAGTATTGTCCTTTCGAGAGGATTTACCTGCAGAAAGCGTCTTCTGCGATTGCCAGCAATTGTGGACCAGGATCCTTCGGTCTGCTGTTTATGAAGAAAAATGACGCATTGATTACATATTCGGACACACCGGGGGAAAGCCGGTAAATACGGATACATTGTTGGTCGGCAACAGCCGGGTGTATGCCAGGGCTGTTGCCGATTTGTCGTTTTGCGGCAAATTTTGTCGACGGTCTTTCCTGGAAAATAGTCTGACAATATTATGAAATGATTTTACAAATCATTTTGTTCTGAAAAAGGAGGCCATGGATGAAAAAGGCACAGACAATGCAGATGACAAAATGGAAGGCATTTATCGGCGGCGGTGATATACTGCGGCGGTGGATGTGTACAAGACGCGGTATTTCATCCGTCACAGCACTTCCGCGATTTCCATTCTGGGGGAACTGGAAATTGTGAAAAAGCATGGGTACGGTCATATTACAGTCAACAAAACCAATGACTATGTGATAAAACTGGAACCCAGGGCGCCGCATTTCCATACCTGGTTGTGAGGGAAAATCAGTTCCTGCAAGTGTCCGGACGGCTGCTGGATTTGATGATCGCAGAACTGTCGGAGCCGCTGCAGAGACTATTGTGCGCCTTTCCGGAGGAATTGCGTGAGAGGGCCGCGGAAATGGCCCTGGAGGCGGCCGTGAGAGAACTGGGCAGGGTGATTCAGGGATCCGCGGGAAAGGTGTAGGGCCGTTGCGTATGGCCTCACAGGACGACAGATCATATTATGAGCAATCATGATATGGTCTGTTTTTTTATATCATAGGAAAGTGCGTCCTATGATACAAAAACGCTCCGCGGGGATCGCACTGCGGCGGAAAGGAATCATGTCGCTGAAGCGCCCCGCCATAGGCGGAGAATCCTGCTCCGCAGGATTCTTTTTTACAGTATAAAAACAAATATATGACGCCATTAAAATCCTGACAGCATACTGATTAACTGGTCACGGCATACGGCATCATCGGAACCTTTCACTTTGGAAGCCAGTCCTTCCAGCTCCAGCTTATTTGCTTCAGCGCGCATTAATTTTTCCTGAAAAGCCTTCTTTTCCTGCTCCGCCTTGGCCGCCCGTCTCTGGGCCCGGGCTCGATTCTGTAATTTAATGGAATTTTCCATGGAATACAATATCTGGGTCATATCAGTCATAATCTGTCTCCTTTCCACCGGCTTCGGATTCTGCTTTCAGCAGATTTACTCTATATATCGGCTTGACAGCTGCATTATGAAAGAGCTCAAAGAGATATGTTTTATGAAATCGTACAGAATACATAAAGGTTTTGTTATTTAAGTACTTTTTTCAGGTTTTTATGGCGGCAAAGTGGAGTTTGGACAGAGATGACACGGAAACT
>OFFP01002420.1_pt1 | contig 11023 bp, 9 predicted proteins | sample 1521431 | NCBI WGS metagenome assembly OFFP01 (sample SAMEA3504104, study PRJEB24116) | mouse gut metagenome | biome: mouse gut; feature: mouse-associated habitat; material: faeces | place: Denmark | collected 2011 | reverse complement strand
CGGCACCCTGGAGGGCGTGGCCGCGGTGATTGACAAGGACTTCGCCGCGGAGCTCCTGGCGGAGGAGGTGGACGCCGATGTGCTGCTGATCCTGACGGAGGTGGAGAAGGTTGCCGTCAACTGGGGCAAGCCGGATCAGAAGAACCTGGATCACATGAGCCTTGCAGAAGCGGCGCAGTATGTAGAGGAAGGCCAGTTCGCACCGGGAAGCATGCTTCCAAAGGTAGAGGCCGCTATGAAATTTGCCCGGACCTATCCTAATAAGAAAGCCATCATCACCAGCCTGGACAAGGCCATCGATGCGCTGGAAGGAAAGACCGGTACTGTGATCACATTTGCGTAAGGGAATCATGCACAATGGCCTGGTATATCGTAAGGCACAGAGTTGTACGGCTCTGAATTTGTTGAGAACTGCTGACATGATTTAACCATAATTCCTTAAAAATATATTTTGGCGAAAGGGCGTTCCGGAAAAACAAAACAACTTTTTCCCGATACGCCCTTTCCTGTATTTTCAGAAATATCGGCATACTGCACGGAGCAGGCGCCGATATTTAGAATAGACGATTGGAGAAGCCTATGGATCAAGGATTAATCGCAATCATTATAACTATCTGCATTATAATAGGGGCAATCAAGACAAGAAGAACGGTAGAGTGTATGCTGCTTGGCTCTCTTGTAGCTGCATTTTTTGCCTTTGAAGGGAATTTCCTTGCGCAGTGGTGCGTGGTATTACAGGAAATGCTTGCGGAGGAGGTCTGGGTATTTCTGGTATGCCTGTTATTCGGCGCGCTGATCGCGCAGCTTACGGCTTCCAGAGGAAGCTTTGGCTTCTCCAAATATCTTGCAAAAATATGCAGCAGTGACAAAAAAACATTTCTGACTACATATATCATGGGGATACTGATCTTTGTGGACGACTATCTGAACGTATTGTCCATCGGGGCATGTATGAAGAAGATTTATGACGACAGAAAGCTGCCGCGCGAATCGCTGGCATATGTGCTCAATTCCACCGGAGCGCCGGTGTGCGTACTCCTGCCCATCTCCACATGGGCGGTGTTCTACGCAAACCTGTTTTTTGAACAGGAAAGCGTAAAAGCCATCGGGGTCACGTCCCCGATGGCAGCTTATTTGAAAGCGGTTCCCTTCTGCTTTTATCCGATCATTACATTGGCATTCGTATTCCTCTTTGCTATGGGAGTGATGCCCAGGCTGGGCCCGATGAAAAAGGCATTCCGGAGAGTAGAGGAGACCGGAAAGGTGTATTCGGATTTCAGCCGGAAATTCAACCACGCAACGGTTTATGACCAGGACACGGACGGCAATATCTGGTATTTCCTGATTCCCATGGGAGTGCTTGTGGGGCTGGCGGTGGCAACCGGAGACATCCTGGCGTCTGTTGTAGTGGCGCTGGTCGTAAGCTTTGTACTCTATGTTCCCCGTAAGGTCCTTACAGTGGATGAATTTATGAATAATACCATCCAGGGATTCAGCGATATGCTGCCGGTGCTCACCATGCTTCTGGTGACCTTTGTGCTCAAGGACATCTGCGGACGGATGGGGATGACGGAGTATATTGTGGAGAAGACCGAGCCTCTGCTGTTTCCGGCCATTTTCCCGGCCATGGTGTTCGCGCTTGGGGCGGTCCTTGCGTTTACGACCGGTTCAGACTGGGGCATGAGTTCCATCATTACACCCATTGTATTTCCGCTGGGGTCTGTGATCGGGGCGAACCCGGTGCTGATCATGGCGGCAGTCATCTCCGGTGGAACCTTCGGGAGCCATGCCTGCTTTTACTCGGATGCAACCCTGCTTGCAGCCCAGAGCGCAGGGATCGACAGTATGGAGCATGCGCTGTCCCAGCTTCCTTATAATGTCATTGCGTGCGTGCTGGCGGTTGTGGGATTCATGCTCACGGGGGCTGTTATGTAAACTTGTTCTTGTGATTTTCAAATTTATGTTGTAGAATATACAACAGAGTCTTAGAACATGTTTTTAGGAAAGTATGACAGGGATGATTCGGAGTGAAGAATGGAGGAACATAGATGGACCGATTTGTGATTACCGTGAACAGACAGTTTGCCAGCCATGGACGCGAGATTGCAAAGCGCCTGAGTGAAATCCTGGGGGTTCCCTGCTATGACGGTGAGATGATTCAGGAAGCGGCGGAGGAACTGTCGATTCCCGAGGATGTGGTGGAGAGGGAAGAGGAGACTGCCGTGCGCCAGCCCCAGCCGGCTACCCGGATTCCGTTTGCAATGGCGAGGAACAGCAGCAATACCCAGAACGAGATCTTTGAGGTGCAGTCGGAGTTTATGAAGCGGGTGGTAAAAAAGGGAAGCTGCGTGGTAGTCGGGCGCTGTTCGGACTATATACTTTCCGAGGAAGAGAACGCTCTGCATATCTACATTTTCGCAGAATATAAGGCCAGGCTGAAATATTGTATGGAGGTGCTGGGACGCACGGAGGAGGACAGCCGCAAGGCCCTGCGGGAGATTGACGAGATGCGTGACTCCTATTCCCTGGAATATTCCGGATATCTGGCAGAAGATAAAGAGTATAAGGACATCCTGATCGACAGCAATACCATGGGGGTAGAGGCTACAGCCCAGTATCTGGCCGTAGCCGCCCGGATGAAGTTCGGACTGCCCCAGGCGTGACCTGTAACTAAAAGTTACTGCAGCAAAGCGGTGTGAAAAGGTGATTGATTGGTTTGAAGGGATGGTACAGCATATGATAAAATTAGTTGCAAGCGATCTGGACGGAACACTGCTTCAGAACGGAGCGCAGGAACTGACGCCCCGTGCCATTGAACTGGTGCGGAGGCTGACGGAGAAGGGGATCGTGTTTGTCGCTTCCAGCGGCCGCCAGTATGACAATGAAGTAAATCTTTTTCAGCCTGTGAAGGATCAGATTTCCTATATCGCGGAGAATGGATCCATCTGTATCCATGAAGGAAAGGTGATCTCACGCACGGTGATCGCTCCGGAGCTGATCCGGCAGATCATCGATGAAGTGAAAAAGGACGGGAAGTTTGAAATCGTCGTATCCCGGGAGGACGCCTGCTTTATCGAAGACAATGATCCGGATTTTGTGGACCATATTGTCAATGTCATGAAAAATACCACACAGATCGTAAAGGATGTCCGGGAGGTAGAGGGCCCCATTCTGAAGATCGCTATTTGTAATATGAAGGACGGCCCGCATATCATAGACAAATATCTTCATTACCTGAAAGAAAAGTTCAGCACAGAGATTAAAGTGGTGACATCAGGAAATATCTGGATTGATTTTATTGCTCCCGGAACCAACAAGGGAACCGCCCTGTTGAAGCTCCTGGATGTGCTGCAGATCCGGCCCGAGGAATGCATGGCGTTCGGCGACCAGTACAACGATGTGGAGATGCTGCAGACCGTGGGAACCAGCTATGCCATGTCCAATTCCGCACCGGGAATTTCGTATTACTCTACCTATGTGACCGATTCGGTGGAGGATGTGCTGGAGGACCTTCTGGGAACTCTTGATGATAATACTGACTGACAGAAAGAAGAGAAAAGGTGTGTTAATAATCATGGTAGATTATTTGACACACCTTTCATATACTTATAACATCCATTTTTTTATATTCTGTCCAGATCATCCATCAGAAACTTTATGATTTTTTCTTCGAAAAAAGCTGTCGATATTTTTTTTGATGTCTTCAGGTTTCAGATATTTTGACAGATAGCCCTCAGGCTTTAAAGGAATGACGTTTTTTACACTTTCAGAATCAACCCGGCCTGTCAGGAAGAAAACCGGAAGCTCTGCAAGTGAATCATCGGAACGGATCATTTCCAATACCTGCCTGCCGTCACAGACCGGCATCTCGTAGTCAAGCATAACCAGATCAGGTCTGTTCAGAGTGATGGAACGGATTGCCGCAACCCCGGAGGTAGCCATAGCGATCTCATAATCCTCTTCCAGTAATTGTTTTATTCCCTGGCGCATCGTCACAGAATCGTCTACTACAAGTATTTTTTGCTTTTCATCTGCTTTGTTGGCTTCCCTCTGCGTCAGATAATCTTCGATTTCGGATATTGCATTTTCTGAGCTGATGGCATTTCCCACTCCGTTTTGGAGCAGATGCGGTGCAACGGCACAAAATGCGAAATATCCTGCGCCAGTATCGAACAGCAGGCTGACCTGAGGATTTTCGCTTTTAAATATATTTTGGAACTGCTCATAGTTGAGGAGATTTTCCTCCTGCATTTCCTGCAGATCCACGTCTGGCAGATGTTCCCTGATGCGTCCGACAAACTGCTGTGCCGTATATCTGGCAGCATTGACCAATATAGAATCCAGCTTATTTGTCTGGAGCCCGAGGACTTTTCCTACGGTATTGATCAGCAGCTTTTCTTCAAAGACCAGTATGATTTCCCATTGCTCATTCTGCTTTGTACCATAGACCAGACGGTAATATACCCCTTTACCAAACTTTTCTCCGCCATAGACATCGCTGATCATGCTGGACTCCAGCTGAAACATATCATATATAAGCTGAATGATCGTTTTCTGCATGGCATCTAATTCATCGCTTGGGAGCAGATTTCCCCACTTGCTGCTGTCTTCTCCTGCTATTGCACGGTCTTCTGTCAGAGTATGCCCGATCAGCCAGCCGGCACAGACCCCCAGAAAATGATCAACAGCTTCAGGGGAATAGTCTGAGCGCTCCAGCTCCTCCTCCAATGCCGGAAGTGTCTTATTTCGAAAACAGGCATGGATATGCTTATGGATCTGAATGTCATTATAATGAATAGATTCCATATATTCTTCTTCATCTGCAAAATGCTTTATGGCATGATCCTTGAAGAACTTGATCCCTTCATGGCATGCCCACTGGCTTTTCTTTTCCTCCTCGGTGAATGTGAAGAGTTTGTTGATGATCTTGAATAGACGGTGATGTTCCTTATCGATCGTCTCCACTCCGATATTAAACTCTTCCTTCCAAATTAATTGATTTTCCATAATGAAATGATTCTCCTTTGCTCCTTCCATAATTTTGATTTTTGGAACCGTTTCTATGCAGGTCTGCATACAATATCATATTATTATGAAAACAGGGTTATTGTTCATATGCTTTGGGAGCGGGCAGCAGCGAAAAAAGAGGGGGAGAAATGATTCCTTTCAGAAAAAGGTTGATTTTACTGGGAAATAGTGTTATACTTGACGACAGTTACATAAGGAACCCGACGGAAGAGTGAACGAAAGTTCACTCTTCTTTGTTGGAGAAAAGCATTTTTTCAGGAAAGGAAGTTACAGCGTGTCAAGACGAGAAGACTATGAGAGCAGGACAGAAGAGCTTTTGGAGCCGATCGTGGCGGAAGCCGGATTTGAGCTTGTAGATGTAGAATATGTAAAGGAGGCAGGGACCTGGTATCTGCGGGCCTATATCGATAAGCCGGGGGGGATCACGGTGGATGACTGTGAAGTGATCAGCCGGAAGTTTTCGGATATACTGGATGAAAAAGACTATATCGAAGACAGCTATATCTTTGAAGTGAGTTCTCCGGGGCTGGGGAGGCCTTTGAAGAAGGAGAAGGATTTCCAGAGGAGCCTGGGGGAGGACGTGGAGATCCGTACCTACCGTCCCATTGACGGACAGAAGGAATTTGGAGGGGTCTTGAAGGCATTTGATAAGAACACCGTGACCATTGCCTACGAGGAGGACGAACAGCAGATATTCAACAGGAGCGAGATTGCGCTGATCCGTCTTGCGCTGGATTTCTGAGGCAGAGTTTGGAACGCAGGCGTGAACGAATTTGAATGGACAAGGAAGGAATCAGTCTTCCTGCTGCCGCGCCTGCGGCGGGAGGCGATACATTGTGATAGAAAGGAAAGTAAAGAAAATGAACACAGAGCTATTAGAAGCGTTGACAATTCTTGAACAGGAAAAGAACATCAGTAAGGATACCATGATGGATGCCATTGAAAATTCTCTGATCAGTGCATGTAAGAACCATTTTGGAACCTCCGATAATATTAAGGTCATTATGAACAGGGATACCTGTGACTATTCCGTATTTGCGGAAAAGGAAGTAGTGGAGGAGGTCATGGACCCGGCGCTGGAGATCAGCCTGGAGGAAGCGGAGCAGATTGATTCCAGCCTGCAGCTCGGGGATGTGGCGCAGATCCGGGTGGAGTCCAAGTCCTTCGGAAGGATCGCCACCCAGAATGCCAAGAACCTGATCCTACAGAAGATTCGGGAGGAAGAGCGGAAAGTGGTCTTTGACCAGTATTTTGAAAAAGAGCGGGATATCGTGACCGGTATCGTCCAGAGATATGTTGGGAAGAATATCAGTATCAACCTGGGCAGGGCGGATGCCATGCTGACGGAAAACGAGCAGGTCAAGGGAGAGGTATTCCAGCCCACGGAGCGCATCAAGCTTTACATCGTGGAAGTGAAGAATACGCCAAAGGGGCCGAAGATCCTGGTGTCCCGGACCCATCCGGAGCTGGTGAAGCGCCTGTTTGAGGCGGAGGTGGCCGAGGTCAGCGACGGGACGGTGGAGATCAAGAGCATTGCCCGGGAGGCAGGATCCCGTACCAAGATGGCTGTGTGGTCCAATGACGACAAGGTGGATCCGGTAGGTGCCTGCGTGGGTCTGAACGGTTCCCGTGTCAATGCGGTGGTCAGCGAGCTGCGGGGGGAAAAAATCGACATCATCAACTGGAGTGACAACCCGGCGCTTCTGATCGAGAATGCGTTGAGCCCGGCGAAGGTCATTTCCGTAATGGCTGACCCGGATGAGAAGTCGGCCAGCGTCATCGTGCCGGACTACCAGCTGTCCCTGGCTATCGGCAAGGAAGGGCAGAACGCAAGGCTGGCGGCAAGGCTGACCGGATATAAGATCGACATCAAGAGCGAGACGCAGGCGATCGAGTCGGGTGAATTGCCGGCGGATTACATGGATCAGATGGAAATGATGGATGAAGACGGCTATGTTGGGGAATACGAACAGTATGAAGAATATGAGGACGGCTATGCGGAAGCACCTGACGGGTATGAGGAAGACTATGGTTACGAAGCGCCTGCAGGATATGTGAGCGGCGAGCCGGCGGAAACGGATATAGAAGAGACAGAGAGGGAATACGAGGAGGAAGTTCCGGAAATTGAATTTGTGGAAACGGAGCAATGATCTTGACAGAAATTTGCATCCGTCTGAGAGGTGATATGATTGGCAAATAAACGCAAAGTACCGATGCGTAAATGTGTTGGCTGCGGAGAGATGAAACCAAAAAAGGAGCTGCTGAGGGTTCTCAGGACAGAGGATGAAGGCTTTGTTCTGGATACGACCGGAAAGAAAAACGGCCGGGGGGCATATATTTGTTATTCCAGGGACTGTTTTCAGAAGGCAGTGAAAAATAAAGGGCTGGAGCGCTCCTTTAAGCAGGCGGTTCCTGCGGAAGTTTATGGACATCTGGAAAAGGAGATGGAAGAGATTGAGACAGGATAAGGTGCTTTCGCTGGTCGGCCTGGCTACGAAAGCAGGAAAAACGGTCAGCGGGGAATTTATGACAGAACGGGAAGTAAAATCCGGCCGCGCTGCATTGGTCATCCTGGCAGAGGATTCATCCGAAAATACCAGGAAGAAGTTTTGCAATATGTGCGAATATTATGAAGTGCCAATTTATATTTACGGAGATAAAGATACCTTAGGGCATGCAATGGGAAAGGAATTCCGTGCATCTCTGGCGATATTGGACGAAGGATTTGCTGACGGGATTCAAAAACAGATGAAGCTGAATGATAGACAATTGCATAAAGGAGGTAGTATTTGACTATGGGTAAAATGAGAGTACATGAGCTGGCAAAGGAGCTGGGATTAGAAAATAGAGCATTACTGGATATACTGGCAAAGAAAAAAGTAGAGGTGAAAAATCATATGAATTCCCTGGAGGAATCTGTTGTCTCGGATCTCCGCAGGGAGTTCGGGAAGAAACCGGCCAGTGCGCCAGGTGCGGTAAAGCCGGCAGAAAAAGCGGAGACGGCGCCGAAGAAAGCAGAAGCGCCGGTGAGGACAGAGAAACCCGCAAGGGCGGAAGCACCGGTGAAAGCAGAGACGGCTGACAGGACGGTTCCTTCGGCACCGTCAGCGGAAGAGACAGCAGTGCCGAAAAAGAAAAAGATTGTTCAGATCTTCCGTCCTCAGAATGCAAAAAATCCGGGAAGGATGTCTGCAGGACGGCCGGGGGCGGAGAGACGTCCTCAGGGACGGCCCCAGGGAACAGAGAGACGTCCGTCAGGGCAGCAGTCTGGAGAACGGCGCGTCCAGGGACAGCCTGCCGGAGGAAACCGCCCTCAGGGACGGCTTCAGGGGACAGAGCGACGTCCTCAGGAAGCCGCACAGGCACGGGAGGCATCCATGCCGAAACAGGAGACGGTTTCCAGCCGTCCCGTTTCTGAGGAACAGGGTACGAAGTCCGTACAGCCTCAGGATGCTTTGAATCCGCAGGTACAAAGCCAATCTGTCCGGAGTTCTCAGGAGGTACAGGTACAAAAGGAAGGAATGCAGGAAGTAAAAGGAAACGCAGGGGAAGAACAGATGAAAAATAGACGTTCGCAGGATAGCAACGTACAGGAAAACAGCCAGAATGCAAATGCACGCGGCAATATGCAGAATCAGCGTCCAAGGCAGGATGCAGAACAGGGAGCCCATTCCCAGGGCAGCAGAGAGGGAGGACGCTATGGAAACAGCCAGGGCGGACGTTCCCAGGACAACGGCCGCATGAACCGGGACGGCCAGGGGGCACGTCCCGGAAGACGGGATGGTTCCCGTCCCCAGGGAGAAGGTCAGAGAGACCGTTTCGGCGGACGTTCTCAGGGAGAAGGCCAGAGAGACCGTTTCGGCGGACGTTCCCAGGGAGGCGGCCAGGGAGACCGCTTCGGCGGACGTTCTCAGGGAGGCGGCCAGGGAGACCGTTTCCCGCGCGGAGACCGTGACAGAGACCGCAGCGGTCAGTCCTTCGGCGGCGGACAGCGCCCGTCGGGAAGGCCCGGAGCACGCAGGGATGACCGGGATGGGATTCCTACACCTATGGTAGAGCAGCAGAAGAGCCAGCGGAATAAAGGAAAAGACAAAGAGAAAGACTATAAGAAAAAAGAACTTCGGGATGCGGAATTTGAAAGCAAGGGCAAAAAGGGGAAGAAGCAGAAACCGGTCACAGAGACGAAAAAACCGCAGCAGAAGGCTGCGCCGGTGGAAGAGATCAAGCAGATCATCCTTCCGGAGCTTCTGACCATCAAAGAGCTTGCGGATAAGATGAAGATCGTTCCGTCCATTATTGTAAAGAAGCTCTTTATGCAGGGAAAAGTAGCCACTGTCAATCAGGAGATCGATTATGATACGGCGGAAGAGATCGCAATGGAATTTGATGTCCTGTGCGAGAAGGAAGAAGTGGTGGACGTCATCGAAGAGCTTCTGAAGGAGGACGAAGAGGACGAAAGCACCATGGTGAAGCGGCCGCCGGTCGTATGTGTCATGGGACACGTAGACCACGGAAAGACATCCCTTCTGGATGCCATCCGCCATACCAATGTGATCGACCGGGAGGCCGGCGGCATCACCCAGCATATCGGAGCTTACGTGGTGGAAGCAAACGGCGAGAAGATTACATTTTTGGATACTCCGGGACATGAAGCGTTTACCGCCATGCGTATGCGTGGAGCCAACTCCACGGATATCGCGATTCTTGTCGTGGCGGCGGACGACGGTGTCATGCCCCAGACCGTGGAGGCGATCAACCATGCCAAGGCGGCAGGGATTGAGATCATCGTTGCGATCAATAAGATCGATAAGCCCAGCGCGAACATCGAGCGTGTGAAACAGGAACTGACAGAATACGAACTGATCGCAGAGGACTGGGGCGGAAGCACGGTCTTTGTACCGGTATCCGCGCACACCGGAGAGGGAATCTCCGACCTGCTGGAAATGATCCTTCTGACGGCAGAGGTGCTGGAGCTCAAAGCCAATCCGAAGCGTGAGGCGCGCGGCCTTGTGATCGAGGCCCAGCTGGATAAGGGCAAGGGTTCTGTGGCGACGGTCCTTGTACAAAAAGGAACCCTTCATGTGGGAGACGCCATCGCGGCAGGCTCCGCCCACGGAAAAGTCCGTGCGATGATGGACGACAAGGGAAGACGTGTGAAGGAAGCAGGTCCGTCCAAGCCGGTAGAGATCCTGGGTCTCAACGACGTTCCAAAGGCCGGGGAGATCTTCGTGGGATGCGCAACGGAAAAAGAGGCGCGTAACTTCGCGGAGACCTTCATTTCCCAGAATAAGATGAAGCTTCTGGAAGAGACCAAGTCCAAGATGTCGCTGGATGATCTGTTCTCCCAGATCAAGGAGGGCAATCTGAAAGAGCTGAATATCGTTGTCAAAGCAGATGTCCAGGGTTCCGTGGAAGCGTTGAAGCAAAGCCTCTTAAAGCTGTCCAACGATGAGGTTGTGATCAAGATCATCCACGGCGGCGTGGGAGCCATCAACGAATCCGACGTGACTCTCGCATCCGCTTCCAACGCCATCATCATCGGCTTTAACGTAAGGCCGGATGCCACCGCAAAGGAGATCGCGGACCATGAAGGCGTGGACCTGCGTCTGTACAGAGTCATCTACAATGCCATTGAGGATGTGGAAGCGGCCATGAAGGGCATGCTGGATCCGATCTTTGAGGAAAAGGTACTGGGTCATGCGGAAGTGCGGCAGACCTTCAAGGCATCCGGTATAGGAACTATTGCGGGCGCATATGTGCAGGATGGTATTTTTGAGCGGAACTGTTCCGTTCGGCTCACCCGCGACAATGTGGTGATGTTCGACGGCCCGCTGGCATCTTTGAGACGGTTCAAGGATGACGTGAAGGAAGTCCGCGCCGGATACGAATGCGGATTTGTATTTGAAAATTACAACGATATCCAGGAAGGGGATTCCGTGGAAGCCTACAAGATGGTGGAAGTGGAGAGAAAATAAATTTTGGCCCGGGCCGGATG
>OFFP01002414.1_pt1 | contig 11046 bp, 9 predicted proteins | sample 1521431 | NCBI WGS metagenome assembly OFFP01 (sample SAMEA3504104, study PRJEB24116) | mouse gut metagenome | biome: mouse gut; feature: mouse-associated habitat; material: faeces | place: Denmark | collected 2011 | reverse complement strand
TATCGTTTCATCCCTCCGCTTCGCCCTGGCGAAACGATAGTTTCATACCAGGATGTTACTTTTTGCTCGTGCAAAAAGTAACCAAAAACACGCCCAGGGGCTTCGCCCCTTGGGAATCCCCAATGATTTGTTTATTTGCGCTCCGGCCGAACTGGTTTGATTCTGCCGGTGGTGCTTACCCTTCGTCTGCCGCTGCCTATCGTCTATCCACGGGTTCTAACGGAGGCCCCTGCTGTGGCACATCGGTGCGGTGCAGATTTGCATGGCAGCGATTCGGAGGGCCCCCGCTGCTGACTCTGCCCCTTTAAGAGGCCGGCAGGTGTGCAGTGGCCTACGGCCACTAGCAACCCTAAGCCGCCTGTGGCGGCCCACGGGCGGAGTGATTCAAGTGCCAGACCACCAGATCAGAACCCCGAAGGAAACTCCTGTTCATGGGGCACCGCAGCTCTTCACTTGCAGGTGTGTCCGAAAAACCCCCGTATAATTGAGGGGGTCCAGCCCCTGGGGGCTGGCGGTTTTTTGGGTACTTTTTGTCCGAACAAAAAGTCACCGGGGGTCCGGGGCGAGAAGTCCCGGAGGCTTCGGCCAAGAAGAATCAAAACGAGGGCTTAAAACAACCGACAAAGGGCATACTGGAGGTTGAAAACCAAAAGCGAGGATGGTGGGACCATGTACGACAATCAGTTTACGCCCCGGGCGCAGAGCGCGCTGCGTCTGGCCCAGGCGGCGGCGGAGGAGGCAAAGGAGACCGCCGACGAGGCCCTGGAGATCGCCCAGGCGGCGGGCGGGCTTTACCCTCAAATTATTGTGACCGTGGCGGCGGGGGCCGTTGTGACGTGCTCCAACGGCTCCAAGAGCTACGAGCAGACCTCCACGGGCGCGGCGGTCGTGTTCAATGTCCCGGATTATGGGACCTGGAGCGTCTCGGCGGAGCGGGACGGCCTCCCCTCGAACACCGTCGAGATCGTGGTGGACACGGCGAAGCAGTACGCCGCCGCCCTGGCCTTTTTCGAGTCCACGATTACCGTCAACGTGGAGGCGGGCTCCTCCGTGGTATGTGAGGGCGGCGGAAAAACGCAGACCAAAACCTCCGAGACGGGCTCCGTCGTCTTTACCGTCACCTCGGCGGCCACCTACACCATAACGGCCACCACGGGAGACGAGACCACAAGCGGGACGGTCCAGATCACCGCCTCCGGCGAGGCGAAAACCCTCACCCTTGAATATTTCCGATCCACGATTACCGTCAATATCGCCGCCGGGGCTTTTGTCACTTGTACGGACGGCAAGACCTCCCTCGAAGGGACCTCCAACGGCTCCGTCGTGTTTATGGTCCACAATGCGGGGACGTGGCAGATCACAGGCTCCATGAATGGAGAGACCACGAGCGGGACGGTACAGATCACGGCGGGCGGCCAGTCGAAAGTCCTCAACCTTGAATTTTTCTCCGCTACGATTACCGTCAACGTGGAGAGCGGCTCGACCGTCACTTGTGCGAAGGGCTCCAACACGCAGACAAAGACCTCCACGGGCTCCGTCGTCTTTACAGTAAAGGAGGCGGGCACCTACACCATAACCGCCACCAAGAGCGGACAGGAGGCGAGCGGGACGGTACAGATCACGGCGAACGGCCAGACAAAAACCCTCTCCCTCGCCTATGTCCATATTTATAGCGCGGCATGGGACGGCTCCAGCACGACCAAGCTCACAAGAGGCGACGACGCGGCCCTCTTTACGGACCCCGTCCCAGCCGTGGGAAACGGGGCCGGGTCCTCCCCCTTTGACAACCGCCTACCGTGGTCCGGCATGACAAAAGTAACGGACGGGAATAACGTCCTTGTGAAAATTCCGAAATATTGGGTAAAGGTATCTCACGCGCCCTTTAAGGTCCAGATCGCGGACAAGGCGACCCCGGGCTATCAGGTTTCCCCGGCCCACCGGGACCGCGGGGACGGAGTCGGCGAGCGGGATGTTGTCTATATTGGCCGCTATGAGTGCGACGGCTCCTATATGTCCAGGAGCGGACAGGCCCCGAAAGTCTCGACGCCCCTCGCCACCTTTAGGAGCGGGATTCATGCCCTCGGCGCGGAGTATTGGCAAGCGGATATTGCTTTACATTTGACGTGGTGGTTTTTGTATATCGTGGAATATGCGGACTGGAACGGCCAGACGGCGATCGGACAGGGTAACGTAAGCTCCGGCGCAAAGATCAACACCGGGGCCACCGATTCCATGACCTACCACACAGGCCGCGCCGCGGGGACAGACGGCCAGACCGCCGTCCAGTATCGGAACATTGAAAACCCGTGGGGCAACGTCCGCGAGTGGAGAGACGGGATCATTTTCTCCGACACCAATATTTGCACCTATAACAACCCGGCCAACTTCTCCGACGCCTACAACGGGACCGGGGCCGTGGTGCGGAGCAACAAACGGGCCGCGTCGAGTGGATGGATCAAGGCATGGGGCCACGACACCAACGACCCGAGTTTTATTTATCCCTCGGAGATCGGCGGGTCCGAGACGACGTTCGTCCCGGATTATTGCTATTATAACACCGGGGTCCGGGCCCTCCATGTCGGCGGCCTCTATGGCAACGGCACCATCGCGGGGCCGTTCTACCTCTACGGCGGCAACACGCCCGCCTACACCTACGCCTACCTCGGCTCGCGCCTTCAAAAGCTCCCTCGGGCGGCGTAGCCGCCGGGGGGACCGGGGGGTCGCAACCCCCCGGAGGTAACGATAAACACACATTGACGAAAAGGAGGGATACAAATAAAAAGGGACTGGCTACGCTATGCGACCGGGCTTTTTGGCTCCCGCGTCCCGGATTATTGCAATTATAACACCGGGGTCCGGGCCCTCAATGTCGGCGGCAACTATGGCAACGGCACCAACGCGGGGCCGTTCTACCTCAACGGCAACAACACGCCCGCCAACACCAACGCCAACCTCGGCTCGCGCCTACTTATTCAAGATATAGTCTCACCGCGTAGCCTTTTCCGTACCGCTCGGTAAAAATTGCCGTAGGGACATGGTTTAGTAAGCCTTTTTGGTTTGAAAGACCGTGAGGTGAATAAGAAAATTTATTTACATCCGAGAGGCGAAACATGAAAAGAATAGGATTCCTCATGGAGAGGCTTTGCAAAAAGGAGAACGCCCTCCAGGCGATCGAGGAAATAAACGAGGATCGCAAAGACAATAAAACCGCTCAATGGGTGGAGCGGACGAAGGAGGAACGGGCGGAGGAGCTTTGCAAGATCGCCCGGAACTTCCACCCGAAACCCGCCCGGACCTTTGAGCGGTACGACCCCACCGCAGGGAAAACCAGGATTATCAACGAGCCCGCCCTCTGGCCGGACCAATATATCCACCACATGATCGTCCAAGTCTTAAAGCCCATCCTTATGAGGGGAATGGATTATTTTTGTTGTGGGAGTATCCCGGGCCGGGGCCCGCACAGGGAGAAAAAAGCGATCGAGAAATGGCTCGACAAAGACCGCAAGGGGACAAAGTACGGCGGCGAGGCGGATATTAAAAAATTCTATGATTCCCTATCTCCTCGCGTGGTTATGAGATTCCTTTGCAGGAAAATCAAGGACCGGGAATTTCTCGCCCTGATATGGAAGATCATCAAGGCCGGGATCAAAATAGGCTTTTATATTTCTCAATGGCTCGCTAACGCCGTACTTGAGCCCCTGGACCACTATATCCGGGAAAAGCTCGGTATCCGCCGATATGGGCGGTATATTGATAATTTTACTTTTTTCGGCCCGAACAAGAAAAGGCTCCACAAGGCGATCAGGGCAATCATGGAATACCTCGCCCGTATGGGCCTACGCCTAAAGGAAAATTGGCAAGTCTACAATACCCGAAAGCGCATGGTCGACGCCGTGGGGTATCGCATGAAACGGGGCTTAACCCTGATCCGCAAGCGGAACCTCCTCCGGCTGAAAAGACAATGCACCAGGGCCCGGAAACGGATCGAGGAGCGGCGGCGGGTAGACCCGAAACAGGCCCGGGGGATTCTATCCAGGGCCGGACAGCTTAAACATTGTGCGGGAAAGAAACAGTATGAAAAGCACGTCCTCCCGATCCGGCCAGTTTTGAAAAACGCCGTCCGGGAGGCGGACAAAAGGAGGAGAAGCCTATGCTTGAATACACGATCGGCATAATGAGGGACGGCGGGCGGCCCCGCCGCTACCTCCGTATTAAATCCGACGAGGCGATCCGGGTATTGGACCCCGTCGTATCCTTCACAAGAGCGCAGGAGGACAAAAGGAGTGTTTACGAGTGCATAATCGGGGCCCTGATTCACGAGGCCCAGGAAGGAGGTTTTTTCTATGAGTGGTACGAGCTGGAGAGCGTCCTTGTGGAGGTGGACCACACCCTCCCCATCGCCGCGACCGTCCAGCGCATGGGCCCGGAGGCCACGATCGCCGCCGCAAAGATCGCCCGCCTGACGTTGCCGGGGCTGGACCTCGACGACGGCCAGAGGATCGCGGTCTCCGCCCTTTATGAGGACTGGAGCCCCGGGGCCGCCTATAAGGTCGGGGACGTGCGGAACGCGGGCGGCCAGACGTGGGAGTGTTTCCAGGAGCACGACAGCGCGGTTTACCCGGACATTTCCCCGGAGGGGACTGCGTGGCGCACATTCTGGAGGCCGCTCCACGGCAACACGCCGGAGACCGCCCGCCCCTTTGTGGAGGTCCAGGGGGCCCATGATACATATAAGGCGGGCGAGTATATGGTTTGGACAGACGGGACCGTCCGGGAGTGTATCCGGGAGACGAGTTTCGGCCCGGACGACGACTCGGACGCCTGGAGCCTCCCGGACAGGCCCGCGCCCGCGGCGGCGGAGGCCGCGGACCTGGAGGCTATGACGATCCCCCAACTCAAAGAATACGCCAAGGAGCACGGGATCAGCCTCGCCGGGAAAACCCTCAAGGCGGATATTGTGGCGGCCATAAAGGCCGAGCTTTAAGAAGGAGGAACAAAAGACAATGAAAGAAAATATTTTTCGTGGCGTGATCGCCGCCGCCGTGGCCGGAGCCGCGGCATACTTCCAGGAACTCGCCCTCCCCGTGGCGGTCCTTTTCCTTGTTATGGTCGTGGACTATATCTCCGGCATGGTCCGGGCATGGACCCGGGGCGAGCTTTGTTCCCGCGTGGGAATTATGGGGATTGTAAAAAAGGCCGCCTATCTCCTGGCCGTCGTCGTGGCGATTGTGGCCGATTGGGTGGTACAGACGGCGGCGGGCCAGATCGGGGTCGATTTCGGCGGATTCTTCTTTTTCGGCCTCCTCGTGACAATCTGGCTCGTTCTCAATGAGTGTATTTCGATCCTTGAGAACATTTCGCAGATCGGCGTCCCGCTCCCGTCTTTCCTTGTGGCATTGATTGAGAAGTTGAAAAGCACAACGGAAAATAAGGGGGAGGAGCTGCTGAAATGACAGGGGCAGAAAGAGAAAAATATATCTGGAGCCGCCTCGCCGCCGCGGGCTTGACGCCCGCAGGGGCGGCGGGGCTCATGGGGAACCTTTACGCCGAGAGCGGCCTCAACCCGGCGAACTTGCAAAACACCCACGAGAAAAAGCTCGGCCTCACAGACGCCGCATATACCGCCGCCGTGGACGCCGGAACCTATACCAATTTCGCCGGGGACGGCGCGGGGTATGGCCTCGCACAGTGGACCTATAAGACCCGCAAGGCGGCCCTCCTGGCCTATGTCCGGGCGGCGGGTCGGTCCGTGGGGGACCTGGAGGCACAAGTCGGCTTTTTGCTCCAGGAACTCGCCGGGAGTTACAAGGGCGTCCTCTCCACGCTGAAAAGCGCCCAGGACGTCCGAACCGCCTCCGACGCCGTCCTCCTCCAGTTTGAGCGGCCCGCCGACCAGGGCGAGGCCGCCCGGGCCCGCCGCGCCGGGTACGGGAAAACCTACTTTGACCGATACGCTCCGGCGGACACCTCCGGCCTCATGCCCTCCGGCGTGTTTGTGGACAAGCTCCTCACCGTGGCGGGGAATTTCAAAACCCTTTATATCATGGGGTGCTTTGGGGCCCCTATGACACCGGAGAACAAGGCGAGATATACCAAAAATCACGCCTACAATACAAGCGAGGCACAAAAGGCACGGATCAACGCCGCCTCCGCCGATACATTCGGCTTTGATTGCGTCAACCTCATAAAAGGGATTTTGTGGGGCTGGAGCGGGGACGTCTCCAAAAGATATGGCGGCGCAACCTACCCGACCGCGGCGGCATTTGCGGCGGGGGCTTGCCCGGACGTGTCGGCGGACGGCATGATTAAAATTTGTAAGGAGGTCTCCACCGATTTCTCCCGGATCGTCCCCGGGGCGGCGGTATGGGTAAAGGGGCATATTGGGGTATATATCGGGGACGGCCTCGCGGTCGAATGTACTCCGAAATGGAGGAACAAGGTCCAAGTGACCGCCGTCTCCAATATCGGGACAAAGGCCGGATACAACGCCCGCAAGTGGACCAAGTGGGGGAAAATCCCCTATATCAACTATGAGGAGGAGATCGAGAACATGAGCAAAGAGGAATTAAAGGCCCTGATCCGGGAGACCGTCCGGGAGGTCCTCGACGAGGATAACCCGGTCTATAAGGATTTGAAGGACGTCCCGGAATACTGGAAACCCACCGCCGCGGCACTCCTGGAGGCCGGAGCCGTGAACGGCGGAACCCCGGCGGAGGTATGCGAGACGGACCTCAACCTCCGCAAGGAGACGCTCAAGGCCGTGGTCGTGGCGGCCACATATCACGACGCCCGGGAGGGCAAGCAGTAGAAAAAAGGGCTGGAGGGTAACGCCTCCGGCCCTTTTCTTTGCTTTTGGTACGCCTTTTCTTTTGATAAGCTATGTAATATTACCATGAGTAGGGGGCTTTTTCATGTTAAAGTCAATTAAAATATGGGGTATTTCCATAGCAAGGAGGCGGAACCGTGAAAAAATTCCAGTTTGAGGGAAAGGGGAACATATCCGGGGACCGCGTCCGAGAACTACGCCTCCGGGCCCGATTGTCACAGTCTGCCCTTGCGGCGAAAATGACCACAGAGGGCGTCATTATGGAACAGGACGTAATAAGCCGGATCGAAAGCGGCTCCCGCCTTGTGACCGACTATGAACTCCTCGCCTTAACGAAAATTTTCGCCGTCTCGGCGGACTGGCTGATCGGATCGGGATAGAAACACCCGCCGCGGGAAGAATTTCCCCCGGCGGATTTTTTGGGCTTGACTTTATGGTAAAATTAGCGTAATATAAGAGGCACAAACACAAGGGAGGCGGACAGCATGAGAAAGGGAACAACGGCCAGCACAAGCAAACTCGCAAAACTCCGGGCCGAGCGGGGGCTCGGGCTCCGCGAGCTTGCGGAGCTATCCGGCGTAGGTATCCGGCAAATACAAGGGATAGAGGGCGGGACCTCAAAAGTGGAGAATACATCCCTAAAGAACGCCCTCGCCCTTGCGGACGCCCTCAGCGTACACCCTCGGGACCTGATCTAAAACACAACCCCGCCCGGCCAGTGGCCGAGCGGGGATTTTTATATATTGGAGGCTTGCGTTATGGGAAAGCATTATAAACATTTGACCTGGAGGGAGCGGCTACGAATTGAAACCCGCCTCAAGGATGGATGGAACCCCCAAAAGATAGCCGACGAGATCGGGCGGCACGTCTCCACTATTTACCGGGAGATCAAGCGGGGACTCGGCGTCCAGCGCACGACGGACCTCATAGATTATGAGTGCTATATACCCGAGATCGCCCGGGAGAAATACGAGGCCACATTCTCCGGTAAGGGCCCGGACCTCAAGATCGGGAAGGACCACAAGTTGGCAAACTACCTCGGAGAGGTCCTAAAGGACGGCTATCGGTCCCCGGAGGCCGCCCTCGGGGAAATTGAGGTTAAAGGGATGGAATTTGATACTAAAATATCGCCTCGGACCCTTTACCGCTATATCGAAATGGGGATTATACCGGGCATTTCAAGCGCAGACCTCCCCATTAAACGGAACCAGGGCAAAAAGAAAGAAAAGCAAAAGCCAAGGGCCGCCCGGAATTGCAGGGGTAAGAGCATAGAGGAGCGCCCCAGGGAGATCAACGCCCGGGAGGAGGTCGGGCATTGGGAAATGGACACAGTAGAGAGCGCCAAGGACGGGAGCCTGGAGCGGGTCCTCGCCCTGACTGGCCGCGTCACAAGGAACCAAATAAACATAAAAATTAAAACGGGCGAGGCGAAAATGGTCGTTGCCGCCCTGGACCGCCTGGAGCGGAAACTCGGGACTTTGTTCCCGGTTGTGTTCCGTTCAATCACCGTTGACAATGGCTCCGAGTTTGCGGACGTGGAGGGTATGGAGCGGTCTTGTCTACGCCCGGGAGAAAAGAGGACGACGGTCTATTATTGCCATCCGTACAGCTCCAGCGAACGGGGCTCCAATGAGAAACAAAACGGCATGACCCGCCGCCGCCACCCGAAAGGGACGGACTTTAAGAAAGTCTCCCGGAAAAAGCTCCGGGAGACGACAGAATGGATCAATAACTATCCTCGGAAAATGTTCGGATTCCATACCGCGGCGGAGCTTTTCGCCGCCGCCTTTCCTGGCCTCCCCGCATTGTGCTAAAAAAATTTATAAAATTTTTCGCATTTCTCTTGACAAACGGCGAAATCCCTTTTGCCGCAAAATTATAGTTGTAATTTTGGCGGAATCTGCTATACTGTAAAAAATATCTGCCCACCCGGAGTATGGCGGGACAGCTGCTCATTCTAACGAAGAAAGACAAGGAGATGGAAAAATGCGGAAAATCCTGTTGGTCATTGATATGCAAAACGACTTTATTGACGGCGCCCTCGGCACCCTGGAGGCCGAAGCGATTATTGATAAGGTTGTCCAAGTGATCTATAAGTACCCTCTGGAGGACATTATCGCCACGCGGGACACCCACGGCAAGGACTATCTGGAGACGCAGGAAGGCCGGAAGCTGCCGGTCCCCCACTGCATCAAGGGGACCCTGGGCTACAACCTCCATCCCAGAATCACGGCGGCCCTGAACGGCGCGACGATTATGGGCAAATCCTCCTTCGCCTCCAAAAAGCTGGCGGAAAAGGTGGCGGCGCTGGCCAAAACGGATGAGCTGGAGGTTACAATTGTGGGCCTCTGCACAGATATCTGTGTCGTCTCCAATGCGCTGCTCCTCAAGGCGTTTCTCCCCGAAACGCCGATCCGGGTGATTGCCTCCGGCTGTGCCGGCACCACGCCGGAAAACCACCAGGCCGCACTGAGGACAATGAAGATGTGTCAAATCGAAATTCTGCCGTAAATCAACCGCCCTGCGCCGCCTGCCACAGGGCGGTTTTATACGCCCTTTTACCCTCCGTGTTGATAATGCTCGAAATTCAATTTCAGATATTGCCAGTTTGTCGAAATGCACAGGGTATGTTGGGGTATTGACGGATTTGATAGGGTTGCATAGTAAAAGGCAGTTGGATAGACCAACTGCCTTTACTGGATGTAGTATTTGATTTAGCCGCCGTAGCCAATGTTGACTTCTCCATTAATTTTTGATTATTCTGATCTTCAATTAAACCTGCGTCTGAATCACTATCGGCCATATATTGCAGGTCGTCTGCACCAGGGGTTGCATGCTCTGCGCTTACGTCCGGGGATTCCTGCATTGATTTCAACGTCTTATCACTTGACATGGTTGCGCAGCCCGCTAACTGGGATGTTATGACTACCAGTGTCATAAAGGGAATCACTATTCTCTTTATTTTCATAAATCTGCCTGCCATATTCAAAACTTCCTGTTCACAATCCAGTTCTACCAGAGTTTCCAAGGGGAGGCAAGGTATTTTTTCCGTTTGAGTTGATACAAAGTGCTGAAAATCCTGCCCTGGAAGCGGAAAGGGGCCGCCGCCCTTAACGGCGCCCGGGGAATCCCAACTTGAAAACAAGTTGTTTACAAAACATTAAGGAATCCACAGTTGAAAAAAACCGGCACATGATGTAAAATATACCGATTCTGCTTTTTGATAGGGGGTGGGCACTCTGGAGGAACAGCACAGCGGCGCGGCCAGGACCGTCAGCTTTGTGATGGCCATTACCCTTATCGGCAAGGTGCTGGGCCTGTACCGGGACCGGCTGCTTGCCGTCCACTACAGCACCGGTTCCGCCGCCAACGCCTTTTTTACCGCCAGCCGCATTCCACGGGTGTTTTTCGACGCGGTGTTTGCCTCTGCCATTGCCGCCTGCTTTATCCCGGTGTTCAGCGAATACCTGGAGAAAAAGGGCAGGCAGGAGGCCTTTCGCTTTGCCGGCTCCTTCCTCACCATCATCGCCCTGCTTACCGGAGCCGTCACACTGGCGGGAATGGCCTTCCCCCAGCCCCTGGTGGCCCTCTTTGCCGACTACTCCGACCCCGCCACCACCCGGCTGGCCGTCTCCCTCACCCGGGTGATGTTCCCTACGGTGCTCCTTTCCGGCATGGCCTTCTCCCTGGTGGGGGTGCTCCAGGCTCAGGACCACTTCACCGCCCCTGCCCTCATGTCGGCGGTGTCCAACGGGGCAATCATCCTCTACTTCTTCACCCTGGACGCCAAGCTGGGCATCTATGGTCTGGCCGGGGCCTATCTGCTGGGCTGGCTGCTTCAGGCGGTCATTCTGGTCCCCCCTCTGGGCCGACTGGGCTTCCAATACCGGCCCGGCTTTGACTTCCGGTCGGAGGGGATGAAAAAGGTCTTCGCCCTCATGGGCCCAGTGATGGTGTCCACCTGGGTACAGCCCATCAATCAGGCCATCAACGGCCGGTTCGGCTCCCGGCTCTATGGCGGGGCGGGCATGTCCGCCCTGGAGTACGCCTCCAACCTTTATCTGGTCATTGCGGGCATCTTTATCCTGTCGGTCACCAATGTAATCTTCCCCCGCCTGTCCCGGCTCACCGCCGGGGGGAAGGAAGGCGAGTTTCAGGACACCATCCGCCAGACCCTGGGGGTCAGCCTGTTTTTCGTCCTGCCCATGTCGGCGGGGCTG
>OFFP01002405.1_pt1 | contig 11073 bp, 12 predicted proteins | sample 1521431 | NCBI WGS metagenome assembly OFFP01 (sample SAMEA3504104, study PRJEB24116) | mouse gut metagenome | biome: mouse gut; feature: mouse-associated habitat; material: faeces | place: Denmark | collected 2011 | reverse complement strand
CGAATTCATCGAAAATAAACACGATTCCCTCGTATTCACTTTCCAAAGCTTGGTTGGCCTGGTTGATCGTATCTAAAATATTTGTGACTTCGTAGATGTATTTTACTCCAAATGTCATTTCAGCAAAAACGCGCTGAAAAACAGCCTCTACATCCTTTTCCAATTGGGCAAGTTTTTCCTCCAACTGTGGAATCGTAATCTGCGTTTTTTTGCACGCTTTCGAGAGACGTTTCTGCGACTCTGGATTCGCCTTCCACTGCCGGACCAGCGACGCTGCCTGATCGTAAAAAGTCTTGAAACTGACCTTTTTCCCAAGACTGTCCAGCTTCTTCTTCAAGGAAAAGTACAAGCAACGGTCAAAGTCCTCAAAATCAAACACAATGGGGACCACTAAAAACGGTTTTCTTGTTTTGTCCTGAATAAATGTGTCAATATCTGCCGCTAAGTGCTCGTCCAGTTCGTGAATCCTCGCAATGAACTGCCGGTAACCGTCCCCACCAATATGCGTTTTACTCAAAAGCAAGCTCAAAACTGTTAAAAAAATGGGATTTCCCTGTACCGTATGAGCCATATAATATGCGTGAATGACAGCTTGGTTTGTCACGGGAGATATCTATAAAGTATTCCCGCAATAAACCAATTGTGGTTTCATTTGGGATAAAACGTCCCAATTTATAGTCGTTTTCAATATCAAATTGTATGTTAGCAGAGTAAGTATATTCCCCTTCCTGCCGGATTAAATCGGTATATAGCATGGCCCTTATTCCTCTACCTCCCTGTAATATTCCACGAAAAGTTCTGCTGCATCATTCCGCTTTATTTCTATATACCTGCTTCCAAAGTTGTTAACAATAGAGATCCATTTACGATTTTCAATTTGCTGGAGAAGTTCTAACAAAGTTGTATAGCTAAGATTCATATATTTCCCCACCTGGTTCATTTCTTCAAACAGCGTATCAATGCTGATCTGCACATTGGTCTGTAAGTGCGTCTCGTTGTCCTTGAGGATGCAGTAAAAGAATACATGTATGGGAATATCTTTTGCTGAAATGCGTCTCTTTTCAAAACGCCCACCGCCGACATACTCCAGCAACCTCGTGGGGCGAAGAAGGGGATCGTATCTTCTTCCAAAATCTTGTCAAGGTCGAACGCCTTGTCGCTAACATAGGTATTTTTAAAACAGTCAAATTCCTTTTCTATGGCAGATTTTGCATATTTTCCGCCGCTTGTTTGAACAAAAGCGTAAAATGCCGAGACAAATTCGTCCTTTGTAGACGACTTTGCTGTATACATATTGAACGCCCACGACCAAGCGGTGGCCTCTTCTATGCTGCGCGACAAATTTCTGTGCAGGAACCACAAGGTGCCGGCTCTTTGACTGTATGAATCATATTGCGCAATCATTTCTCCGAAACCAGTAAGCGTATGAAGGACTCCCTGTTGGGTTTTGGTTTCTACGGTAATTCCTAAAACCGCTGCTCAATAGCGCAGCGCCTTGACCATCACACGTCCGATGCCAATTTGATCTACCGCAGAAAGCTCGTTGTTGGGTGAAAAGATATAACTGCTCCGGCCTTGAATATCCATGGCGTCAATGATTTTCGTTGGCCACCCATTCCGAATATAAAATGATCCATGTACTGCAAACATTTTGCAATTTCCAGCGCTAACCTTAACTTCCTCATGGCCGTGCCAGTCGATGTCCGCCACGATCTCGTTCATCACCGTAGCCAGGGTCAGTTTCAGATCGTGGGGCTTGCGCTGGCCCAGCATTTTGGTCAGATCACCCTGGGGGTCTACGTCCAGCAGGAGAACTTTCTTTCCTTCCAGCGCAAGACCGGCCCCCAGGTTGTAGACGGTCGTGCTTTTGCCAACTCCGCCCTTTTGATTTGCTACGCTTATCACTTTCGGTTTCGCCATTTTGGGGGTTCCTCCTTTCATAGATTTAGCCGCCTGCGGCGAAACAGACGGCTATGTACGGGCATAGAAAAAGCCGCCTTTTCCATGCAGAAAAGACGGCCTATCCAGTCGGGCGATATGTGATTTTAGAGGGTAGGTCAAAGGGCGGCGCAAAACCGTATGTCCGCATTTCCCGGTGTTTCGTCGTATCAAAGCTCATCCCCTGGTAGTAAATTCGTAGTAATTGGGGTGGTCTGTTGTCAGGAAATGCGGCGTAATGCGCTGTTTCACAAGGTTTTGCCGGTTCTCACAAAATATTTACAGATAAAAGCTAAAGCCCGGTGATCTGCTCTGCATCAAGAGTATCGACCGGCTAGGGCGCAACTATGAGGAAATCCAAAACCAATGGCGGATTCTTACAAAGGAACATGGCGTGGATATCTCGGTGCTGGATATGCCGCTTCTGGATACCCGCAGGGGGAAGGATCTGATGGGCACCTTTCTCAGCGACATCGTGCTTCAGGTCCTCTCTTTTGTAGCAGAAAACGAGCGCATCAACATGTGGATATGAATTGCGAAATATTAAAGCTTCATCTGCCATTCAAGAGTTTTATGAAAAAATCACGCAGCTTGAAGCGCAAAGGAGCGAACGCAAAGAGGGTGAGACAGAAAAAAGCATTGCAAATGTGATACGGAGCTTCCCTATACCAAATACAAAGGAAGATGTGCTTGAATTTATGACGCTTGCGGCATCTAATGTAGATGCGAGCTTATATTCGGTTCAAGAAAATGAAAAACATTCTACAACGTATCAGTCACGCAAAACAGTAAATGACGCATGGTCTGCTAGAGCTGAACAAATATATCATAAAGCAAAATTATCTTTTGAAAATGATGCTGATTTTTCCACCATTCAAGAGTTATATGCTCGTAAAATAAAAAGTATTCGTGCTGAGAAGCGAAAGGGAATATTCAACATCTTTGGCAGCGTAATTTCTAAACTTTTTAGAGGAATAGAGGAAGTTATCCACAAAAAACCAGAGTTCCTACTTATCCTGATTCTCGGTGGAATGCTTATGGCAATGCCAGCTTTTAGGTCTATTATGTTTGGAGGCGCTGAAAGAGACCACCAGCGAAAAGAGCAGCAGCTTGAAGCTATCGTAGTTGAAGTCCAAGATTGCATTGCTAACGAGGACTACGACACCGCATATATAAAGGCCCAAGGGCTGTACATGGATGATGGTTGGTCCAGCGAAAGTGCTAAGCGCTGGGATAAAGTGCGCAATGAACTTATTACCTTGATTGAAACAAAATCTGGAGTTATCTACACCAACAGCCAAGAAGAAAATGAAGATTCTACAGATAGTGTCGAAGAAAGCAGTAAGTACATAGACGAGTTTAAAGAGAACTCCAAGGAGTTTCGAGAAAACATGGATGAAATAACCGATGAAATGGCAGAGACATACAAAAGCGTCTTTGACGGCTATAAGAACATCTTTTCCGGTATATTTAATTAAAAGGAGGAATCCAAATGGCCCTATTCTCCCAAAAGTCCAGCGCCATGGACGCCATCCGCTGTGACGAGCCCTCCTATTTGATTTGGAAATGGAGGCCCAACGGCACCGCGCTGGGGAGCAGCAGGCGGGAGAACGCTATCCGCTGGGGCTCCTCCCTGCGGGTGAAGGACGGCTCCGTGGCGGTCCTCGCATACACGCGCCCGGACGGCTTTGTATATGACTACATAGAAGGTCCCGCCGATATGATCCTAGAGACGGCAAACCTTCCCGTGCTGGCCACCCTGATCGGCAGGCTCTACGACGGCGGCAGTCCTTTCCAGGCGGAGGTTTACTTTATCAATCTGGCGGAGCTGATACAGGTCCGCTTCGGTGTGCCCTTCTTTGATGTGTTCGACCCCCGCTTCCTGGATTTCGGCGTGCCCACGGCGGTCCGGGGGACCATCAGCTTCAAAATCACGGACTATCAGGAGTTTATCCGGCTCCACAGACTTGATGACTTTGATTTGAACGCTTTCCAGCGACAGATCAAAGACGCCGTAGCGAAAACTGTGAAGCATGTGGTGACGAACGCACCTGCTGAGCATAACATTCCCGTACTCCAGATCGAGCGAAAGATCCAGGAGATCAACGATCTGGTGGGATCCAGCCTGTGCCAGCGTCTGCGTCAGGACTTCGGCGTATCCGTGTCAGGGATCGACATCGCCGCCATCGAGATCGATAAAGCCAGCGATGGGTACTGGCAGTTGAAGTCCGTAACTCTGGATGTTTCCGCCGCAGCGATCCAGGCCCGGACAGCAGTCAATATCAGGGAGATGCAGGACGCTCAGCGAATCCAGGCAGAGCATACGGAGGCAACGCTGAAAGCACAGCGCGAGGAGGCCCAGTATGCCCAGCGGATCCAGACCCAGACGGAGCATTTCACGACCCACCAGCTCAACCAGCAGGCCGCTGTTGGCATGGCCGGGGCAGAAGCGCTGGGACACATGGGCGGAGGCGACGGCCCAGAATCCGCCGGAGGCTGGAATCCTGCCGGTATGATGGCGGGCATGGCGGTAGGCGGCGCAGTAGGCCAGAATATGGCCGGGATGATCGGCGGCATGATGTCAGGAATGCAGCAGGCCGCGCCGCCTCCCGCCCCCGGCAGCACATTGCTGTATCATGCGGTGATAGATGGGCAGACCCACGGACCCTTCAGTGAAACAACAATGATGACGATGGCGGCAGAAGGGAACCTTTCCCGGGAGAGTCTGGTCTGGAAGCCCGGAATGCCGGACTGGACGCAGGCTTGCAAAGTACGTGAGCTGCAAAAGATCTTTCCTCCGACCCCGCCGCCCATGCCTCCGGAAAACAGCAGACAGTAAAACAGCAACTCCCTGCGGGATATACCCGCAGGGAGCTTCCACTCATTCAAAGAAAAATCCGGCCGTCATATCCAGATAGTTCTCGCCGCTGTAAGCCGGATATGCTTTCTTCACCTCCGCCTTGAAAGCTTCGCCATCCTGGCAGGCGGCGGCGATGGCTTTCAGCCGCTCCAGATAGTCGATCTTGGTCCGGGCATCCTTCAAGTCCTCCGGCGTGTAGTGGGAGGTAAGGATCAGATCATATCCCTTTCTGATGTACGCATTCAACTGGGCGATCATCCCGTCCGCATGGCCCGCGCCCGCCACGATGGAATGACAGTCATGGCCCAGCATATGCGTATAGACCGCGTTGATCTCCGGGATCTCCACATCAAACGCCTCGGCGGTCCGGTGGACGACGAACTCGATGCCGCCGATGGTCACCGGGCCCTCCCCGATCACATGAGTGACGGCATGGATACCGCTGTCAAAGGCGCTTCCGAATGCCGCGGCGAACTGATCGATCAGCGCCCTGCCGCCGCCCTTCTCCGCATACTCCACCGCATTGGCCGTAGCATACCTGGGGATGTCCCTCAGGAAAGATGCCCCCGCCCCGTGGTAGGCCACCAGCATCCCGGCCACCGTCTTACCCTCCAGATAACCGCTCAGCGCGGCGATGCTGTCTACGAAGCAGGGGGATTCCAGGACCACGAACTGCCCGGCCTTCTCCAGCAGGAACACTTCATCCGCCAGCGGGTCGCCGGTCTGATAAGCGTGGAGCTTCACACCGTTGAAATCATAGACGTGCATCTCTCCCTGATTGAGTTTGATTGTTGTAAAATTGCGCTTGTTCATGATAAAGTACCTCCAGATGGTTTGCCGCCCGGGATGTTCTCCCTTCGACACATTCATCATAACAGAGCGGCGCAGATCTGGGAAGTACGCACAATATTGTGGTATAGGCACCTGTCGGTAACTGTCTTGACGGTACGGCCTCCGGTGGGCTACAATGGACGCAGAAGATCATTTGAACGGAGGGTGCAACATGATAGAACAATCCCTGCCCGCCTGTCCGGTAGAGACCACGCTGACGCTCATCAGCGACAAATGGAAGGTGCTGATCCTGCGGGATCTGCTCTCCGGTACGAAGCGCTTCAGCGAGCTGAAACGCTCCATCAACGGCGTGAGCCAGAAGGTCCTGACCGCTCAGCTCCGGCAGATGGAGGACAGCGGCCTGCTGACCCGAACCGTCTACCCGGAAGTGCCCCCCAGAGTGGAGTACACCTTAACCGATCTGGGGTACAGCCTCCAGCCGGTCCTGGAGGCCATGCGGGACTGGGGTCTCCGGTACAGGGAGCGGTCCGCCGCGCTTTGACGTCACTCCCCCCGATCCAGCAGCTCCCCGTATTCCTCCAGCGCGGCCAGAGCCTTCCCGTTGGGGCGGTACAGGTACCGGTGGCCGCCCTCCTCCATCTCCCGGTCGAACCAGCCCAGTACGTTACGGCCCAAGATGGTCCCGGCGTTGGGGGGGCCGCCCAGCCTTTTCACGTCCTCCGCCCGCAGGGGACCGTTCTCCTGTAAGAGCCTCGCTGTCAACAGAGCCTGCTCCTTATAGGCCGTGAGAATCTTTTTTCTGGACACGCCGCCGGTGTTGACACTGCCCGTCCGGGACTCGTGTTCCCGGATCACCGCCAGACGGCGCTTTTTATCCCGGCGGGGGGCGGACGCCTCCTTTGGATGGACCGCCACATCGACCTGCGGGATGCCCCGGCTGGTAAAGCCCACAAAAATGAGCCCCAGCTCCAGCCTCCGGCACAGGGACTGCATGTCCCGGACCTGAGGGGACATGTATCCTCTTTTCGGCAGGGGCACGGCCACGTAGACCCCATCCGCCACCCGCTGGCGGTCCAGCGCCTGATAGACCAGCTCAAGAGTGAATCCCTTTTTCAGCTCCACCACGATCAGTTCTCCGTCCCGCATGGCGGTGACGTCGCAGTCCTTCACCTCTCCCTTGACTTCGTAGCCCAGACTCGCCAAATAGTCCCGGACGGGACCGTACAGATCGCTCTCCCGCAGCTTTTCCACGGCTCAGTATCCCTTCGTCCGGTCCACCAGGTTCTCCGGCAGCTTCCCCGCACCGTAGAGAGCCAGGTCCCGGCAGAACATGTCCACATCCAGACCGCAGGTCAGGCTCAGAGACATATTGCCGGAAATATGAGGGGTGATAATGGTATTGGGGCAGCTCCACAGGGGGTGATCCGCCGGGAGGGGTTCCGGGACCATGACGTCCAGCGCCGCCCCGGCCAGCCGCCGGGACTGCAGGGCCTCCACCAGCGCCTCCTGGTCGATGGCGGACCCCCGGCCCACGTTAATGACATATGCCGCAGGCGGCAGCAGGGCGATCCGCTCCCGGGTCAGGATGCCTGTCGTCTCCGGCGTGGCGGGCAGGGCCATGATAAGTAAGTCCGCCGTTGGGAGGACAGCGTCCAGCTCACTGACCGGCAAAACCCGGTCGAAGGCCGGTTCTCCGGACCTTCCGCTGCGGCACACACCGGTGACGGAGGCCCCCAGCGCCTTCATCCGGCGGGCGGTATTGGAGCCGATATCCCCGGTCCCCAGCATGACCACGCGGCTTCCGCTGATGGACCGGATGGGGGCATGGAAGGGCCACTCCCGCCGCGCCAGTGCAGGCAGATACTCCGGCATCCGCCGCAGGAGCATCAGGGAAATCATGACGATATGCTCGGAGATAGCGGGACCGTATGCCCCAGAGGAGTTGGAGAGCAGGCAGTCCGGGCGGGGCCAGAGATTTTCGTCCAGATAGCCTTCGATCCCGGCGAAGTCGCTGCACAGCCACTTCAGGCTTTTTGCGCCCTTCAGCAGGGCGGGGTCGATATGTCCATAGATGATCTCGTAGTCCTTCAGATTTTCTTCCAGAGCGGCGGCGTCCTGAGGGTTCTCATAGTAGTCGGCGGTGAAGCCTGCGGCTTTGGCTGTTTTGTCGATCTTTTCCCGGTAGAAGGCCGTCATGAAGCCGGTATAGACTGCGATCTTTTTCATGCGTGTTTCCTCTTTTCTGTTGGTTCCCCCAGCGGGGAGCGGGACACTGTACTGAGGGGCGCGGACTTTAAGATCTGTTCCGCTGTCTTCAGCCCATCGGCAGCGGCGGACATGATGCCGCCGGCATAGCCCGCGCCCTCTCCACAGGGCCAGAGGCCCCCGATGGGGGATCGGGCGTTTTCATCACGGAGGATGCGCAGCGGACAGGAGGAACGGCTCTCCACCGCCGTCAGGACGGCGTCCGGGCCGGCGTAGCCTTTGACTTTTTTGTCCAGTATGGGCAGGGCCTCGGCCAGTGATTCACAGAGCCACCGGGGCAGGACTTCCCACAGGTTACACCACCGCACTCCGGGCCGGTAGGTCGGGCGGACTTTTCCGGGCCCTTGGGACGGACGGCGGAGCAGGAAGTCCTCTACCCGCTGGGCGGGGGCTATGTAGCCGCCGCCTCCGGCGGCATAGGCACGGGCCTCCAGTTCGCGCTGGAAAGCGATTCCCGCCAGCGGACCGTTTCCCGGGAAATCTGCCGGAGTGACGCTGGCCAGCAGTCCACCGTTGCAGTTCTCGCCGTCACGGGCGCAGCGGCTCATGCCGTTGGTGACGGCGCGGGCTTCCTCGCTGGCGGCGGCTACTACTTCCCCGCCGGGGCAGACGCAGAAGCTGAACACGCCCCGCCCGTTCTCCAGATGACAGCTGAGCTTATAGCTGGACGCCGGGAGGCGGGGGTGGCCTGCCATGGACTTATACTGGGCCAGATCGATATCCGACTGCCGGTGTTCGATACGCACACCCACCGCCAGAGGCTTGGGCTCCATGGGGACACCGGCGGCGTGAAGCATCTCGAAGGTATCCCGCGCCCCGTTGCCCAGAGCGAGGACCAAGTTTTCCGCCGGGAGACGGTATGGGCCCTCCGGGCCCGTGACTTCCAGAGCGGCCACACTGCCGTTCTTTAATTCCAGTCCCGTCAGACGGTGGCCGAAGCGGATATCACAGCCTAGTTCCATCAGCTCCTGCCGCAGATTTACCAGAACCTTGCGGAGGTAGTCGGTGCCCACGTGGGGCTTGGCATCATAGAGGATGCTCTCCGGCGCGCCGTGGGCGGCCAAGGTCTCCAGTATGAAGCGGTGGCGCATGTCTCTGGTGCCGGTGTTCAGCTTACCGTCAGAAAAGGTGCCTGCGCCGCCCTCGCCGAACTGGACGTTGGACTCCGGGTCCAGCGTCCCGGTCTTCCAGAACCGTTCCACGTCCTCCGCCCGCCGCTCCACGTTCCAGCCGCGCTCCAGCAGGATGGGACGCGCGCCGCACCGGGCCAGAGCCAGAGCGCAGAACAGGCCTCCGGGTCCCGCGCCCACCACGACCGGTGGGACCTCCGGCGGATCGATGGGGTCCGGCAGATGATACGGTGTCTCGCTGACAGGCGAGACATTTTTATTTTTACAGCGTTTCAATACGGTTTTTTCGTTTCTGACTGCCGCCCGAAGGGTATAGACGAACCGAACGCCCTCCCGGGCGTCGACGGCCCTGCGAAGGATCTGGACCTCCAGCACATCCGTCTCTGGAATCCGCAGAGCCGCCGCGGCCCTGCGCCGCAGGAGGCTTTCGTCCTCCTCCAGCTCCAGCTTTACCCGTTCAATCTGAAGCATGTCCCATCTCCTTTCCATATACGCCCCGGTACCCCAGCTCGAAGGAGATCCGTTCCGCCGCCTCCAGCAGCAGCCGGACCGCCCGCTCCAGCTCCGGGGAGTTGACCCGCCGGAACATCCCCACCACGCATACCGCATAGGCGGCCTGTCCGTTCACGTCGAACACCGGCGCGGACACGCTCCGCAGGCCGATCCGGTACTCCCCGTTCTCGATGGCGTAGCCCAGGGCCTGGATTTCCGGCAGCTCCGCCTCCAGTGAGGCGGCGTCCGGGTGGCTGTGGGGTGTATAGGCGGCAAAATCGCATCGGCGCAGCAGGCTCTTCCGCCGGGCCTCCGGCAGGTAGGCCAGGAGCAGCTTTCCCTGGGAGGTACAGTGGAGGGGCAGGCGGGAGCCCTTCTCCGACACCACCCGCAGGTCGCTGTGGGCATCGGCGCAGTCCAGCACCAGCACCTCCTCCCGATCCAGCGCGGCGATGGACACCGTCTCCCCGGTCTCCTCCGCCACCCGGCGCATGGGACCCGCCGCCGCCTCCAGCACGTTCCACCCCCGGCTGACCACGCAGCCATACTCGAACAGCCGCACCCCCAGCCGGTACCGCCCGTCCTCCCCGGACTGCTCCACCACCGCGCTTGGCCGCATGGCCGACAGCAGGCCGTGGACGGTGGCCTTGGGGATGCCGGTGCGCCGGGACAGCTCTCCCAGAGTGAGAGGCCCCCGGGCCTGGGCCAGACAAGCCAGCAGGTCCATGGCCTTGCACACCGACCGGACCTGCCCCGGCTCCCGGCCCGTGGCCGGACGCCCGGTCACCGGAAGGCCTCCAGCCGTCCGGACCGGCAGGCGATCAGCTGGGCGGCCACGCTCACCGCCACCTCCGCCGGAGTCTCCCCGCCGATGGGCAGGCCGATGGGGGCATGGACCCGCCCGATGTCCGCCTCCGTGAAGCCGTCCGCCAGCAGGCGCTCCCGCGTGACGGCGATCTTCTTCCTGCTGCCGATGCAGCCGATGTATTTCGCCGGGGTCCGCAGCATCTGGGACAGCACCTCATAGTCCCCCTGATGCCCCGGCGTCATAATGACGATATAGTCATCCCCGGTGATGGTCCCTATCCGCTCCAGCGCCTCTGGGAAGGGCCCGCAGAGCCGCGCGGCCGCCTCCGGGAAAAACTCTCTGGAAACAAGCTGCTTCCTCTGGTCATAGACCGACACCCGGAAATCCGTTATGGCGAGGATATGGGCCAGCGCCTGCGCCACATGTCCGCCGCCGAAGAGATACACGGTCCCCGCCTGGACCAGCGGCTCGGCGAAGAGGGCCGTCTCATCCTCCGCCAGCAACCCCCGGCTGCCCAGCAGGGGCTCCAGCCGTTCCATGGGAATTTCCGGCCCCCGCAGGCCCCGGGACCGGTCACAGGTCCCCATCCGCCAGCCGCTCCCGTCCATGGCGGTGACCAGCCAGGAGGGGCCGGGGGCGTCCAGCAGGGCCAGCAGCTCCCCCTGGAGGGTGACAGGCAGGTCCCCGTAGCCGGGGCTGTAGCGGCTGGTGAGGCTCCGGTCCGGATATTTCTCCCGGAGGATGGCCTCCCCCCGGTCGCACACCTCCTCGATGGCGGCGGTGGCGCA
>OFFP01002401.1_pt1 | contig 11094 bp, 10 predicted proteins | sample 1521431 | NCBI WGS metagenome assembly OFFP01 (sample SAMEA3504104, study PRJEB24116) | mouse gut metagenome | biome: mouse gut; feature: mouse-associated habitat; material: faeces | place: Denmark | collected 2011 | reverse complement strand
AAAGTATGCAAAATTTAAAACCTCCTATGACAAAATCATATGGATATTCAAAATTCTTATTCCAATACATAATGAGCATTTGTAAGTACATTAAACATCTCTGAATCCATACCTGTAAATGTCCCTGAACTTGTTAATGTTACCTCTCTTGAACTGTTCCACGTCAAAGTAACAACTATACCCGAATACTCTTCTTTAACTTGTATCGTCTTATCATCAATCTTACTTCCCCACAATGTCAACCCATTATAACCAGAAGCCGGATAAATATGTACTTCCATCCAATCCACCGAGGCATAAGCTACTGACACTAAAGCTACAGTATCTTCCAGTATTTGGTCATTTACATAAATTCCTTCTGACAAAACAAAGTCATTTGCAGATTGAATATTCCCCTCATTTATCTCATCTTCCACACGCTTGATTAATTCTACATTCTTTTTCTCAAAATCATTGAAGACTGCTTCAGAATTAAATTGATCTGACGGTATCGTTCCCTCATACCATGACATACTTTCAAAGTATGCTTTTAACCCCTCGTCTTGAAAAATATATCCGTGCCTTGCAAAAATTTCATTTCTCCCTATCATCATATCTTCTATAGTAATGCTTCTAACCTCATCCTCGGATAAATATTTTTTATCACTATCTGGGAAAATATATTCTTCATTCACGTATCCTTGAAGTTCTTCTTCTGCAAGCTGTACTGCGATAATTTCAGTAACAATACCAGCTTCTTCCCTAATTCCTACACTGATTCTGCCGCCTATATCAAGATATTCTTTTCTGCCCTCGTTCTCTCCTGCATTTTCATACTTATCTGCCAAATATCCTTCCGCTTCGCCAATGGACATTCCTAAGTTCACTCCATGAAAACTTGGTGTACCGTCCGCATTGCCAGTAATCATAATCATATTTATTATGCCATCTGCACAATCTACAACTACATTTCCATCTAAAAGCTGATACCCCATTTCATCTTTATTATATGTAAAATCTGTATCCTTTAATATTTCTTCCGACTGTCCGATAAGTCCTTCTATGTCTGCGTCTGAATAACTAATCTTTTCCTCTATTATACGTTCTGTTTCTTGCGAATCTTCTGTAGAATCTTCTATAAATAATACACTTAACATCAAAAAAATTGTAACAATCACTGCAATTAAGAATACGCCATATCCAATCAATACATTTCGTACCAAATGAGGATGTGGATTTTTGAGTCTTGGAAAATCATTTTCAGAAATCTCACCATTATATGCCTTTGCTAATATATTCATATTATCGACCATAATATAAGTAACAACCATCATTCCTATTCCTGGCATTATTGTACATCCAAGGATTTCCCATAACAATATGTCTCCTCCTTTCTCCCGCACTTTTACTCCATACTTCGGAGCAATATGATATAAGCGCTCTCCCTGCGCATACCACCAGTATAGTCCGTAAATCCCGCAGGTAATCATACTTAATAGAAGTACAACTATGTAATTCTTACTTTCTTTACCGTCTCCTTCACAGACCTTATTCAAATCTTTCACATACCCATAGAAATAATAAATCCCATAGATCCCGCAAGTAACGATTCCAAGTAACAGATACTTCCAAAATCTCCTATACTCAATTTTACTTTTATTACCATTTACCGAAATTGAATTATTCACAACCTGCTGCGACTTCCCATTCATTTTATCCTGCCGGTTTATATGTTTTTTTGTTTCCTTTAAGTTCTCTGCATTCTTTTTTACCGACTTTTTATTTCCTATCAAAGTTCCACAATATGGACATTTAATCCATCCTTCCTGTACCTCTTTTCCACATTCCCTACAAAACATATTTTAATTCTCCTTCTTCTGTTTTCTAATAGAGAAAAATCATCTGTAAGATTTCACTTCTAGGATACGGGAACCTAAAAATCTTCACAAACACTTGCCATATCATATGGTTAATGAAAGACACCGCCCTGTCATCAGTGACACTTCGTATCCCTTTTTAATAACCTTCAATCATTTTCTCTTTTTCATAATCCAAATCCGGCACTTTTTTTCGCATTTTCTCTAACTGTAAAAATGCGTCCTCACTTTGTCCCATATCATCATCCGCATAAAGACCTTTCAATCCCTGCATAATCTGTATAATAAAAATAACCTTATCTTCTGGAATCTGTTCTAATAATTTTACTGCCTCCTGCCTAATCTGGGTCATTTCAAATGCACTCCTTCCGAATCTTCTTACTTTTCATTTCTGGATTCATTATACTATGATTCCCCATCAAATACAAACATTTGTAAAATCCCAGTAAAGAAATGGCAGGAAGATAATCCCCCTGCCGTTCTTCATAAACCTAAACTTATTTGATACTTCACAGATTCGTGTTATCCTCTATAAAATTTCTTTCTGCCAAGGATTCCGCATACGCCTAACGCAATCATCCCAAGTACCATCCAGTATACGATATTCGTCTCGTCTCCTGTTTTCGCACTCTTTTTCGGACTTACGACCTGTTCTTTCTTCTGTGTCGGTGAAATCTCTGCCGGAACATCTGACTGGGACATCTCTTTATCTGACATCACAATCACATAATCGGAGGCATGGGAAAATTCCAGACTTACATTTCCATCCGGCTGAATCTTTCCGGTATTGATAAATATCATCTTTCCGTCGCTGTCATGGTAATATAAATTGCCAAACTGCCCCGAATGTTGACTTCCTACATTTACAGTCAATGAAGCCTTAAACCCAAAATCTCCCTCATGTGCTAAGGAAAGCTGTCTGACTGGGTTATCTCCTGCAAGTGCCTGTAATGTCTTACTTGGGATATTCTTGGTATCCAGTATTACTTGAAGATTAATATCCTTCAAATTACTAGCCTTAATATCCTTGCCATTAATCGTCCAAGTATATCCGCCCATATTTAACTGGATATCTACATCTTTTCCTTTGGCGGCTTCCAGTATCTCTTTTGAAATCACAGTCGCCCCATCCATATCTACGCTGACAGAACCGCCGGATTCTGTTGATTGAATAATCTTTATGGTATTATCAATCGTTTCTTGCGGAAGGGATACGCCTGGCGCCGGAATTGACGGATTGCTTGGCTGGCTCGGATTCTCAGGCTGACTTGGCGGTGTCGGCTTGTCTGGTTCTTCTGAAGCCTTAGTTCCATATCCATGGAATGTCATATTTTTTTCTACCGTAAATGTAACGCCTGGCTGATAATCTTCATAAGGCCATACCACTTTTTCATAACCATCAAAGGATTCCCTAAATGTGACTGTCTCACCTTTCTCTACTACCTGGCAAATGACAGCTTCCAAATCATAGTCGCTGTCCCATCCCACTTGTCCACTAACAAACATGGGGTCAATCAGGTAGCGAACGATACAATTTTCGTAGACTGCTTCCATTCTAATATATTCTCCATGCTTTACTGGCTCATCCTCTTTAATATCTTCCCCATAAGTATCTTTAATTTCCCATTCTTTGAATCTTAATCCTTCGTAAAACTCCGGTATTTCCCATGCTTTTAAGGCTTTTATCACATCACTTCCCTTTGCGCCTTCATCCAGAATCAAAGCCTTCGTTGGTAAAGTACACCCATTTTTATCATATCCAATACAATGAACCCACATTGTTGCTTTACCAGAAAACTTTGCCGAGAGATATATCCTATTGTAATCGGTAGCAATCTCATCCTCTCCCATATTAGAAGAAGTATATGTATTTTCCCATTGTTCAAACTTATACTCCTTTGTGATGTCATCCGGTAAATATTCTTTTGCTCTTTTCAATACTGTTCCATAGGTTGCGTCCTTTTCAAAAATTAACGGTACTTCTTGATAGCCCCTATTTCCTTCGTTATTAGCATAATAATATCCTACTATCATACAAGCCTTATCATAAACAGCATTTATACGAACATAATCTGTATTGAAAGGGCTTTCATCCGTACAGTTATAGGGCATTTCCATCTCCCACTTTTGGAACGACATCCCTTGATATGATTCTTCCGGTGCGGCTGAACTTTCAACCATTTCTCTCAATTCTCCATATGTCATGCCTTCTGAAACTTCTATTTTCTGCATCTGATAGGACTCATTCCCATCTACTTTGCGGTATCTGTAGCTTGCAGAAACAAGTGTTTTATCATACTTTGCCCGAATAGACATATGACTCGAATTTCCTATAATCTGTGTATCCTCTGTAATTGGATTTCCGCTATAATCTGTCCATCCAGTCTGCGTAAATCCTGGATATTTTGATTTCATTTCTGGGAATGTTATGCCAATCTCCTTCAATGTCTGGCGCCGTTCAACATTTTCTTTTTGAACCTTCTGAACAGTTTCCCATTCTCCATTCTCATTTAATGCACTGAAGCTAATGTTGATATCATAGGTTGGATTTACAAACGTATTGCCATTCGTTACCTGGATATAATACGGATAATTTGCGTTATAGGTAAATGCATTATCATCTGCTTGGTTATTTTCCGTATCCGAAATATCAATTCGGTTTACATACCATTCACATGGATATGTATCCTCTGTAACTTCAAGTACGCCTTCATAAATACCTTTCTCCTCATCATAATACACATATGCAGTTTTTGATGAATTGGCAATATCTGAAGCAGCTTGGAAATTCACATATCCATATTTATCCAATTTGCCTTCGTCACTAACGGCTTCTATCGTGACCTTGACACTATCTCCGGCAGAAAGCGTTTCCCCATTTCTATCTAATGAAACTGACGTAATGACAGGCTTTGTTACATTAGATACAGTCTTTTTTACGATATACTTGCACTCTCCCATATCGTCTATATTAAGGTACTCTGCCTTTCCTAACGAGTCTTTCTTTATATAGATACTATGCAAAGTCCACGTTCCGTCACCGTAATAAGTTCCAACAGTACTGTCGCTTTTGAACTCTTTTCTATTTTCCGGATTAACTGAATAGAAATAAAATTCCCTGGTGCTTGTATATGTGGTATTTTTACATTGAAAACTTGCATATATTCCATACCCTTCTATCTCTTCTTCCGTTTCCAATGTCATCTCTAATTTACCATTTTCATCAAGAGTCTGTCCATTTTGCTTTAATTCAAAATTTTTGATATGGACTTCTCCAGATACCTGCTGTTCTACGGATACCCAATATTTGTATTCCCCTTTTTCGTAACATGAATAGTCAAGATAATTACTAGCCTTGTCTGTCACTCTGATAGATGATATTGATACTTTTTCAGCGCTCGTATTTGATAATGTATATTCACATACATAACATCCTTTTTCTACATCATACGAACTCTCCATAGATGTAGAAGAACCTTCTGATGAGATTCTTGCGTATACGCTTAATTCTCCTTCTTCTGTCCCCGTATCATAGGCATACACATAAAGCCGAATGGTTTCATCCGCCTTTACAGTTGTACCCTGTTGCGGAAATTCCACCTTTTCGATAACAGGCTTCGTCGTATCATACTGCTCATTACCTGCCTTTTCTGTTCCTATTGTTCCCTCTGACTCTTGTGTCTCTTTTTCTTCATCTAAATCCTGATTATTCTCCGTATTGTCGCCAGCTTCTGCCTTTTTGTCATCCACCGCTGGTTCTTCTGCATAGATAGAAACAGGATTCGCCATTGTGACCAACATAGCTAACAACAGCGTGAAAGTTAGAATTCCTTTTATTAACTTCCTTTTCATTCGTTATCTACTCCTTCCCATAAATAATTTAAATACTGCCTTTTCTTTCCCCCAATAACTTCACATTCTACATCTAAATCTCCATCACCTCCCTTCCCCATTGACACTTTCGTATATTCTTTTAAATGTCAAAATTATTGCTCCTTTTCTCTTTTCCAGAAGCCATCTCTCTTTCTCCTACAGAATAAATAGACTTTGATGTATCCATCGTTACATCAACTAAAGAATATCCAAATAGGCTTTAATTAGATATTTCTCAATCATACAGGGATCGTCACCTTCTAAATAATTTGACATACAACCACCATAACATTTTGGCAGGAACACACAGTTATTACATTCTTCTCTAAATATTATTTCACAACCTCTATTATCTTTCCCGTACTCTGCAAGTGCAATATTTCCAATCTTTTTTTCTTCTTTTCCCACATAATGCTCACAAGTAAATACATTTCCATAAATATCTATTGAAAAAGATCTTGGATCTCCATTCATGCAGGCATGCATCCTTGGAAGTGAATAGAGTTTAGTACCTACTGTTAACTTCTTTATATTTTTTACCGTAAGCAACATCTGCTTTATATACTCTACTTTTTCATTCTCTTCCATAGGGTATTGTGACCCTGTTATAAACGCTGGATAAAAAACTACATTTTCACAATTCGCATATATGCTATCTATTTCCTTTAAAAGTTCTAAAATACTATCCTTATTTCCTCTGTCTATATTTAATCGTATATTTATAAATATCTTTTTCTGAGCCGCCCCTCTAATATTGTTCAAAATATTATAGAATTCACCCTCTGAAGGATTTATATAATTCTTTCTAATTTCATACTTATCCTTTGCACCGTCCAATGTAATTTGAATATTTTTAACATTCCAAAAAGAAAATTTTTTTTCAATAATATCCTTTTTCAATAAACTCCCATTTGTTATTATATACGACTGAAAATTAATCCCTTCCTTGTTTAATCTACTTGACAGCGCATCCATAAATTTAGTATTCATCAATGGTTCTCCACCAAACCATATAATCTGCACTTCACTTTGAATCATATGTCTTTTAATAAATTTGACGATTTGTTCCTCGGCATTCCAAAAAATATCCTCTTGCTTTACACCCTTTTCATAACAATAGTCGCACCGGGCATTGCACCTTAAGGTTGTTGTTACAGTAATACTTAATGGCCTCGGTATATGCAAAGTAAATACCTGACTGCAAGCCAAGTATTTAGCTTTTTCATTTAATTCTTTTTCAACAAAAAATCCATTTTCAAGCAATATCTCACTTATTTCTTTTTCATCGAGATATTGTTCATATTCATTAAGATCTAAACGGATTAAAGAATTATATAACGTATTATAAATGAGAACATAATCTTCTTTCTCATGCACGTAATTAAACTCCGACTTTTTATACTTCATTGCATTCACTTTTCCCATTTATGATTTTTAGAACCAAAACCTTAAAACTGTCAGCATCTGCTTTTCCATCAACATCAACTGAAATTTCTTTAATCATATGCAATACTTCTTCATTGGCTGAAATTATGAGATCCATAACATTTACTCCTGCACCAATTGTTCCATAATTGAATTCAATAAAATCATCTGCAATCCTCTGTCCAAAGAATTTATTTCTTGTTTCATCAACTCAGCATTTTTTTCTATTATTTCAATTATAAGATTTCTACACACACACACACACACTAAAACACTATCTTTTTCTATTTTATGTAGCTCCAAAATTTCTTTGACATCTGCTTCCAGATTCTTCAATTCATCAGTATATTTTTTATATAACTGCTCGGAATTATTTAATATGCATTTTTTCAGGCTTTCCACTATCGTATCTATCTTTTCATGTAATTCTAATTTCATTTCATTCTGCCGATTCTTTAAATCCGTAGTTTCTTGAGAAAAAGAACTCATCTGCTCTTGTTGTTTTTGAATTATAAGCAATAAAGAATCAATCTTATTATCCATTTCTATTAACTTCTTTTTCTTAAAGAATAACATTTTTGTCCCCCTAATCTTTTAGCTGATCTAATAATATTTCTGTAAGTTCGTACTTGTAAATATATTTGATTCGCATAGTCTCTAATTTTTCCTTATCATGTTCTTTCGCATTTACTATTTCCGTATAAGCCTTATTTGCTTCCCTCATGTTCTTATCAACTTCATTTAATCGAGCCTGAATCTCTCTCTTTATCATCTCTTCCTGTTTTCTTACTGTTGATTCGATTTTGCCGCTTAATCCAGTCAAAGCCTCTTTTTGCACCCTTTGACAAAATGCATCAAAATTTTTTGCCCTCTTTTTATCATCGTCTTCTTCTAAAATAACGGATAGTTCTTTGTCCGTCAAAACTAAACGGTCATCCATTATATTGCCAATATATCCAACTACTTCTTTCTTCAACTGCTCATTTTTATCACGAATTCCAGCAATATTTATATTTAAAGATTTCCCGCCAAACAATTGCCTATTAACCTTTTCTAATTCCTGAATTAACTCATTCATTGATTTGTTAATCCAATCAAGAATCAACGATTCTTTTTTCTCAGAAGCCTCTCTGATTGTTTCCTTCATGGCGGCTAATTCATCTGCAATCTTTTTTGCATGTGCCTCGGTTTTGGATGGTCCGGGATGATATCCACATCCTCCACCACTTTCAAAAATATCTCTAAAAAAATCACCTACCGCATTATTCATGACACAGCAGTTTCCCACACAACAACCACCCATTTTGTTTCCTCCTATAGTTTCCTTAACTTTGCCTGAAATCTTAACTCTTCTATATGATCTCTTGCATAAAATCCCGAGACAGTTTTTCCTCTTAGTACATTCCTGGTAACAAGTGATTTTCCCATTATTGTCACAAAGTCTTCAATTTTAACATTATTTGATATACCTACTTGTCCATAAATCTGTACGCCATTTCCAATCTTAACATTTGATGCTATCCCCGTCTGCGAGACAATCTTACATCCGAATCCTATATGGACGTCATGACCTATATCAATTAAATTTCCTATTTTACAGCCTCGTCCTATATAGGTATCAGAAAAGGTCCCTCTTTGTATCGTTGTATTATTTCCTATATTGACATTACTATCAACAACTGTAATTCCTATCCCAGGAAATTCTTTCAGCTCATCTTCATAATAATGATAAAAACTTTTAGCGCCGATCGAGCTTCCAGAAGCTATGTAAACACCATTCATTATAACCGTTCCATTTCCTATATTTACATTCGGTTCAATAAAACAATTATTTCCTATATACACATCATTTCCTATATACACGTTAGGCGAAATTATTGTACCGTCTCCTATGCTCACATTTTCACCTTGATAATAATCGTAATTCTTTCTATATACTGGCATTTTATCGGCTCTGTTTTTTTCTCTATCCATCAAAATATTTGCAATTTTCACCGAAGCAACTTCCATAGGATCATTGATATAAATCAAAGTTTTATCTGTCTTTATAAAAACCGGCTTTGTAAGAATACAATTTGCTTTTGTTTCTCTCACTTCTGAAATATTATTTACTATGGCGATACTATTTTCTTTTGCACAAAAAGAATATAAAATTGAATTTACCTCTCTGTCTTCGCCAGTAAACTCATATCCGCAGTTATTCGCTATCTCACTTATTTTCATTCTATTTTCCACTATTTGACTTGTTTATGAGTTTTGGCAAGATTGCATCCAATCTTTTCTGAGTATTTGTTTCGACACTCTTTAAAATACTGGTCAATTGTTGTCTGCAAGCAGTAATTTCTTCGTAATTTCTCTTTTGTTCCTCTACTTTAGCCTTCATCTTTTCAATATCCGCATTTGAGATCTCTATAACTTCTTTAGTTTCTTTTTGCTCATCTTTTGCAATGCGTTTAAGAGTATAGACAATATCCAAATATTTCTTTTCAATATCTTGACTTAAAAGGATTTGATAATTTTTTGCAAGTTTATCTGTAACAATCGTTCTTATATTTTCTATATTAGTAAGCTTCTTCATTTTAGGTAATGAATTTTTTATACCGTTGATATCTAACCCCATACCTAATGCGAACTGCTTCAATGTAATCATATCTGATTCATCTAAATAATCAAAATCCCTGCACAAATTATAAATATGCGCTGCCGAATGAATGATATTAGCATGTGCCATCTCTCCAGTATCAAAGAAGCCTTTTCCAACTAACCTTTCTTCCAACCATTTTTTCTGTACGTTCCAATCTTCAAAAGGCTTATTCAGCTTGTCCCAATGCGTAGCTATAATATGGACTTTATTTTTGTTGTGCGAAGAAAAAGAAAAAACAGAGGATATCGTTTCTATCTCATCCTTCTGAACCTTTTGTGCATCCACACACACAAATACTGCATTTGCCTTTCTTATATACTGCCTTGTAATTTCTGAACGATATGCCACGGGATCTGACAATCCTGGCGTATCCACAAATACTACCTGTTTAGGGAAATTCTCCGATAGGGAAGAAATGCCAACTTCTATTTCTTTCACAAAATAATGTTCCGCACTCCTTGACGAAGACCAAACCGAAAGTTCTTCTTCTATCTCGTTATTAGCAATTTCCTTGTAAACAGGAGCGTGGTTTACCCACTTATTCTTACATTGCTCTGCATTCAGCTCATTATATTCTTTCATAAATGCATCTGCGCCTGATGTCCTGGAAGCCCATAGCTGTTCCCATTCTCCCGAAGTGTAAAATGTGACCCGTACATAATCCTTAGGACTGCTTCTGAACTTTGTTAACGCAGCTGTTTCCGGCGTTACAGCCATTGAAGCATAGTTATGCCCTAATAAAGAATTTATTAACGTAGATTTTCCTGTTTTAATCGTCCCTACAAATGCAATTTGAAACTCTGGTTTTGTACATAAATCCAAGAAATCCATCATTTTTTCAGATATGCTTCCATTTTCCTGTAACTCTGGGAGATCCATCAAGGCTTTATACTTTTCAACTTTTTTCGTATACAAATCCACTATATCATTCCATACAATTCTACTATGCGGCATCTTATCGAGGTTTTCAATAATTCTCATCATTTTAATTTCCTCTCTTTCATAAACAGAACTGTCAGAAAACATTGAAGAATCCAAAATAGATCCACATTTCCTGCAAAAATATCTGCCTGAACTGTTTATTTCACCACATTTCTTACACTTTATATCATATCCCATTTCAATCATCCTCCATATCATCCTATTCAATATACCCCATTAATTCATCCTGATTAATTGTATATCCAAGTAAGCTAAATTCTTTTTTTTCGAGAACACTATTTTTTACGGAATAATTTTTTCCATCAAAATTTATTCCATAATCCGGTATGAGCAATTTTTTATCTCTTTTAAGCT
>OFFP01002391.1_pt1 | contig 11128 bp, 10 predicted proteins | sample 1521431 | NCBI WGS metagenome assembly OFFP01 (sample SAMEA3504104, study PRJEB24116) | mouse gut metagenome | biome: mouse gut; feature: mouse-associated habitat; material: faeces | place: Denmark | collected 2011 | reverse complement strand
CCTTCCTCCTCTTCCTCCTCCTCCTCCTCCTCCTCTTCCTCTTCCTCTTCCTCCTCCTCCTCCTCCTCCTTCTTCTAAAGTGTCCTGGGTGTTAGCCTGTCATGAAATTCATTAAATATGTAATTATAAATGTTTTCAACTAAACCCCAAGCCTTTTAATTGTATTGGTAGTATCTCTTGAAATACAAATGCTTTTAGTTTTAAGGAAGTCCAGATTATCTATTTTTGCTGTATTTTGATATTAAGGGGGAAAAGAAATATTTTTCTTCCCATTTTAGGTCCTATAACAGCCTATATAGGCTGAGATCCTATAACAGCGATAGGAAGATAAAGATGAATGCTCATTTGCTGTAAGTTTCACATTGTGACAGACACGAAGAACCAACGGCGGAGGGAAACCTCAGTATTTTAGGGTGACATTTGCCAGAGTGTGGATAGTTGTAGGAGCTGTGGTGGACAATGGAGATGTAAGCCAAGGGTCATTAACTGAGGGAGTCTTGCCAGGCCTGTGCGTTCAGATTCCTTTCTGAGTCTCTCCTGAAATAATGGCCCTCCTTTGCTCTTCATATAAGGAGAATACTTCTTTTTGTTTATTTTAAGATAGAATGTCCCTATGTAGCCCAAGTTGGCCTTAGCTCTTGATCCTTTTGCCTCTACCTCCCTAGTGTTGGGATTATAGTCTTGCACCAGCAGACTGCACGCAGAAGGGGAGGCCTTGCTAATGGTCTTATGACCTACTTTAGGGAGAGGCCTGGAGAGACCCTCTGCTTATCTCTCAATCGCCAAAGGTCCATGTTTTGAACTACAGCATCCGTTGGAAGGAGCCACAGTCCCAGGAAATGAAGGAAAGCTGTGATTGTGGTCTGTTCTCAGTGTGAATCGCCCAGGCTGCCATGAACCACTGGTTCAGAGCTGGAGCTGACCTTGTGGGACTGAACCTGTATCTTGCCCTAGATCCCTGGTTACCATCAGAACTTGCTTGAATTGTTGGGTGTGAAGTTGGTGCTGCAGTCTGAAAAAAGGTAGAAATAAAACCAGTCAGCCTCCTTCGGGGCAGCCCAGCACCTTGAATTCCAGAAATTTCTCCCTCTCTAAGGTGACTCTGAAAGCCTGGGTTGACTAGCAACATTGGCAAATCCTGAAGGCCTACCAGGCTTTGGCGCCAGGGTCCCAGGAAGTGAGTGACTCTTGCCTTGGGCTGCAGTAGAATTGTTGGGGGTGGGGTGGGGTTGGCTCTTTCCCCCAGCACTAGGAAGGGGGTGCATATCTAGAAATTCTGATCTACTTAGCATGGGATGGCTGGACCTCACTGGCTTTAAAGGTCCCTGCTTGTGTGCGTGCTTGTGTGCTTGAGTGAGTGCGTCCTAGTGTGCACCCTGAACTAGATCCCTGCTGGGGAGGACTGGCCTCCAAGGTCAGTCCCCTGGTGGAGAAACATCTCTGAATGAAGGATGGCACCGAGGAGGAAGGAGGGGGCAATAGTCCTAAATGCTGACATTCCTTCCCCCATCTTACTATTCCTTTATTTAATACAAAACCCCGTGAGATTCCACAGGAGTTCATTTGGGAGAAGAAAAAGAATTTTGACGTCGCCATCTAGCGGCCAGTGGTGAGACAGACGTTTCTGAGAACTGAGTCTAATTTACAAAAGGCTTCCTTTGTGAAGGAGTTTAAAGACTGGTGATTGGGATGATAATCCCAGTTTGTCAGATGCTTGTTTAGCATGCAGAAAGCTGTAGTTTTGATCCCCAGACTTAAAACCTGGCCATGGTGGCGCTCGCTGGAAACTCCATCACTGGGGAGCTAAGAGGCAGGGGGATCTGAAGTTCATGGCTTTCTTTGGTCACACAATTCAACACATTAGCCACCCTGCCTCAGAACAACTAAAAGGAACTGGAGATAAGGGTCCCAGGCTGCACAGAAAATGATGGACACTCACCAGGAAGGACAGCTCTTCCTACCCTCAGGGCTAACTGACATTCCTTTGACAAACAGCTGGAGGAAGGGGCTGGCTTTCAGATGTCTGGGGAGGTGTATGGATTATTCCAGGTGTTTAGTGCCTCAAGGAGCTGGGGCCAGACAAGAGTTCAGAAAGGATTTCAGGACTGGGATGCTCCAGGGTCTCACTCCATCAGGACATGGAAAAACCAAAACCCTTTCAGGAGGAGAAAGTGGGTGTTGTGAGCATGGGTGTGTACAAAGAAAGAGGTGATTTTTTTTTCAATAAAAATAGTTCAGTGTGGACAGAACTGATTTAAGAACTTGTATGGCTGGAGGGAAGGCCTGGTATGGAAGTCTCCATGAGATATTTGCCCTTGTTTGCTAACATTATTATTATTTTTATTTTGTCTAGGATCTTTTAGCCCCAAACACACCCACCACTTGGAGGGAAGCAAAAATTCCAAAGTACACAGTTTGGGAAACACTGACCAGTAAGAAAGTCTCCAGTTTTGTGCCAGGAGACTGTGAAGAGTCCCTCATCCTAGCTACCTGGAAGCCGGTATTCTGCTAGCATCCTTCAGATGAAGATGTAGAACACTCAGCTCCTCCTGCATCATGCCTGCCTGGATGCTGCCATGTTCCCGACTTGATGATACTAGATTGAACCTCTGAACCTGTAAGTCAGCCCCAATTAAATGAGTGTTGCGTTGGTCATGGTGTCTGTTCACAGCAGTAAGACCCTAACTAAGACAGTATTCTTTATACTGTCAGGCCCATTCAGTTCATGGCTTTCCACACAGTTCCAAAATGGACCCTCCAATTATGGACCAGCTCTGGTTTCTGGCATGTTCTCAGGTTTAGCTGCTTGGAACAGTTCTATCATTCAATGTCTTCCCCTTTCCACCCTTCAGAAATCAGCTATTATTTATAAGAAACCTTTCTCTTAAGTATCTCATGATCGAAGTCCTCTCTCTAATCCCCACCTCCACCTCTCTCCTGGGGCTTCTTCACAACCCAGGCCAGTCTTGAGGTCAAACTTAGCTGCCCTCTCACTCTCAAGACTCCAGTCTGGTTGCCATAGTGATCTGTCCCTTATGCAAACCTGGGCACATCACTTGCAGATCTAATACCCCTCTACCTGTGGAAATATTTTCCCAGGACCCTCAGAACCAAGGGACCTCCCACCTCCATGGGAGCTCAGGAGGGATGGGGGGGCGTGTCAGACATCGAGGGTCTTTTACTGCAGGTCCTACTTGTATGGTCTTACATGGACAGAGGAGAGGTTTAAAATGACCAAGGGTGCACCCTGTCCTACCTGCCCCTTGCTCCTGCACCCCTGAAGCAGGGCTCTCTGGTGGCCTTGAGGCATGGATGGGGTATGGGATAAACATGAGACAGCTCCCTTCTTGTAGGAGCCAGGTTTGTTTGTCTTGGAACACTTCCTGCAGGATCGGAAACAGGGAACGACACAACAACTGCGCCCTCTTCAGGCCAAGACCAGTAGGTTCACTTGCACAGTGAGGCCTCTTGCCCTTGGTTCAGATAGCACTTGGCTAAGATAGTGAGCAGGCTCCCTCTCTTTTAAAACACATCGCTGGCCTGGAGGTGGTGGCACACTCCTTTAATCCCAGCACTTGGGAGGCAGAGGCAGGCGGATTTCAGAGTTCGAGGCCAGCCTGGTCTACAAAGTGAGTTCGAGGACAGCCAGAGCTACACAGAGAAAAGCTGCCTCGAAAATGGAAAAACAACAACAACAAAAAGAATAGAGTTGATAATGCAAAACAAACAAAACCAAAAAACACATCGCTGAAGAGTGACATGCACACTGTGAGTTTATAGAACTTAAATATATGGTTCAGTGGGGGCGGGGGGAATACATTCCTAATCACCCGGAAGTTGCCTGATGTCCCTGCCAAGTCCACATCCACACTTTCCCAGCCAGAGGTGCACAGGAGACGGACCATGCCGATTCTTCTTGAGAGTTATGGAGCTGTGTATAAACAGGGTCTCCAGGCCCAGATCCGCTGTGTACAGGTTCTTTCTCAGCATTGTGCCTGTGCAACTTCTTTGTAGTGACTGTGTGGATTTTTAACTTGCTGGGAAATACTCCATTATGTGCTATATACAATGCAAACTGGTACCTTTTGTTTACCCAGCTTTCCGTTTGTACTTGGGCTTTTTTCTTCTTCTTCTCCTGTGTGGGGGCAATTACAGATAGGGCATTTCCTCCACTCAGGGCTTCTGTTCCATGCCTAGCATTGTCCTATTGTGTTCCGGTCCTGGCTGTCTGTCCTGCTTTCCTCTCTCTCTGGGAACCTATTTGGCTGCTGGGACTTAGGGTGTTTGACCTGGACCTTTGATGGTCCTATGGGGTCTCACACTACCTTGGAAGGCCAAGCTGTGGCTCTTAGTCCCTTAGAGCTGTGGCTCTAAGCTGTGACAGTCTTAGTCTGGGGAGACTGAGACTTGCTTCATGGGCTTGCTTCTCTATTCTTGCTGATGCTAACATCTGTGGGCCACCTTTTAGCACTGGTTGCTCTTGCCTAACTCTTGTCTGCATCCCTTGGCTGTCAGCCAGTTGGGAGGCTTCTTGTATGCCTCCAATGAGCCTTCAAGGATGCTTCTGGAACTGGGATATTTATCAGAGACAGATCAGGAAAGCCAGCACCATTAGACATGCAGCTCTGTGCTGCCTTGGGGACACATTCTTGGCTGTCTTCCCAAAACGTTCGTGGTATGGTACTGTCTGTCAGTATTAACAAGCATGGGTGTCCCTAAATGTTTTTATCTTTGTGTGTGTGTGTGTACTTGGGTGCACACAACTAGTAGTATGTGCATTCCTGCATATAAGTATGCATCTATTTAATTTGTATGTTATCATAAAATATTTTTTCTTAGCTAGGCATGATGGTGTGTGTGTATAATCTCGGAGTCCAGGAGGCTGGGGCAGGTAGGTAAAAGGCCAGCCTGGGCTACAGAACAAGACCGAGTCTCAAGAAAACAGCACAAAACAATAAATATGAGATTTCTCCTAAACAGTGTGGTTTTGTTTTAAAGGTATCTTCTCCACTTCCTTCCTTGTCCCCTCAAAGATGTTGACTAACATCAAGGCAACACCTTCTTTGTAGATGAAAGAGGTAAGATCCATGTTTATTCTGCCCCTTCCCATGGCATAGCCACAGGCAACAGATACCTTAGCTCCTGCCATAGGCAGGGAACATGGGCTTGAGCTATGTTTGGAAGGGGCAGGATCTGGGGGACCCCCACTTAATGCTGTAGGTGATAAAGTGCTTGGAAGAGATGGTGAATGTCTGTTGACCATGCACGCAAATCTGAGTTGTAACATGTTACTTTTAGCTGTGTTGATCTTGAGAAAACTACTCTCTGTGCTTCCGTGTCTCAAAGAAGTCATCTCTGGTTGCGAGGGCCAATATGGCAGATGCCATTTACCTGTGGCCAGAGCGCTCAGAACCTGAGACCAGATTTTAGTTTAATTTTAATTAACATTTAAATTCAAATTGCTGTGACTAGTGGCTGTGATATAGAATCCACCCCTAGAGGACAGCACTGGGTGGCTTCAAGCCACATACATACACAACCTTCCCTCCTCCCCCAGTGTAATCCAACTTAGTGAAAATAAATAAATGAATAAAGCAAGCTCTGCCTGCTCTTTCTTTGTTTCCCACATGTATTTTCTCTTTCCTTTTGAACTACTGATACCAAAGGCTAGGAGAGGCTGACCTTCTTAATGGGGACACTGGAGGGCAGCAATGGGTACTTTCAAAATGCTCAATCACAAGAGGTTTCCCGAGTCCCCTGGCAGTGCTTTGCTTGTGGCTGATGGCCAGCAGCCTCAGGGGAATGCCAGAAAGCTGTGTTTGCTGAGCTCTGTCCTCTCTTTCCTGTGCTGGGCAGCGGGGTGGGGAGGTCGTGGAAGTGGCGGGTTGGATGTTTTACAAACAAGTTCAAGTTCTCTTGTCTGTTGGTCCCCATAGCAGTTGGGCTGTCAGCTGCTCAAACCGTTTTGTTGTGCAACCTCATTTGAAAACGATGTGAGGAAGAATAAACAACCGTGAATGTGGAGTCAAGGAGACCTGAGGGTGAAGCCCAGCTTGGCTGCCTGCCTGCTGTGGACCTTGGACAAATTGCATGGCAATTCTGGGTCCCTGGTCTCCTCTTCTGACACACCATGACCTGGTGTAATGTGGGACGCCCGACTTGCCTGCAAGTAAGACGCCACAACAGGATCCTTCTGCAACACGTTTATTGGGAGAGCATGGACTGAGTAGGCGAAAGACCCCGAGCCCCAGAAATGGCGCTGCTTATATAGGCCTAGGAGTGACGTGTCCATACCTGATTGGTTATGCTACCAGTACCTCATTAATATGCGTCGGGCCAGGCAGTGACTCAGCAAAAAACTCTTATGCACATGCTTACATTGGTTGTTTATCCATAATCATGGGTGGTGGCCAGTGGTAGCCAGCGCCATCTTATAATGGTGTTTGCGGCTTCCCACAGTGTAAGGAGTTGCATCTGTATGAAATCATCTCCATTTGGTTATTCACTGGGGAGTCAGGGTCAGGTGGATCCCTGGGGCTTGCTGACTGGCCTGCCTAGCTCACTGATTAGGTACACCACTGGGGGATCCGCTCTTAAAATGAAGTGGGCGGTGCTTGAGGAGTGAAATCTGAGCTGTCCTCCAGCCTCCACACACATGCGCACCACACACAAGCACTGGTCATTTGGCCAGTGAGATACTTCACTCCCAAGATTTGGATACTAGCATATATTTCTAAAGTTGAACAAATATCCACTAAATGGGACTTCCGATTGAGAATACTGGAGCCACACTGTCCAAGTTATGACTACCAATACTGGATAATCCATTAGAATCTAGACTTTCCAACTCAGGACTATCAAATACAGGATAGTCTACCCATATTGGTCAATACGTGGTCTATTTTATCCCATTCACTTGGTGTGGAGTGATGGATGCCCGAAGTCACGCACTAATATTCCAAGAACAAAAAGCACACACTCACAGATGAACTTTGTGTAGCTTATGAAGTGTTGAAAATATTCAAATTGTTTTTGACATTTCAAGACCAAGAAGTTTAATACAGAAACTTGGGTTTCCAGTTTACTGGACAACATTGTCCTCATGGGGACCCAGTTCCCATTGTGATGCTACTGTTTGGGGCTGAGTCTCAAGTGTCCTCTCCAGAAGTGAGTATATGTTTTCTCACTGTGATGGTCACCTGGTTCCTTTGAGCATCTGAGTGTATGACCCCACCCCTGGTCTGTGCTAACCTATGAAAATCTAGGAACTAGCTAGCTTAAGCTTGTCTGGGAGAGAGCACTCAAGGAAGCCATGACAATGTGTGTCATCATACACTGACTGAGAACCATTTATTCAGATAGGTTGCTCCTCCTGGCTCCTATATGGCAGGGTTAGCCCTTTAAAGCAGTGGTTCTCAACCTGTTCTCCACCCCATTGGGGGTCACATATCAGATATCCTGCATACATACCAGATATTTACATTGTGATTCATAACAGCAGCAAATGTACTGTATGAAGTAGTAATAAAATAATGTTATGGCTGGGGGTCACCACAACATGAGGAACTGTATTAAAAGGCTACAGCATTAGGAAGGTTGAGGACCACTGCTCTAGAGACTGTTGGGCTTCTAGCTGGGTTTTGTGGCTGCTCGTAGGTTCCGGGTCGCATGATCTAACAGTCAACTCCTCACTTTGGATGTCCTTTCTGATCCAGAAGACATCAGAGGCCATACTTAGTGAATTGAACTAGGTATCATGTAAGAAGTGGCGGAGAAAGCCTAGAGTCTCAGTGAATGTGTATTGTTGACATCAGATAAAGACATGTTGTCACAGACCTCAGAATCTCAGACCTATGGAGAAAATGGCAATGTCTCCTCTAAGGGGAGAGGCTCAGAGGAAAATGGCAAAGCCTTCCTCTGGACCAAATGTAGATATTGAGAGTGTGCACAGGAAATGTCCACTGTAGCTTTCTCTCCCTGGATATTTATAGTCTGAAGACTGTTCCCCTATAAAGACCATTCCTACTAAGATTAGGTAAACCTGTCTACTTGATCCAGCTGTATACCATACACCCTGTCTCCTTTGTTTATCTGCACCTACTAACCCCACTTCCTTGTTCAGCCATATGCACTCACCCTGCCTCTCTGTTTATATAATAAAAACATGTTTCCATTATGTGCTGAAGTTTCTTCAACTGAGAGCTCAGACCACCCAACCTTGGCTTTTCTGCTTCTGGATTTGTTTGTGTTTTTCATTCTCTTGCCACCCCAGTCAGGGCCATGTCCCCAGAGCCATGCTAGATGTAGCAGTGTTCTCTCCTGCGTGGGTCTATCCTTGAATCCAGCACTGGCTATAGAGTCCAAGTGCTTTGAGAATTCCTGGGTCAGGAGGCTGACCAGCGGTTCCAATGGTTGTAGGTGCTTTAGTTTGCTCCTCTGTTCCTGTGATAAAACACTCATCAAAAAAACAACTTAGGAGAGGGAAGGATTAATTTGGGTTGTGGGTCACAGTCTACCATCAAAGGAAGCTTGTGCAAGAACTCAAGGCTGGAACACAGAGGCAGGAATGGAAACAAAGACCATGGAGGAATGTTTACTGGCTTGCTCTATGTGGCTCACTCCGACAGCTTTCTTATACAGCCCAGGAGAATGTGCCCAAGGTTGGCACTGCCTACAGTGGTCTGAGCCCTCTCGCACCAATTAGAAATTAAGAAATGTTTCTTCCACAGACATGACAACTGGCCGATCTGATAGGGGCAGTTCTTTAGTTAAGGTTCCCCCTTTCAGGGGACTCCAAGCTTGTGCCAAGTTGACAACTGAAGCTAGCTATGATAGGGGTCTTTGTCCAGTTCCCTTCTCCGGGCGTGTATCCATTTCTCTGTAGCTGAGACAGTCATTTGGTGGGCATTGCTGTCAGCTAGTGGACACTTGAAAATCCTAGATTCTTAACCTGTGGGTAGTGATCCTCTTGGGGTCTGCTATCCTGCATATCAGATATTACATTATGATTTATAGCAGTAGCAGATTTACAGTTATGAAGCAGCAACAAGATAGTTCTTCTAATACTATGAATGACACTTTATCAGTCATTTTCTTTACAACTGAAACTCTGGGAATTCCGAATTAACATCCTTGCCTGTGGGCTTCTTGTACACACCAGAAAAAGTTCCAACCTTGTGCTCCTAGTTGTTCTGCTGTGCTTTGTCTAAATGAACTTTTATGAGCCGGCTGCCATCCAGTTTCACACAGATCCTCTACCCACAATTTCACTTGGGAAGACCAAGTCTGCTGTCATGCACTACTGTCAGGGTGTGGTTTCTGGGGCGCTTCTGCTTATTTTTCATACGGATTTTCCAGGTTGGCTTGGGCAGAATCCTCCTCTGAGCAATGAACACTACTTGCTTCCCACTGAATTTTTTCTCCAATTCACGAACTAGCCTGACATGAATTTTCTGGAAAGACTTAAAGCTGAGGAACTGGTACAAAAATTATGGTAGCTTTCCGACCACCACCAACTTCAATTTCCTTGGTTGTGGTGATGTTGACTTCCTGCAGCAGAGCCTTGACATCTGCGTTCATCTCCAGCTCGAGCAGCACCTGAGAGATGCCAGACTTGGAACTCATCCGGCTTCTCCCCATTTGGCTTCACAGTCTTGGCACTGGAGCTGAACATGGCTTCATCCTTACGGAGTGCCAACTTATAAAGAGGGACAGCTGTCGAGAGAACCGCAACAAGATAATTTTATGGTTGAGAGTCCTCACAACAGGAGGAGCTGTGTTAAAACTCCAACCACTGTCTTAGATGAGAGCCTGTAGTGAGTAAAGCTGACACAGGTGGTACTAAGGACCCCCTCCTCACAGTTTGGAGCCTCCCCAGCTCCTGTAGAACTGGCTTAGACCTCAGTGGCTACAACATTGAGGCTCAGCTCCTCTGTCCACCCAACTCTGTCTTCCTCCCTTTCTCACGAATATCTTGCTTGGGGGGGTAGAGGGGGAGTGGCGGGCGGGTGCACTTCCCAGCATCTCTTCCAGAATGGTTCCTAAGGAGCACACATCAAGACTTGGCAGGTCTTTGTAAAAATCTGGCATCCTTTTGGCATCCCCCCCAAATCATCTTAGAACATCTGGATTCTTTTACAGCTGAGAATTCCACATCAAGACGGGCTTTCCAGCTGTGGCTCATGGCTGAAAGTCTGCTGTTTGCAGAGCAAGTACCTGGGTAATTTGGATACTGTTGTGGCCACCTCAGATGTTGATATAAAACAAGGAGAGACAGAGAGAGGCACATTCTATTTAAATAATCAAACCAAATCCAAGTGCTCGTACGCCACAGCTGCTTGGGGGAAAACAGTTCCAGCTTCTTGCCTTCTTCCAACTGGGGGCCTTCTGGCTTCCCCAAACCTGTGTGTGTGTTCTGGCTTTCACTTAGAAGAGAAGACACTGGTCTTTGCCTTCTGGCTGATCAGCCCAATCAAGCAAGGCACCTTGTCCAAAGGTGAGGTTGTGGCTTCATCATCCAAATGATACTTTGTGTTTCAGAGTGCCTGCAAATGTACTGTCATTGTCAGAGAAAAAATTTAAACTCTTTGGTCTGGGACTCAGGGACAGAATCCATAATTTCATGACTTCCTCTCAAGACTGTTCTCATGTTGTACAAGTTCCTGCCCAAACAAATCACCTACATTTTTTTCTGGAATCTCCTGCTCATTTGTGTCTGTCAATGCAGCAGTGGTTCTACCTCTCTACCCTTTGTTGCTGTTGTTGTTACATTTATTCTCTCCTACACACAATGCTACAGATACTTTTGTAGAAGCTGAGCACTGGAAAGTTTCATTGGAAGCTTCACATCCTGCCCCTGTGGCTAGGAGCTGTTCTTGACATCTGCTCTAAGTCTTGCCTCTCCGCCTCCCCAAGCTGTTCTTGCTCTAGGACTGCACTGAACTGTAGGAGCATAGGTCATCTGGAGAGTTCATATTAAACTGGAAACTTCAGGGGACCAGCAGGATGGCTCAGTTGGTCAAGGCGCTCTGCTGCTGAGTCTGATGACCTGAGTTTGATTCCTGGAACTCACATGGCAGAGAGAGAGAGAGAGAGAGAGAGAGAGAGAGAGAGAGAGAGAGAGAGAGAG
>OFFP01002390.1_pt1 | contig 11131 bp, 8 predicted proteins | sample 1521431 | NCBI WGS metagenome assembly OFFP01 (sample SAMEA3504104, study PRJEB24116) | mouse gut metagenome | biome: mouse gut; feature: mouse-associated habitat; material: faeces | place: Denmark | collected 2011 | reverse complement strand
CCGCCCCGGCTACTGTACCTAAATTCGGCTGCGCTGCTGCGCTATCCGGATGGCAGTCTGCCCATATTGGAGGATGGTTCCATTGACCCCAATTATATTCAGCTTACAGGTATTCCGGCAGAAGAGCTTTTGGTCTTGATTGATAATGGGCTGTTAAGCCAAGTGAAACGCCGTTTTGAGGTTGAGGTGTAGCTTTCCAAGCACAAAAATAAAGCCCCGGAGCAGTTCAAAACTGAATTGCTCCGGGGCTATACTTTTGGGCAGGAAATTGACCTATAGTTAAATGCGAAACTGTGGGAAACAGGGGGCCGGCAATTAGAGAAATCAGTCAAATTATTGTAGTTTGTCTGCTTGAGAAGTGAGCTTGAAAAATCTCAAAACGACTGTGCCGCAAGGAGTTTCCTATGTTGCGCTCGCTTCCACGAGCGTAACGACAGAAAGTTCCTGCCTGACAAGTGTACTTTTCTTATGCCCATTTGATGCTGTTTTTAGCTGTTTCGAGTGTAGAAGGTTGTGCGGCCTGTGCCGTGGCGCATCAGTTCTCCGGCATCTACCAGCTTTTTCAAAGAATTTTCAACAGATGCCCTGCTGATAGCGGGACACAGTTCCATCATCTCGCTCTTTGTAAACTTGCCCACTTTTTTCTGTGCGGCTCTGCGTACCTGCTCTAAGGCCGGCAGTTTTTCATCGACCAGCGTCACTCTGTCTTCAAAATCCCTATAAGCCGCTAATACAGTGCCCAAAATATACTTGACAAACGGCATAGGATCATTGCTGTCCTCATGCCAGCCCTGTGAAGCGGCCAGAAGAACATCATAGTAAACTTCTTTAGTGCGCTCAATTTTGGACTCCAAACTCACATATCTGCCAACAGCATAGCCGCTTCGATAGAGCAGAAGCGTAGTAAGCAGGCGGCTCATGCGGCCGTTGCCGTCGTTGAAAGGGTGAATACACAAAAAATCATTGATGAAAATGGGAATCAGGAGAAGTGGGTCGACCCGGTCATCGTCGACAGCCTTTTGATATGTGGTACAAAGCCGTTCCATTGCATCGGGTGTCTCGAAGGGTTCCAGAGGAGTGAACCGGGTGAAAGATGAACCGTCCGCTCTTGTTTCGCTGATATAATTCTGCGCATTCTTGAAACGACCGCCTATGCTGCGTCCGGAGTAGCGGTAAAGTATCTGATGCAGTTGAAGAATATAGTTGACCGTAAGAGGAATATACTCATAGTTCTCGTGAATGGTTGAAAGCACATCGCGATAGCCCGTTATCTCTTCCTCGTCACGGTTACGAGGTGCCGTCTTTTCCTCACACAGCTGCTTGACGCGAGCTGATGTGGTTATAATGCCTTCGATTTTGTTGGAAGCCTCCGTACTCTGGATTTTGGCTATCTCCACCAGTTTGTCCAGTGCAGCGGGCTTCTGCGAGAGAAACATCTCCTGCCTGCCTTTGCATTCGTGAATTTTAGCTACCAAGGACAGTATCTCGGCATCCCATCTCAACGTACTGAGCTTGGAATAATCGAACTCTCTCATTCTCCCACCCTCCTTTTATTAACCCTAATCGTACCATTGAATTAGGGGAAAGTCAACCGAATAGGTGATCTTTCTCCTATTATGTCCTTGCTTTAGGTGAAATATTCGTATCTTATGAGGTAACCTCCGCCAGTTCGCCGGAGGCGGGCAGATTGCAGTACAGGACACGGTGGTTTTCTCTTACGACAACCTGGTCTCCGACTCTCATGTGGACCCGCTGCCCTACTGCCTGGGGGCGCAGAAGCTCTTTGAGTTCTATCAGAATTGTGTCGGGCGGCGGCAGATCGAGACCCTGCTGGAAAACTATGTGGATTCCATGCAGGCTGTTAAAATTGCCCGGGGACACATCTACTTGGACCGGCTGGTCCTGCGTATCCAGGGACTGGAGCAGAAGCGCAGTTGGGGCTGAGAATACGAAAATATAGTGGGCTTTAGAAAAAGTTGTATTTTTAGCGGCTAATTTTATATAGAGCGCCAAAAGAGTGTGTACTTTTGCAAAATTAGGTGTATAATAAAGGTTATTGTACAATACGATCAGAAGATGACGAAGATGCCGCATACTCGGGGAAATGGTGATTATTATGAAAAAGCAAAAAAAGTATATAAAAGAGACAATTTCCCTTGTTTGGCCGTATATTTTAATCACTATAATAATGCTTGTACTCTTTGCCTACGGCATTTTCTCTTACCACCGGGTGATTGCCAGAGAGGCGGCTCAGACAGCATCTGATCGGGTGAATACTCTCTCTGACGAAGTATATACCCGTGTCACCGCTTATCGAAAAGCCTGTGACGTATTGGCAGTCAGCAGTGCGGTGCTGGCCCTGCCCCAGACATATGGGAGTGATGCGAACACGGTTCAGGTGGCTATCAACACCTTGAAGCAAGAGCTGTCAAATGTTGTCAGTATAGCCAGTTTTCCATACAGCGATGTGGCGGTATACTATCCCAAAGAAGAACTGATTGTCTCCATAAAAGGGGTCTATCAGGGCCGGGCCAAAAATATTGAGCGTCTGGAAGCGCAGTCCAAGGGGGAAGTACTGCGGAAAGCGCTGCTCGAAATGAGTCCGGATAACGGGTGGAAGATATGCTACAACGATGGGAAGGCGTGGCTGATCCGCCAGCTGGCAGACCGCGGCAGCACCGCCTATATCATTATGGAATTTGAGTTGAGTCAGCTGGTCCCCATTGCCGAAAAAGAGGGACTGGTCATCATCGGGGATAGTGACACCCCCTTGTATGCCAGCGATCAGTCCATAGAAGAAACCGCCGTCCGTTCAATCAGAGAGCAGGTGCGGAATTTCCATCGGTTCGGATATAAAGGGGAAGAACACATTGCCTATCGCTGTATCTTCTCAATTTTGCAGACAGAGATTATGATTGCGGTTTCGATTGATGAAATCATCGCCAGTACCTCCTCCTTCGTAAAGCTTCCGCTTTTGTTGGGGGCCATCTGCGCCGTGTGCCTGGCTATCATTTACAGAATGATGTATGAGCGGGTCATCCTGCCATACCGCTATTTGGCGGAGATGACGTGGGTGGATTCTGATACAGATACCTCCCAGGATGTATTCACCTTGGCGCGTTCCAATCTGCTGTCCCTAAAGAGTCAGAAAGAGGCGGCGGAGGAAGAGAAGAAGCTCTTGGTCCACCTGGGGGTGGGAGACCTTCTCCAGCAGGTGCGCACCATCCCGGAAGATCCCGGCTTGCGTACGGCCAATCGGTGCCTGTCTCTGGCAGGTATTCTTCCGGGACAGCGGTACATGGTGTTTGCGGCTTTTCACATGGACCCTCAAGGTCAGGCCCTTGAGGAAACACAGGATGTCCGGGCGGAAATAACATCTCTGTCTGCTCTGGAGGAGGTTTTACAGGAGCTGCTGTTCGTTGGCCGCGTGGGGGTCGTTTCCACCTTGGAGCGATATTATGTAGTTGTTGCAACCTGCCAGGAGAGTGACACAGAAGAGAAACTGAACGGAATAACAAACCGGCTCCTCGATTTCTATTCCGAACACTACAGGACGACAATGGCAGCGACTAAGCCTCTTATAGGGGATGGGCCTGAGAATTTGCGCAAACTGATACGGAAAACCATGAATGATGTGAACTATCTATATTTTTGGCAGAAAAACCGTATTGAAAATGAACCGGCGGAAGAGGCGGAGGGGCTCATTTCCTTCTTTAAGGCAATGCGCAACCTGGTAAACCGGCTGGACAATCAGGACTATCCGGGCGCAAAGGCCATGTTCGGCCAAATTATGGAGGATAATCTCCCCCGCACCACACAGGGGTTTCAGATTACCAAATATCGAATCTATGGCATGATCGAGATGCTGGTTGCGGCAATCTCTGAGCAGACCGCTCTGGGGGAGGATACCCTCAAAAAGCTGGACTATGAAAAGCGGCTCTATGAAACGGATACCCTTCTGTCCTTCCGCCGTACCACAGAGCAAATTTTTATGGAACTGATCGACATTCGACAGCAGTGTGATTCAAGCGAAGGCATACAGAAAAAAATTGAGAACATCAAGGCATATATTGACAGCCACTTTACGGAAAACGGACTTACCGCCACATCAGTCGCGGAATATTTTAATCTCAGCAGCTCTTATGTATCCCGGGAATTCAAGCGAATTGTGGGATGCAACATGCTGGAGTATATTCAGCGGCTGCGGGTCGAGCAGGTAAAAAAGCTTTTGGCCGATTACTCGGTAAAGGACGCCGCGCAAAAGGCCGGTTTTTGGGATTCCCAGGGTCTGGTCCGGGTATTTAAGAAGTACGAAGGGATCACACCGGGAGAATATAAAAAGATGCTGCAATAGGCTTGTCCGTATGGAAAATAGAACAAATCCATATCGTTGCCGCTGCAATGGGCTGGTTCATTCAGATGAGCCAGCCCGTTTGACTTATTGCACAAAAACAGCGCAAGGAAAATGGTCAATATAAACATAATCACGTAAAATCATATTCACTTTTTGCTCTATTATAATTTTTTGACTATTTGAAAAATACGCAAAAAATGAATATGGACCCCCATTCGCAAGGCTTGTCTTCCCCATATGGACATGATATGGTTGACCCAGAAGGCTGGCCGGCGGTCCCGAAGAAAATGGTTTACATCCAGCGCACCGGCCAGAAAAACAATAAGCAAAACAATAAAAGGAGGATTTCACATCATGAGGAAAAGATCCCGCTTCTTCGCAATGGCTTTGGCGGCTGCCATGTCCATCTCCCTGCTTTCGGGCTGCGGCGGTTCCCCAAACAGCAATTCCGGTTCAGCCGGCGGCCCACAGGGAGACAAGTCCGCGCTCCAGTCTGTGGCAGGTAAGATCGAGGGTGAAGCCGCGACCGGGATGGTGGACAAGATCGTGGTGCAGTCCGGCGCCAGCAGCGAAGACCCCAGCCCCTTTGCCCCCTCTGTGGGCGGCATGGCCAAGAGCCTGCTGTATGCAAAACTGATTGCCCGGAACAAATACGGCGCCCTTCTGGACGACTGTACTATGTGGCTGGCCAAAAGCGTCACTAAGGTCGACGAAGCCACCTATGATATTGAGCTGTATGACTATATCAAAGACAGCAAGGGCAACAAGATCGACGCTGACGACATTATTTTCAGCTATCAGATGAGCTACGAGAAGGGCAAATTTCTGCGGATCGGGTCCTCAATGGAGTCGCTGGACAAGACCGGGGACTACACCCTGCGGATGAAGCTGAAGAGCACCTCTCCCGGCACGCTGGAGGACCTGCTGTCCAATCCCCAGCTGGACATTGTGGACAAGGAGTGGTACGAAAACGCCTCTGACGAGGAGCGCCGCAAGGATCCCGCCACCACCGGCCCCTACCGCATCGTCAGCGAGGTCACCGGCTCCTCCTTCGTGTTTGAGGCGGTGGAGGACTATTGGCAGAAGGATACCAGCCTGCTCCCGAAAAACGGCCTTCAGAACGTTAGGACCATTGAGTTCAAAGTGATTACGGAGCCCGCTATGAGCGTGATCGCCCTGGAAAACCACGAGATTGATTTTGCCAGATTTAACGACAGCACCAGCCTGAACAACTTCTTTGTAAACGGTGCCCCTGTGGAGGGCTACAATGTGGACCTGAGCGACGGTGTGTTCACCATGGATATGTTCCTGAATATGTCTGAGCACTCTGTTTTGTCCAAGAGCTCGGACCTGCGCAAGGCAGTTCTGTACGCCCTGAACTCCGAGGACATCATGTATGCCCAGGGGAATGACGAGAACACCTCCTTTGCCCTGACAACGCTGGGGACTCCCGCAATGGCCGGCGCCCAGCCCCAGTGGGAAAATGAGGACTACTACGACTATGACCCCGAGAAGGCCGCCGAGTATCTGAAGGCCGCCGGCTATGCCCCCGGCGAAATTACCCTGACCTTCATGTCCGGCACCACGCTGAACAACGACAGCGTACGCGCCGTTGTTGTGAACAATCTGGAGGAGGCCGGCTTCAAGGTCGAGCTGCTCACCGTTGACGGCGCACTGTTCAATGTCTACCAGAGTGACCCCACCCAGTGGGATATGGCAATTCAGTTCAAGAGCGCGGGCACCGGCCATATCACCGGCTGCTGGGATATCTGCTTCAACCCCAACAGCTTTACCGACGGCACCTCCGTCTGCTTCAACCGGGATGAAAAGCTGGTCGAACTGCTGCTGGCCGCAGAAAAGGACCCCACTCCCGAGAATTTGAACGCCTTCCACTACTACCTGAAGGATCAGGCCTACTGCAAGGGCCTCTACAGTACCCGCAGCGCAAGCGTCTCCACCAACAAGATTCTTGAGATCGCTACGGATGCCCTGTCCAATCCGCTGTCGAACGCAATGGTCTTCGCCGCGGATTATGAGTCCGGCAAGTAATTAAGAAACCTATAACAGCAGGGGATATGGCAACGATTGGAAACACCTGCTTCTATCCCCTGCTGTTATCATGAAAGCTAATTTAAGAAGGTGAGAGAGAACTATGCTGCGGTATATTGGAAAGCGGCTGCTTCAAATGATTCCAATCCTGATTGTTGTGGCCATACTAATCTTCACCCTGATGTATTTTGTACCAGGCGACCCTGTAAAAATCATCCTGGGCAATGACGCGACCGACGTACAAATTGCCCAGGTCCGCGAGGATTTGGGCCTGAACGATCCCTTTATTGTCCAGTTGACAAATTATCTGAAGGACCTCATCCGGCTGGATTTTGGGAAATCCTTCTTTTCCGGCCTGCCCGTCCGGGATGAGCTGGCCAACCGGTTCCCGAACACGTTAATGCTGGCCTTCTTCTGTGTGTCTTTCTCTGTGGTTGTCGGCATACCCATTGGGATTCGCTGTGCGCTAAAGGCCGATCAGCTGACCGACCGCGTCTGGCTGTTCATTACGCTGCTGTGCAACTCTATGCCCGGCTTCTGGCTGGCGCTGATGCTGGTCCTGCTGTTTTCCAGGCAGCTTGGGCTGCTCCCCTCCAGCGGAATCGGGGGCCCGGAGTATTTTATCCTCCCGGTGCTGGCCAACTCCCTAGGCTCCCTGGCGGGCATCGCCCGGCAGACGCGGGCCAGTATGCTGGAGGTCATCCGGGCCGACTTTGTCTCCACCGCGAAATCCAAGGGCATCAGCCAGCGGGATGTTATCTGGAAGCACGCGCTGCCAAACGCGCTGATCCCGATCATCACCGTCATCGGAGGCAGTTTCGGTATGATGCTCGGCGGCGCCACAATCACCGAGTCGATTTTTTCCATCCCCGGCATCGGGCTGTACATGATGAGCGGCATCAACAACCGCAACTACCCTGTGGTGCGGGGCTGCATCATCTACATCGCTTTTATGTTTGCCGTTATGATGTTGCTTACCGACCTGATCTATGCCTTTGTTGACCCGCGCATCAAAGCGCAGTACGTCCGGGCAAAGAAACAGCCGGAAAAAACGGCGGATACGGAAAGAGAGTGAGGGTGAATGTTGAAAAAGAAAGATAAAGCAGCGGAGCTGTCGCGATCCGAGGTGCCCGGTTCGCTTCCCTATGTTTGGAAGAAAATCCGGACCAGGCGCCTGGCCATGGCGGGATTGATCTTTGTGGCGGTTTTGCTGGTTCTGTCCTTTATTTCCCCCTTAATTTGTCCCTACAGCTATAAGGCGATCTCCATGAAGGAAAAATTCGCCCTTCCCTCCTGGGAGCACCCCTTTGGCTGCGATGAGCTGGGCCGGGACATCCTCTCCCGGGTCCTCTACGGGGCGAAGTTTACCATGAGTGTCGGCGTGTTTTCCACGGGCTTCTCCTGTATCTTCGGCATTGTGCTCGGCTCTGTCGCCGGATATTTCGGCGGCAAGGTAGACGGGTTCATCATGCGCTGCCTGGACGTCTTCCAGTCCTTCCCCGGGATTCTGCTGGCAATTACCCTGTCCACCGTGCTGGGGCCCGGCTTTGAAAAGGTCATCATCGCAATGGGCATCGCCTACATGCCCTCCTACGCCAGAATGATGCGCGCCAATATCCTCACCATCCGCAACTCAGAGTACATCGAAGCGGCAACGGCAATGAACTGCTCCACCCTTCAGATCGTCATCCGGCACATCATTCCCAACGCGATCTCCCCCCTGATTGTACAGATCGCCATGGGAATCGCCGGGGCCGGCCTCTCCGCCTCCTCCCTGAGCTTCCTGGGCTTCGGCGTGAAGGCCACAACGCCCGAGTGGGGCGCCATGCTGTCCTCTGCCCGCGGGTTTATCCAGGACTACCCCCATCTGTGCATCTTCCCGGGCATATTCATCATGGCGACGGTTCTGAGCTTTAACCTGGTAGGCGACGCAATCAGAGACGCGCTGGATCCCAAGCTGAAAGACTGACGGAGGTGGACAGAGATGAAAGACGAGACCAAAAACAGCGATATTCTTCTGTCCGTTCAGAACCTGCAGGTTGATTATTCCTCAAACGGACAGACAGTCAGGGCGGTAAACGGAGTATCCTTCGACTTGAACAACGGCCAGTCCCTGGGGCTTGTCGGCGAGACCGGCGCGGGGAAAACGACCATTGCCAAGGCTATTCTGCAGATACTCCCGGACCACTCCACCAAAAGAGCGGAGGGGACGATCACCTTCAAGGGGAAAAGCCTCATGGAGATTAAGGAGCATGAGCTGCAGAACATCCGGGGCAGCCAGATTTCCATGGTATTCCAGGACCCCATGACTGCGCTGAACCCGGTTATGACCGTGGGGGAACAGATCGCGGAGGGCATCCGGCACCATCAGGGGCTGGATAAGGCCAAAGCCAAGCAGGAAGCCATTAAAATGCTGGAGACCGTCGGCATTTCCAGGGACCGAATCGACGAGTACCCCCACCAATTTTCCGGCGGCATGAAGCAGCGGGTGGTGATTGCCATCGCCCTGGCCTGCAATACGGAGCTGCTCATCGCCGACGAGCCCACGACGGCGCTGGATGTGACCATCCAGGCCCAGGTCCTTGACCTGATTAAGGACCTGCGGGAGAAGAAAGGCACATCCCTCATCCTGATTACCCACGACCTGGGCGTTGTGGCCCAGACCTGTGACAACGTGGCCATCATGTACGCCGGCGAAATTGTGGAGCAAGGTACGGTGGAGGATATTTTCCGCGGAGAAAAGCATCATCCCTATACCGTGGGCCTGTTTGGCTCCATTCCCAAGCTGGATCAGACGTCAGACCGGCTCCATCCCATTGAAGGGATGCTACCCGACCCGACCAATCTGCCGGAGGGGTGTAATTTCTCGCCCCGCTGTCCTCACTGTATGGAGATCTGTAAAACCACACCGCCGTGTGTCAGCCGGGAGAATGGGCATGAGATAGTCTGTCATCTCTACGCGAAATCTGAGGGGGGTGTCTGAAGCGATGGAACAGCCTTTGATTCAAACAGTCAACCTGAAAAAGTACTTTAATACCCCACGCGGAAAGCTCCATGCGGTGGACGATGTGAATCTCTCCATCCAAAAGGGCCAGACCTTAGGAGTGGTGGGAGAATCCGGATGCGGAAAATCCACCCTTGGTCGGGTCCTGCTCCGGCTGTCCGATGCCACCAGCGGCCAGGTTCTGTATAACGGGGAGGATGTGCTCCAGTATAACCGCAGTCAGGTCAGACGGATGCGGGCGGAGATGCAGATGATTTTCCAGGACCCCTATGCCTCCCTGAATCCTCGGATGACAGTAAGTGAAATTATTTCGGAGCCGATCAAGGTGTGCAGAACTCTCACAGATTCCAGGGCAATCAACAGCAAGGTGGCTGAGCTGATGGAGATTGTGGGACTGGCCGAGCGCTTCGTCAACACATATCCCCACGAGTTGGACGGTGGGAGGCGGCAGCGCATTGGAATCGCCAGAGCACTGGCCTTAGACCCCCGGTTTATCGTCTGTGACGAGCCGGTTTCCGCTCTGGACGTCTCCATTCAGGCGCAGATACTGAATCTGATGATGGACCTTCAGGAGGCCCGCGGGCTGACATACCTGTTCATTACCCACGATCTGAGCGTGGTAAAGCACATCAGCAGTGAGATTGCGGTGATGTATCTGGGGCAGTGCGTAGAACGGGCTCCCTCGGAGGAACTGTTTGCCAATCCTCTGCACCCTTACACCAAGGCTCTGCTGGCCGCGATTCCAGTGCCGAACCTGAAGTACCGGGACAGAAAGCGGGCGGCGATTTCAGGAGAGGTGACCAGCCCGATCAATCCCAAACCCGGCTGTCGCTTCGCCGGACGCTGTCCCTATGTCAGGCCGGAGTGTACGGCCCGAGAGATGGCCCTGCGGCAGGTAGAGGCGGACCACTTTGTCAGCTGTAACCAATGCTGAGCTGGGGGAAACGGAGGGAAGAGGGTATTCCGTGCCATCTGACTACAAAATCGAAGGAGAGTCTGAGCAATGGGGAGACGAACAGAAATCGGACCGGAGCACCGATGTGCCGGAAGGCGGCTGGCGGCGCAAATCTATAAAAATCCGGAAAAAGGATATTGTGAGGAGACTGCAACAAGGCTGTTTGCGGAGGCTCTGGAGGGGCTGGGCCTGACGGTAGAGCGGAATATCGCCAGGACCGGCTGCACCGCTAGAATTTGCTTCAATGAGGAGGGTCCCAGAATCGCGGTGCTGGCTGAGCTGGACGCCATTAAATGCAAGGTCCATCCCGCCTCTGGACAGGACGGCTATGCCCATTGCTGCGGCCACAATTTACAGGTAGCCGCTGTGTTCATGCTGGCGTCCAAACTGGTTGAGTGGCAGAAGGAAGGCGGACTGTGCGGCAGTGTAGATATTATAGGTGTCCCTTCGGAGGAGTATATAGATCTGGGCCTGAAAGAGGACCTGAAAAAGAGGGGAGAGATATCGTTTTTCGGCGGCAAGCAGGAGCTGATCCGGAAGGGATACTTTGACCAGGTGGATATCGCCATGGTAACCCACAATATGCCGGAGAGCTACATGCAGGGCCGGGAGGTTGTGGTCGGCGGGACAGGGATCGGTTTTTTTGCGAAGCGTGCCGAGTTTACCGGCCGGGAGGCCCATGCCGGGCTTCACCCGGGAGCTGGCCACCATGCGCTCCCGGAATATTTCGGCAAGTACCATTATACAGAATATGGCGCAGATCAAAAAA
>OFFP01002388.1_pt1 | contig 11132 bp, 14 predicted proteins | sample 1521431 | NCBI WGS metagenome assembly OFFP01 (sample SAMEA3504104, study PRJEB24116) | mouse gut metagenome | biome: mouse gut; feature: mouse-associated habitat; material: faeces | place: Denmark | collected 2011 | reverse complement strand
CGGCTACCGGCTGTCCCTGGGCGGCACTTCCCATGTGGCGCTGACCGCATTTCTGAAACGACACCCGGAAATCCGGCGCGTCAGCCTCTACATGGACAACGACCTCGGCGGCCTTAAAAATGCCAGGAGGATCAAGGCAATGCTCCATGAAGATCAGCGGTTCAAACATATCCGGGTGGGGATCAACCCGCCCCGTATAGGAAAGGACTACAACGAAATGCTGCTGCGGATCAGGGAGCAGATACAGGAACGCCAGCAGCCACGCCGCCAGAAAGAGGCGGCTGTTTCTATTTGAGGGGGATTTGCTTATGAATGAAGCTCAGCAGATTTGCTTTACGGACAGCGCAGGAAAGGAACTGTTTTCGCTTCCAGACAACGGCTTGCTCTGCCTGTCCTATGGGAACGGCGATACGCATTTTTCTCTCTGCCGGTTCTTGTATCAGACCCATGCGGAGATTGACGGGGTGAAATATGCCGTCCAGGAATTTGCCCGGAGGATGGAACACAACAAAATCAGCTTTGCCCCGGTTTAACAGCGAGGGGCCAGAATAACAGGAGGAATTTACAATGACAAATACAGAAAATACCGCTTTACAGATGATTGCCGAAGCTGCCCGGTGCCCGGACTACGGCCCCGATATGGTTAAGGCCCTGATGAAAAAGCTGGATATGAACGAGAAAGGCTTTGCGCTTCTGATGAATGTCGCCCCTTCCACGGTCCGGCTCTGGACCAGCGGCGCCGCTCAGCCAAGCGGAACGGCCAAGCGGCTCATGCAGATTTACGAGACCGGTCCGGAGATTGTCGGCAAGATTGCCGGGGAGCCCTCCGCAGACAGGAGGGATTCATAGATGGCAGATATGGAACTTCTGGCAGCGGAACCAGTTGCGCTGCAGGCAGCCCAGGACGTGCTTGCAGACGAAAATGAGCAGGTGAAGGCGCTGATCGTCCTGCTGATGGGGAATGACCCCGCGGGCGGCAGGGAGCTTGAAGAACTGGCCGGCCAGGTGGCGTCCATGGAGCGGAGGCTTGATGCTGCACTGGAGGAACTGGGGGAGATGCGCCAGAAGATACAGGAGGTGCAGGACCGCTCCCTGAAAGCCTTGCTGCAGAAGAACTGTAAGGCTCTGGAGGGGAATGTGGACGCCATGCGCCAGCGCATCCTGGAGCTGAAAGGGCAGGTCGTGGAAGGATGCAAGAATATCCTTAAGGATTTCGCCGACCGCGGCGCCGTGGCCCTGAACGGCGTCTCCCGGTTCCTGCGCCTTGGGCCAGCGCTGGAGGCGGTGCAGGCAGCGGCGGAAAGGATCGTGCAGTCCAGTGACCGTGCGGTCTCCAGGATCGATGCGTTCAGCACGGAATTCCATGAGGCAGGCCGGCACCTGAAGAACATGGGGCGCTCCATCCAGGGGAAACCCGCACAGGCGGAGGCGAAGGAAAACGGCAGGGTCGCAGATGCCTTCAAGGGGGCTTTCAGGATAGAGCGCGCTTTTGCGTCTGCCATCGGCGAGAATGTAGGGCTTTCCCTGAATGCCCTTGCAAGGCTGGAACAGCGGGCACAGCGCCGGCCCTCCGTCCTGGAGGCCATGCGGGAGCAGGCGGCGAAGGCAGCGCCGGCAAAGCACCAGCCGGAGGCGTCCCATGACAGGGGCAGCCGGTGATAAAAACAGAACGAAGGGAGGAAATGAACTTGAAACAGGAACCACTTCCGCAGATTCACTTAGTCCGCGATACGGATTTAGGCGTATTTGCCTATGAGCTCCATATCCTGGCCGGGGATTTCCTGCGGGACAGCGAATATAACCTGCGCGCGCTTGCCACGAATACCGGGGCGGATTCCATTGCCGTCATGGGGAAGAATCACATGTGGCTTTCGGACGCGCTGCTTGCCTACTGCCCTTCGGCGGAGCTTTACCGGACGGCCGCCATGACGGAATACCCCGGTGCCAGGGCCTTCCTGTTCCACACGGAACGAAGGGAGGACGGGTGCCCGTATGGGGATGTCCTGATGATGGGCCTTGACACGCTGCGGCAGGACATAGAAAGAAATACCCTCTACCCTTACGGCGTCAGCATGGAATACCGGGACGGCACGAAGGCGGAGGCAGGCATTGAAAAATGGGAATCAATGGAGCTGTGCGAAAAGGACGCCCTGAAAACCTGGCGCTACCTCTATGCGCCGGAGCAGGTGACGGAATGGCAGTACCGCTATTCTAACCGGTTCAGCCAATGGAAGGAGCAGGCATTTTCCTATATGCCCCAGGATTTGGAGGAACGGCTGAATGTGGAGTATATGGAGGAGGCGCAGAACCCGGACACAGATATGTACCGCATACCCCTGGGGACAGCGAAGCAGATGCTCCTTGACGGCGGTCCGGTCTACCGCCTTTTTCCCGGAGGGCCGGAAAAGCTACTGCCGATTGCGGCGGTCACGGGGCTCTGGTATGAGAATTACCGGGAGTTTGCCGTTACCCCGGAGGATTTGGGTGAGCTTGACCGGCTGGTCCGCAGGGAGACGGACCGGATCATGGGAATACGCCCGCAGCATGATAAATTACAGGAACGCCGCCCTTCCCCGGAGCGGTGATTTTTTATGACAGACTGGAGGTGATAATGATTGGCGGATAACATGCAGCATGAAGATTTCGGGGAAAAGATCGGCGGCGCAAAAAAAGATTTATGGAAGGACCGGGGGCTCTATGTGAACGACCTGGACGCCATGAATGAGCGTGAGGCCGAGAAATTCGTAAAAAAGGATAATATCTGGAAGAAACCGGATTATGTAGCCATGCTTGATGACGGGATTTCCCTTGGCGTGGTCTATTTTATCAAAAAGGCGAGGGACGGGCTGAACGCCTCCCCGCAGTATTACCGCAGGGACGACACGCCGGAGAAGCGCCTTGCAAGACAGAAAGAATATATCCAGACGGTACGGGAGCTGCAGAGCGTGGTTTCGGAAGTCCGCACCGTGGAGGATGCCATGAAAGCCTATGACCGTTTCTTTGTGGAAAACGGGTATCTGGAACAGGTGCAGGGCTGGGGCGGCGGCATCCATTACCAGGCGACGGAGAAGGGCCGGGAGAACCCGGCCATTACAAACAAGCTGTCCAATGCCCTGATGGTCCACTCTGCCGCGCATTTTGAGCGGAACTTCACACAGAAAGCGCAGAAGGAACAGTTTGGCGTTTCCAAAGACCAGAAGGTGCCGAAGGGCTATGCGATCCATTTCAACGACGGGAAGAATACCTATTCCAAAAATAATGACTGGAAACCTGATACCTATTATGTGACGAAGGGCTATTCCATCTTGCAGACAAACTTTGAATCGCGGGAGGCCGCCCTGAAATGGGTGCAGGCGTTGGCAAAAGGGCGCAGCAAAAGCGGAAAGACGCGGTTTGTGCCTCCCCAGCTCTCCCATGTGCGGCGCACCGGGCCGGATTACAGAAACGGCATGGAGATCACCGGGCAGCACTACCTTGATACCTTCGGGTTCCGCGGCGGTGAATTTGGGAACTGGATGAACCAGAATGACCGGCAGGCTTCCCTCAACATGGGTTTTGAAGCGCTCAAAGATTTGGCGTCTGCCCTGCAGGTCAGCGACAAAGACATTGCCTACCAGGGAACGCTTGCTATCGCTTTCGGCGCCAGGGGCAGCGGCAACGCGGCGGCCCATTATGAACCGCTGCGGAAGGTCATCAACCTTACGAAGATGCACGGGGCCGGCTCTTTAGCCCATGAATGGTGGCACGGGTTTGACGATTACCTGGGTACGAAGATGGGCGCGAAGGGGATGCTCTCGGAACAGCCCCGCCTCTATGCGCCGTTCCAGAAGCTGATTGATACCATGAAATATAAGCCGGAGACGCCGGAGCAGGCGGCAGCCCGTACCGAAGCGCAGACAGAGCGCACCCGGAAAAATGCGGCAAGCTGGCTGGATTCTGCGGTGCTCGGTTCTCTGAAACGGTATGGCAATGAGGCACAAATGGAAACCTACGCGGTTCTCAGGGAGGCGTTTTTGTCCGGCGAGGCCGGCTCCGTGGAACAGATCAGCGCTTTTAAGAAGTCTGTCACCGGGCGGGTGATCCCCAAAAGTGAGCGGGAACGACTGGAAATATTCGAGCACATGCTGTCCGGGATGCAGGCGCAGGAGGCTCCGCAGATCGGGCGGGTGGAAACTGATTTTTACCGGAATTCCGTGCGCATGGGTAAGGAATGTGAAAAGGACGGCGGCTATTGGGACAGCAACACGGAAATGACCGCCAGGGCCTTTGCCTGTTACATCAAGGATAAGCTGCCCTATCAATCAGATTATTTGGCAGGCCATGCGGACTGTGCTGTCACCTTTGCGACTGATAAAGACGGAAAAATGGAGGTTTTGAAAGCCTATCCTGAAGGTGAGGAACGCAGGGCCATCAATGCGGTATTTGACGAGATCGTGGCAGACCTGAAACGGGAGCAGATACTGACCCATTCGGACGAAACGCTGCCCCTTCCGGCGCAGCCGCTGGCGGAGAATGAACAGATTTCCATATTTACGTCGGACCGGCCTTCGGTCATGGCGCAGCTTGCAGCGGTGAAACCGGCAGAAAAAACCACCCCGGCACAGGCGGCACCGAAAAAGAGCCATGCGCCGGAGATATAGGAGGTGTTGGACATATTAGAAGAAAATAAAGACTATAAGGTCTACCGTTTTGATTATCTGACGGAAGGCAGCAATCTTAAATTTGAGCATAGCGTATATTGTGAGGATGTGGATATTTCTTCTTTCATTGCGCAGGGTGAGGAAAAAATACAGGCCATGCGCCAGGACAGCATGGATGGAGAAAAGAAAGCCTTTGATATTGTACTTGCGGCAACGAAGCAATGGGAGCAGCAGGCAGCGGTCACACAGAAACTAAATCGGGCGCTGGAATACCTTCATACGCAGGAAGTAAAGCATACCGCAAATGAATGGCGCAAAACCGACAACTGGAAGAACGACGAGGAAATCAGCAACCGCGTCTACCGTATGACCGGCGGTATTTGGGAAGATACCAAATATGACCGGGAGACCAAACAGAGCGTGCCGGTTGCCTGGTATGTGACCTGGGATGTCTATGTGAACTCCCCAAAGGAGGGCTATGGCGAAAAGATTGCCGGGCAGAATCAGAAACGCTACACAGATAAAGCCGCTGCGGAAAAGTACCTGGAAGGACGGAAAAAAGCCTATTCCCATTTATTCACGGAAATTTCCCCGCAGATACCCAAACAGTATGAACACCATTTTACCGTGTATGGAGCTCTCCTGCCGGGGTACACAGTGGAGGGCCAGGAGCCGGTAAAAACAGACCATACCGCCGCCGATGTTTCGGAGGGCGCTATTTCCGCGCCCGGAAAAGAGGAAAAGCCCTCCGTGCTGGGAAAGCTGTCTGCGGCGAGGGTGCAGGAAAAGGCTGTGGCAGAGCCGAAGGCGACGGATAAAAAGCCCAGGGAACCGGAAAGGAGTTGATGGCTTATGCTGATGGCAGTTGACGGTCCATATGCGCTGATGGTGCAGCCGGACGACATTTTAATCTCTCCCCGTGAGGTAGACGAACATTTTGGGACAATGGCCTGCTTCCACCCCCGCTATGCGCTGGGTGACAGCCACAATTACATGGATAAAGACGATTTCCTGCGGGAGATGTATTTAGATACCGTGGGGCATGATGAAGCGGGGCTGAAACGCTATGAACACATGGTAAACATTGTGAGCAGCCGGTTCCGGCACGGGCCAAAGACGGAGGAACGGGCGGTTGATGACGCCATGCTGAAGGTGATCTCCGAAAAATACATTACGCTGCCCCTCTATCTGATGGACCACAGCGGCCTTGCCATGCAGACCACAAGTTTCAATGACCCCTGGGACAGCGGGCAGGTCGGATGGATTTATGTTTCCAAAGAGGATGCTCTAAAGGAGTTTGGCAACGAAAAAATGACCGGCGCCATTCGGAAAAAGGCGGAGGATCTGATGCGCAGCGAAGTGGCCGCTTATGATTCCTACCTGCGGGGCGAGTGCTACGGCTTTGAGCTTTACAAAAACGGCGAGCTGTCGGATAGCTGCTGGGGCTTCATGGGCGGCCTGGAGGATGCCTGTAAGGATATGGCTGCATATCTCCCGGAGGGCTGCAGGGATATGGTGGCGCATTTAGAGGAACAGGACCACCCGGCGACTATCATTAAGACGCTCCTGAAACATGCGAAAATCCAGGCAGACCAGGCGGCAAAAGCCTTTGAGCACGCACCCCGCCAGCAGGTGATCGGGGACGCCCGGTAAGGCAGTTGTTTCCCATTTATAATTACAGATTTTATCAGGAAGGAGGATGCTTATGCAGGAAGATTTGGAACAGCGGACCGTATCAGTTTCCATCCAGGCAGCGAAGCTGTCCGGGCGGGTGCTGCGCTCTGCCATTGCCGCCGTGCTCCAGAAGATGGAGCAGGAACGCACTACCCCGAAAGTCGGCAGGAACAGCATGAAACGGCTGACCTATAAAGACCCTGGAGCCAATACCATTGAAGTGTCCGGCAGAATCCGCTCTTTTGAGCGGTACGCCAGGAAACACCAGGTCCGCTACCATATTGAAAAAGAGCTGGGGACTGACCCGCCGAAGTGGACGGTCTATTTCAAGGCAAACCAGGCGGATGCTCTGACAGCAGCTTTTAAGGAATATACGAGAAAGGATCTTGCCCGCAGCACCAGGCCGTCGCTTCTTTCGCAGCTTCATAAATTCAAGGAGCTGGCGCAGGCGCTTGGCCGTGACCGGGTGAAAAACAAGGAGCATAGAGGGCCGGAACGATGAAGATAGATACCGATGCTCTCAAAAAGCAGGTGATTCTTCACCTGCCCTATCTTCTGTTCCTTCTGGTATTTGCGAAGCTGGGCGAGGCGGTGCGCCTTGCCCCCGGAGCGGACGCCTCACAGAAATTGTTAGGGCTGTCCGAAGGTTTTAGTATGGCCTTTCAGAGTATGTGGCCGGGTGCGGCGCTGGACTGGCTGGTGGGATTATGCGGTGCGGTGATTGTGCGGCTGGCTGTCTATCTCAGAGGAAAGGACGCAAAAAAATACCGCAAAAATGTGGAATACGGATCGGCCCGTTGGGGCAACAAAACAGACATTGCCCCTTTTATGGACCCGAAACCGGAAAACAACATTATCCTGACGCAGACCGAGGGGCTTATGATGTCCGGCAGGCCGAAGAATCCGGCCCATGCCCGCAATAAAAATGTGCTGGTAGTCGGTGGTTCCGGCTCTGGTAAGACGAGATTTTTTATCAAGCCCAATCTTATGCAGATGCACTCATCGTATGTTGTCACTGATCCGAAAGGTACGGTCTTGATTGAGGTAGGAAAACTATTAAGCCGTGGCACACCGAAACTGGATAAGGACGGCAACCCGGTCCGGGGAAAGAATGGAAAAATCGTGTATGAGCCTTATGAGATCAAGGTATTCAATACGATCAACTTTTCAAAAAGTATGCACTACAACCCTTTTGCCTACATTCACAATGAGAAGGATATTCTGAAACTGGTAACGGTGCTGATCGCAAACACCAAAGGAGAAGGAAAATCAGGTGACGATTTCTGGGTCAAAGCCGAAACCTTGCTTTACACAGCGTTGATCGGCTATATTTATTATGAGGCCCCCACAAACGAGCAGAATTTTTCCACTCTGGTAGAAATGATAAATGCTATGGAGGTTCGGGAGGATGACGAAAGTTTCAAAAATGCTGTTGACCTTCTCTTTGACGTACTGGAGCAGAAAGACCCGGATCACTTTGCCCTTCGCCAGTATAAAAAATACAAGCTGGCCGCTGGCAAGACAGCAAAATCTATCCTTATTTCCTGCGGTGCCAGACTTGCCCCCTTCGACATTAAGGAAGTCCGGGAGATCACTATGTATGACGAGCTGGAGCTTGACCTGGTCGGGGACAGGAAAACGGCGCTGTTCTTTATCATCAGTGATACGGATGCGACGTTCAATTTCCTTGTCAGCATGGCCTATACGCAGCTGTTCAATCTGCTGTGCGAGCGTGCCGATGACAAGTATGGCGGCAGGCTGCCGGTACATGTGCGGTGCCTGATCGACGAGGCCGCCAATATCGGGCAGATTCCGAACCTGGAAAAGCTGATGGCGACGATCCGTTCCAGGGAGATTTCGGCCTGCCTGGTCCTGCAGGCGCAGAGCCAGTTAAAGGCGCTTTATAAGGACAACATGGACACCATCATCGGCAACTGTGACGCTTCCCTTTTCCTGGGAGGCAAGGAGGAAACCACGCTGAAAAGCTGGAATTCCCTGCTGGGAAAAGAGACCATCGACATGTATAACACCAGCGTCACCAAAGGCAGCCAGGAATCCCACGGACAGAATTTTCAGAAATTGGGAAAGGATATGCCATACTTGTTCGTGAAGAGTTCAGTTGCCTTATAAATTCGCATGAACAGGGACACGAACAACTGGATTCTGGAAAACTGAATACAGGAGGTCACAAATGAAAGAACTGCCAGAAAGAATCCATGACGAAACCAACGGTCTTGACTATGTTCTTGTAGGTGATTATTACATTCCCGCCCTGCGGCTGACGGAGGAATCCCGCCCTATCGGGCATTGGGGGCGCAGGCGTAAAGCCTATCTGGAAGAAGCCCGCCCCGCCCTTTATTGCAGCCTGCTGTTGTCCGGGAAACTCTGGACGCACCTTGCCGACGTGGACGAGCAGGCACAGGAGCGGCTTGACCTTATCATGGAGCAGATGAAAGCCGCCGAGGGCGTGACGGAGGAACTGAAAGCCCGGAACCAGCTTGCGTGGGTGCAGCATATGAACAGCATACGCAGCCGGGCGGAAGAAATTATTTATGCGGAACTGGTCTATGCGTAATGCGGCTGGCTCCTGTCTGGAAAAAGTGGCTCTAAAGCCGGAAAATTGAACATGGGACACACGATATGGTAAAGAGGACTGCTAACCCGGATTTTGCGAGAATGGCAGCCCTTTTTGCGTTATTCTTTCGTTTTTTTCTTGCCAAACAGGGACAGCAGCTTTGATTTGCCACGCTGGCTTGCGGACACGGGCAGCAGTGGGGATTTTTTAAATACACGGGCAAGGGTGATGCGCTCATCTTCCGGAAGGCTCGTGTAATCTATGCCAAATACCCGGCAGATGGTAAACGCCCGTTTTTCGTCCGCCGTGCCTTTGTGCATGAGGGCGTCCAGCAGTATCACCGGAATGTTTCTGGCAAAATCCGCTGCGGGGGTTTCCGGCTCGGCAGTGGTCTTGTCGGATTCGTGCCGGGTGCGGAGGTCTTTTACAATCCGGTCAAGGTCATCATGGATGACGTGGCTGAAAAACAGTTCCTCGCTGACCTGCCCCAGTTCCAGGGTTCGCATGTAAAGGTCGTTTTCGGGTGTCTGCCGCTGCTCCATGACGGACTGCCTTGCCTTTTCCAGAACTAAGTTCATGTCATGGATACGCATATCCGCAATCCGGTCAATGCAGACTTCCATATCCGTCAGCAGGCGCAGGAATCCGGGGTGGCAGACAAACTCACAGAGAAGCCGGTTGTTCAGTGCGCCGCTTTTTAACAAATCAATCATGGAATCATTCAGGTGCAGCTCATACAGGGAGGTGTTCGGGTGGTTCTTGTTTTCGGTCAGCCCCATGAGGTAATCCATGGAAAGACCGTAGTATTCCGCCAGCTTCGCAAGGTTGAACGGGCTTATATCCGTGCAGTTGTCGGATTCATATTTGCCCAGCGTGGCTCTTGCTATGCCCGTTGCCTTTTCCAGTTCCGCCAGCGTCATGTGGCGGCTGGTTCTTTCGTCTTTTAGTTTCTCCTGAAGCGTTAGTTTTATATACATTGCTCCCCTCCTCTCAAAACAGGGTTCGTGACCATTATAGCACAGGGCATTTCCGAAAGCGTGGAAATTTTGGGTTTTCGGGAAATTTTCCAGCCTTTCGGACATACGGGGGAAGCCGGTTTATTTTGATAAGATTTCAGTGTTACAGGGACATTGAAAACTGAATGACCGGCTGCAAGTGATACCGTTTCCGGGGAAGTAGTGCCATGACAGGAGCATACCAAAGAAACGGAAAACGCTGGGATAATTCCGGGCAGGAACGGATTGCAGGCAAAACGGCGGGAAAACAAACTATCAATTATGGAGGAAGGAACATGAGGTTAAACATTGAAGAAAAGAAGATTTTATATGCCTTTGGGTGCAGGAGCCATGAGAACACAATCCGCAGGCTGAAATGGGTCACTGCCCTGACGGTGGATGAAAAGGTGAAACGCCGGGTGCTGTGTCTGGCAAGGAAGCTGGATGCTGGCGGTGCCGGTGAATGGTATCCCTGCTTTTACCGTCATCTCCGCTTGGAAATGGAAGGGTATTTTGAAGCAAAGAAGCATATCTGTATGGTCGAAAAAAGCACAGACTGGGAGGAATTTTATGGGAAAGCCGTCTAAGTATGAGAAAGAAACTATCGTAAATTTCAACGAGGGGGAGAAGGAAGCGAGCGTCTACACCTTCAATGCGGATTTAAAGCGGCGGCTGGCGGAGTTCAGTAAAAAATATCCGCTCCTGTGCCGTTTGGAGAAGTCCACGCCGGAAGGGAGCGTGACCTACATTCTGGATAAGTCCCGGCTGTCTATCCGGCTGGTTCCGCCTTACAGTGAGGAACGGCGGGCGGCGGCGAGGGCTTACGCTAAGGAACACGGCTTCAAGCCCCTGCCGGGAAGGAAAGACATTGCCTGATTTGGGGGCGTTTTACGGTCAAAACAACGGGTGCGGAGCCGGTGTTTTTCTTGCGGTTCATGGCAAAGGTATCAGACATCAGGGAAGCCCCGGAGGGCGGAAATGCCCGTTTTGAGGGTGGTTTTCCGGTTGTCATGGGCGTGGCTGCGGCTTCTGCAAAAAATCAGAACGAGCGCGGCGCGTTTTGATTCCCTGATGCGGGAATAGGAAGCCGCCAACGTGGGCGAGCGGGGTTCGCTCACGTTGGCGGAGGTGCAGGCATGGCGGAGGCGGCAAGCCTTTACCGGCTCTGGGGCTGTCGTTTTGCGGGGTACAGGGGCGCAGCATCCCTGTTGGGGTCAAGGGGCAACGCCCATTGGCGGGGTAAGGGCG
>OFFP01002378.1_pt1 | contig 11167 bp, 7 predicted proteins | sample 1521431 | NCBI WGS metagenome assembly OFFP01 (sample SAMEA3504104, study PRJEB24116) | mouse gut metagenome | biome: mouse gut; feature: mouse-associated habitat; material: faeces | place: Denmark | collected 2011 | reverse complement strand
ATAAATTCATCGGCTTTGTCGGTGAATTACATATCACACCCACGAAGCGGTGGACGGCGTTACCCGCTAAATACTGTACGGTGTGCGGCATTGAGTACGTCCCTGGCTCTGCTATCTCAAAATATTGCCCGATATGTGCAAAAAAAGTGCAGAGGGAGAAGTCAAACGAGAGCAAACGCAGGAGCAGGGAGCAGAAAAGGATGGTATGTATTGAACTGTCCGCAAAAAATGACCGACTGATTTGGAGCAGCAGGAGGGCCGGATTCTCAGGCAGGGAAACCAGAACGATAAGGTACAGATTTATCGGTATGTTACCGAAAATACATTCGACGCGTACATGTGGCAGATTTTGGAGAATAAGCAGAAATTTATCAGCCAGATTATGACGAGCAAATCCCCGGTACGTGCCTGTGAGGACGTGGACGATACGGCTCTAAGTTATGCGGAGATAAAAGCCCTGGCTACGGGCAATCCGTATATCAAAGAGAAGATGGATCTCGACATCCAGGTAAGCAAGCTGAAACTCTTAAAGGCAAACCATACCAGTCAGAAATATCGTTTGGAAACTGAGATTGCAAGGAATTATCCGGTAAAGATTACGGCGCTAAAGGAACGGATTGTAGGTCTTAAGGCGGATGCGGAAGCAGTTAAGCCATTATTGGAGAAGGATAAGGAAAAAGATGATTTTGCAATAACTATCGGTGGGAAAGTTTATACAGACCGGAAAGAAGCCGGGACAGCGCTCATTGCCGCCTGCGCCGGGTTAAAAGCGGTGGATGCGGCCGGACAGGTCGGGGAGTTTCATGGATTTCGGCTGTATTCTGATTTTGATAGTTTCAATCAGATTTACAAGCTAACCATTAAGCGGCAGTGCAGTTATCAGATTGAAATAGGGAAAGACCCGTTAGGAAATATGTACCGTATCAACAATGCTCTTTCCGGAATTGAGAAAAAGCTGACCGAAGCAGAGGTGAATCTGGAGACGGTGCAACAGCAGCTTGCCACGGCAAAGGTGGAAGTAGAAAAGCCGTTTGCAAAAGAGGAGGAACTGACAGAGAAAATGGAACGGCTGTCAGAATTAAATGCTTTGCTGAACATGGATGAAAGTGGGCCGTCAGAAGCATTGGGTATGGAGGAAGATGTCCAGGATGTTGCAGACTGTCCGAGGAAAGCCGTCAACTATGCAGGACGGGTATCGGATGCATCTAAGATTGCAGACGAAGTGCGCAGACCCTCTGTATTAAACAGGCTGAAAGAGGCAAAGGAAAGGATTGCCGCAGGTTATGGGAATCATCCGAAGCCAGAAAAGAAAAAAGAACAGGAACTATAAAATGGGAGCTATGCCGTCAATCAGATGGGATGGCATTTTTTATACCATAATATGAGGGCAGCCGGAGAGATATGTCTCTGTTATGGCTGTCCTTTTCTTGGAGAATGGAGGGAATTTATTATCTATGGGAGGAAAATGGGAAGAACAGATGAAGGAGATTACGGAACGGTTGGAGCGGGGTGTTCAGGAGTTATTCACTTCGGAAAAATATACGGAGTACCTGAAAGCAATGTCGCAGTTCCATCATTACAGTTTTAACAATACGCTGCTGATAGCGATGCAGAAACCGGAAGCGACATTGGTAGCTTCCTATGGCACATGGAATAAGAAGTTTCACCGCCAGGTGAAGCGTGGGGAGAAAGGGATTAAGATTATCGCCCCGATACCGATCCGGCAGAAAGAGGAAACCGAGAAGATTGATCCGGAGACAAATGAGCCGGTTCTTCGCCCGGACGGACAGCCAGAGACAGAGGAAACCTGGCATATCATCCCCCGTTTCCGTGAGGCAACCGTCTTTGATATTTCACAGACTTACGGCGATCCAATCCCAGAATTAGACACGCCGGAACTGATGGGGAGTGTAGAGAATTTTCCTATATTCATGGAAGCAATCAGGAGTGTTTCCCCTGTTCCTATACGGTATGCACAGATTGAGGGGGAATCGAAAGGATATTATAGCAATGTAGAGAAAGAGATTGTGATCCAGGATGGCATGAGTGAGAAACAGACAATGAAAACCGCCGTCCATGAAGTCACCCATGCCATGTGCCATGACCGGGACATCATGGAGGAATTGGGGGAGAAAAAGGACCGCATGACCAAAGAAGTGGAAGCCGAGTCGGTAGCGTTCACAGTCTGTAGTTTTTTCGGATTGGACGTGTCAGACTACTCATTTCCATATATTGCGGGCTGGTGCAGCGGCATGGATATGAAAGAATTGCGTTCCTCAATGGAATTTATCCGAAAAACGGCCGGTTCTTTTATTGACGATATGGTGGAGAATATTCAGAAGCTGCAGAAAGAAAGGGAGGCAGAGCGGGAGCTTACGGAAGATGATCTGGTATTTCAGGTTGCTCTTTTGGGTGAAGATGCAAAGAGATTTTATCTTGTGGATAACGTTGGACGGGTGGATTTTGTAAGGCTGCTACAGACATTTGCAGATCGGAAGGAAACAGATAAAAGTCCGGTGCAGTTCCTGAAAGAGCATGGCGTACATCTGGAACTATGGAAGGATTCTGAAAACCCGGAAAGAAATGAAAATATGCCGGAATTTTATGATGTTCTGTATATGGATACGGATCATATCGTGGATGCGTCTAAGTTTTCTACTTTGATTCAGGTGGAGCAGATTATCAGCCGTGCGGAGTATGGACATACAACGCTTGGCAGGGAAGCACATAATCTGGCTGTCCGTCATGCTTATAAACTGGATGATCTGCAGGAAACAAAAAAGTTGGTTGAGGAATTGATTGAAGCAGCGGAGAATCCGGGAATTAAAAATGTGCAGGAGATTATGGAAGATGCACAGGCAGAGATTGATTTCCTGCCAGACAATGCGATCGGCCTTATGCAGATGCATGAATTTGGTTACAGGAATGATTCGGTACTGCCTCTTACGATGGAACGGGCAGTGGCATTGCACCATGCGGGACTACATATATACAGCCTGCATGAAGATGGTGGTTCTACCCTGATGAATACGGAACTTGATATTTTAGAGGTTGGGGGGATATTTGGCGTTGACGCAAGGGCATGGGACAGTTATCTGGTGATGGAATCTGCGCAAGAAGAGAATAAGGGGAAAGAAGTGCAGGAGGAAAATATTCCGAGGGAGAGTATTTTGCAGGGACAGAATGGAAATAGGCAAAAGTGGAAGGTAAATGAAGAATATCAGGAAGTAGAGATTTTTGAGGTACCGGCATTATTCTCCAACGGGCGGATAGCGGAAAATGATGTACCAGAGGGATTCTATCGTTATGACCTGCGGGGTTCCGGTGACGATCCGGGTGATCCGGTTTCAGTGGAGAACCGTGTCATTGTCAACCATGCAGGGACAATCCTTGCCACGCAGCCGCTCCCAATCCCGGAGAGGGGATTCCTGAACTTAGGCGAGGAATTGAATTTTACAGGCGGAATGTCTACACCAGAGCAATTCCGGCAATATCTTACTGAAATAGATTCTACCGGGCTGGAGGAAAAAATGCAGGATGCAGTGGTCGGCGCCAATGAGGAACTGCTCTATACAGACACGGCAGACCGCTATGCGATTTTTCAGATTGATGAAAATGGGAAAGGCAGGGAGTACCTGTTCTTCAATATGGATTTCATCCAGAAGAAAGGTATGGAAGTAGAGGGCAGTGATTATGAACTGATTTACAGTGGCAGACTTGGACAGCGGGAAGATCTCAATACCATTTATGAGAAATTCAATCTCAACCATCCGGAAGGGTATACCGGGCACTCTCTTTCTGTCAGTGACATTGTGGTTATAAACCGTGGCGGGCAAGTGTCGGCGCATTTTGTAGACAGCTTTAGGTTTACGGAACTGCCGGATTTTGTACGCCAGAGAGAACAGATTATAACGGAAAGGGCGGCTTTGCAAGGACAGGAAATAGAGGTGGCTGGTACTAGAAAAATGTATCAGGAAGTAAAAATATTTGAAATTCCGGCGTTGTTTTCAAAGGAAAGAATACCGGATAATGAAGTCCCGGAAAGATTTGTGCGCTATGAACTGCGGGGTTCCAATTCTGAACCCGGAAACCCGCTGATTGTAGAAGAACATGCAGAATCTGATTTTGCCGGGACGCTCTTGTCTGTTTATGGGCTGCAGATTCCGAAAAGAGGGTATTTAAAAGTTGGGAAAGAATTCAGTTTCGTTGATAGGAAGACAACGATTGAACAATTTATACAATCCCTGATTGAGCTTGACGGCATAGAAACGTTGGATGGGCGCAGGCAGAATGCGGTGATCCGTGCCAATGAGGAACTGTTATATACGGATACGGCTGACCGATACGCTATTTTTCAGATTAATGAAGAGACAAAAGGTCGGGAGTACATCCTTACCAACAGGGATGATATAAAAAAGTATGGTTTTGAGATAGACGGGGAGGATTATTCGTTCATCTATGGAGGCATACCAACGCTGACGGACAGTATGGATTCTATTTGTGACAAAATCACTACGTCCCTTCCGGAAGGATATGAGGGGAATTATCCCGGTGAAGGCAACGTGATCGTCATGAACCGTGGAGGGAAAGTGACCGCATGTTTTATAGATATACATGGATATATGGAACTGCCGGACTTTATCCGTCAGAGGGAACAATTGATAGAAAGGAAATCTAAGCAGGCTTTGGAAGAACAAACGTATCCGCCGCTTTATATGCATACGATTGAATATGCAATGGAGCATGGCAGGGCAGATGACTGTCTGGAATCGAGAAAGCTGAATCTGGACTGTAAAAAAGCGGTGGAGGCCGCAATCCGGGAGAATTTTGACGGGATGTATCTGAAGCAGGAGGCCGCAGAGCCGGTACTGAAAGAATATGGCGCGCAGCGGGTAACGTTTATCCTTGCCAATACAGTGCAGCATTTAGAACATGACGGGAGGTTTTCCAGAGACACAAAGGAATGGGCGAAAGGTTTTTCGATGCCGGAGAATATTAGCCGAGGCATGGACTTAAATGCAGATTATATTGTGGACAGCCATCCGGCAGTGTTGGACGGCTTTATCGGGCTTGCCAGAGACACCATACGGGAGCAGGAGAAGTGGAAGGGAATGGAAATGCGGATTAATATAGGAACCAAAGGCTTTACGGCGGACGGGCATTTTGGCACATGGCATACGGTAGGGATGAAGGTGATCGGCGGGGAAGCGTTTTATCTGATGGAGCATGATGAATATAAAGATTCGGTTGCTGGGATTATCGTAAACCAGAATGGGAAGCTGGTGGCGGAAGATCTGGAAAATGGGTTTGACCAGGGAGCGAAAGAGGCTATTCGCGAATATCTGGAGGAAAAGGGGATGGCTCATGCAATGGAGATGCCGTTTATTGCGCAATACTATGTGATACCGAATGCACACGGAGAGGGGGCAGAAAAGGAATTTCAGTATTTTCCAGATTTCGATACGGCGGTGGATGCCTACCGTAAAATCCCGAACCATAAGGATAAGGAAATCGGGATGGAGAGTGTGGAACAGCCGCCTTCCAGGATGTCATTGATTGTATGCCAGAACGGGATCGAAACACTGACCAATATAGAATTTTGTTCCTTGAGTGGGAAATGGGTGCTTGACGAAACGATGGAAGCGTCAAGGAAAGCAGGAGATTATCTTGATAATTGCGACACGGGACTTGCTTATCAGACAAGCAAAGGATATTTCTCTATCCAGACCGTTTCGGATGGATATGATTATACGTTTTACAACAAGGATTTCCGGGAGATAGACGGCGGCGTGTATGACGATCAGGATATATCTATTAAAGATGCAATGCATACGATTCTCGAAGAGGAAGGAATTTCGCTCGTATACTGTGAGGTCATGGATTATGAAGAACTGCAGGAGAGGGCAGATGCCGTGGCGCAGGAAGAATTGCAGAAAGCCTGGAAAGATTTACAGGAGACACAAGAAGAAAAGCGGCAGGTACAGGAAAAAGAACCAGAAAGGATACCACGAATATCTGACCGGACAGAGCCGGAGACTGCGCTGAATGGACGAAGCCATGCGGACATAGAAGAAACCGTACTCTGCTATGCACAGGCACAGATTGACGGGATGGGACTGTCAGAGGAAGTAAAACTGCTTGGCGCAAGGGTATATGGGAGCCGATGCCGGGAAGGGTTATATCAGGAAGGGTCTGATATAGATGTCGTTGTATCTTACAGCGGTGATTTCAGAGAGGATGCCTTTTTCAATGTACTCCATGAGGACGGATTGACGATTGCGGGAATTCCGGTTGACATCAATCCAATCTCAGTGGAAAAGACAGGAACTTTGGAAGAATACCTAGAGGGTGCAGACAAATATCTGGACGAGAAACAAAAAAATATGGAGGCCGTCCATGAAACGGTGGAGTCAGAGCCGAAAGCAGCGATTACATTTTATGTTGCGGAATGTTCAGAGTTTCCCGTTTTGGGTGAATACCATGAGCGGCTGGAAACACTGCAGGAAGCAATGGAACTATATGATAAGATCCCGGCAGGGCGGATGAACGGTATAAAAGAAGTCGGATTTCATCTTGAGGACGGCAGTATTTATAACGGGATGCCGCACTCTTTGATGGCGGCAGGGGAGGTTCAGAAAGAATTTATCAATGAGATTCCCCATTACAAAGACAGTGCTTTAGTGCAAAAAGCGATTGCGGATATGGAGACGATTCTTTCCGAACGGGCAGAACAGGACATGCAAGAGCCAGAAATAAAGGTGTCAGAGCCGGAAAAAACGGCTGAAAATGCCCCGAAAGCGGATAAGGATATATCCAGTGTCAGCAAAAAGCAATCTGTTTTAAATGCCCTCCGGGAGCGGCAGGCAAAGCTGAAAGCACAGGAGAAACAGGGGCAGAAATTACAGACACGCAAGAAAGGAGAACAGGAATTATGATACGGTTTGAGGAAAATGAGTATATTCTAATAGCAATGTTCCAGAAGGAAAGCAGACAGGCAACCATAGATGAGATACATAGCGTAATTCCCTATATCGGCAGAGATGAAGAAATGCTTGTTTTAATTAACAGTACACTGGAAAAGTTGAATTTCCTTTCCGATAAAGCATTTTCAAGTTTAGATTTGGAAGCATATAAACAGGAACCAGTGGAGGATGAAGCATGGACATAAACCAGTTTGCAGTCTATCAGCTAAAAAATGTACCGGAGAACCGGGAAATAAGGTTTCGTCCATATCATGTGCTGCAGGAGAAGAAAGTCCAGGTGCGAAGTAAAGATTACGAACAGGCATATTTAGGGAGGATGAAGTCCAGCGATACGCCGGAAGATATTCGTAATCGGTTTGAGAAACAACTGCCCCGGACGTTCAAAGGGCACTCCATTAGCGTCAGTGATGTGTTGGTGCTGAACAAAGAAGGTGTTGTGACTTCTTATTATGTGGAAAAAGCGGGTTTTACGGTGATTGCGGGCTTTATCCGGAATGGGTCATCGGGAGCGCTTGTGTCTTTTGACACTACGGGGTTCCATATCGAGGGGAAAGAAGGGAGTTGGCTTGCCTTCGACAGCATTATCATTGATGGGAGACAGTTTTTCCTGATGGAGCATGAAACATATGGAAGGGATGTCACATGGACAGTGGTGGATGAAGAGGGGAAACTGATTGTAGATAATGTCCGGGATGGCTTTAACCAGAGTGTTCTGCAGCAGATCAGGGACTATCTCAATCCTCCGCAAACGGTTATAGAATCAGAAAGGTATCAACCGTCTCTTGAGAACTGGCAGAAATATATGGAGAACGGGGAGTATCTGCGAAGTTCTGAAATAGATGAAGAACAGAACTATAATATGATTGACGGCAGGCGGAACAATATGCCGGTGAAGGGCAAAAAAGGCAGGCCATCCGTACTTGCGAAGCTGCGACGGAAACAGGCAGAGATTGCCAGGCGGAGCGGAAAGCCTGCGCCGCAGATGGCAGTAACGGAGGATATGGAGCGTAGACGGAAATAAGAAAAAGGAGAAGTGTCTGGCCATTGGATGCCGGATGCTTCTTTTTTTATCTTTTTATTTCCATGAAATTTGTTAGATTGTTACGGTTAGATTGTTACAGTGCATTTTGTTCTTGCGCTCTGTTGCCGGGTATGCTATATTATAAATAGAAAAAGGGAAAGCCATAGAAACGGCTCCACCCCTCTAGCAAAAACAAACTTAACCTCTTATGAGGTCAGCCGTCAACTATTGGGAGTAGTTGGCGGCTATTTCTTTTTCCTTCTGAAGATTGTGTAACACAACCCCACAAGGGCACAAATGAAAATACAGAACTGAAAAAGGTCAGTATATGTAACATACATTTTATCACCCTCCTTTCTCTCGTCTGGAGGGTATTTATTCCCTCCAAAACTATACTGGAGAGGTAAAGCCGCCTTTGTTATCTATCATCTCATTTAAATAATCCTACGGTAAAGAAAAAAGGATGCCGCAAACTCCCCTGCAACATCCCTGTAACTCTATTATATCTTTTCCAACGCCTCATTAGAACCTATAAGCATCAGGATCATCCCTTCCTTCAGCCGCATATCAGGATCCGGCGTGATCTCCACCTGGTTCCCTTCCTTGACTCCGGCCACATTCACCCCGTATGTTCTCCTGACATCCAGTTCCTTAAGCGTCCTGCCGATCCATCTCTTCGGCACGGAAGTCTCCACGATGCTGTAATCCGGGGACAGCTCGATCCAGTCCGCAAGATTAGCGGACAGCAGATTCTTCGCGATCTTACGTCCCATCTCTTCCTCTGGAAATACGACGGCGTCCGCGCCGACCTTCCGAAGCACCTGAGCACACCTCTCGTTTTGCGCCTTGCATAGAATATATGGGATTCCCATCTCCTTGGCCGCAAGCGTCGCCAGGATACTCCCCTCCAGATTCTCAGACGAAGCCACAACGATCCCGTCATAATTCTTCGATCCCAGAGACTCCAATAGCTCTGGATTACCGATATCCGCCTGCATGGCATACGTTACCTTATCCGCTATATCATCGATCCGCTCCATATCCTGATCTACCGCCACAACGTCGCAGCCAAGCTTCTGCAGCGTCACCGCGACACTTGCGCCGAAGCTTCCAAGCCCCAGTACCACAAACTGTTTCTTCATCTTTCTTCTCCTTCTCTATCCAACCATGATCTGTTCCTTGGGAAGCCTTCGGATCCTATCCCTTGGATGGCTCTTCCCGGCAAAGGTAAGCACCAGGGTCAGCGGTCCAAGCCTTCCGATATACATCATGATCATCAGGACTGCCTGGCTTGCCCGGCTAAGCTGCGGAGTCAGATCCGCTGACAGCCCCACCGTTCCGACCGCCGACGCGGCTTCATAGAGTATATTGACTAGCGGGATGCTGTCTGGTTCGATCACAAGGATCGCGATCATCCCGGTTACAAACGCCGCAAACGCAACCATCACGACGCAGAATCCGGTGCGGAAATTGGCCACCGATATTCTCCTCCCCATACACTCCGTATCATTGCCTCCGCGTACGAAGGTCAGGCACGCAAGGAACAGCATGGCAAAGGTCGTCGTCTTCACTCCTCCTGCTGTCCCGCCCGGAGAACCGCCGATAAACATCAGGATCGAACAGAATAATTTTGATTCTTCATGCAGCGCCCCCTGGGAGACCGTGTAGAAACCCGCCGTCCTTGTGGTCACCGACTGGAACACAGACGCCATAAGCTTCTCGCCGAGGCTCATCTTGCCGATCGTCTCTGGATTATGATATTCGGCGGCAAATATGAACAAAGTCCCGGCTGCGATCAGCGCCAACGTCATAATAACCGCCAGTTTCGAATGAAGCCTAAGCCTTGTAAACCACCAGCGCCCCGGCACCTCCCGGTGAATAAGCTCCTTCGTGTTCTCAATGATGTCAAACCATACCATGAATCCGATACCGCTTAATATGATCAGTAATATTGTCGTAATATTGACGATTGGATTCACCGCATAATCCGCAAGACTGTTCTCCCCCAGAATGTCGATCCCGGCATTGCAGAACGCCGACACTGAGTGGAATACCGAGTACCATATCCCCCTGACCGCGCCGTATTCCGGTACGAACTGGAATGCATACAGAACTGCTCCGCCTCCCTCGACCGCAAGCGTTCCTATGATCACCTTCCTCACCATCCTGACAATACCGCCAAGCCTCTGCGCGCCGTAGGCTTCCTGGAGAACCACTCTCTCCCTGAGCGTGATCCGCCTGCGCAGCAGCAGGAAAAACAGCGCCGCACAGGCGATCACTCCCAGACCGCCGATCTGGATCAGCAGCAGCAGTATCGCCTTCCCGAACAATGTAAACTGAGAAGCCGGCACGACCGTCACAAGTCCGGTCACACATACCGACGTCACCGACGTGAACAGCGCGTCTGCGAACGCGATCGGCTGTGTGTTGCTGACTGGCAGATACAGCAGCACCCCTCCCAGGAAAATCACGCCTAAAAACCCTACCGCCGTTATCTGCAGCGTATTCCATCTGACACTTCTTACTCTCTTCACAATCTACTCTCCGTCTCTGCTTATCTTACTCCATGAATAAAGGCGTGGAATAATACCGGTCTCCCGTATCCGGCAGAAGGGCCACGATCATCTTGCCCTTATTCTCCCTTCTCTTCGCCAGTTCTATTGCTCCGTGAAGCGCCGATCCCCTGGAGCATATGCGCCCCGGCCTTCCCCTCTGACAGCACCGGGGAAGACGCCGGTTCCAACGCTACGATCTTCACATTCGGGTTCTGCTCCTTTAAGTATTCGCCGATTCCTGTGACCGTGCCGCCTGTTCCGACTCCGGCAATGAAGATATCTAGCGCCCTGCATGCCCTTCGCCCCTTCCGTCAGTACCAGCTCTGCACCGTATGCTCTCAGGATATTCCTTCTCTCCACGCTCATCGTCTCCGGCATGGTAAGAATAAGCCTGAATCCCTTTACCGCCGCTATAGACGCAAGACCGATCCCGGTATTGCCGGACGTAGGCTCAATGATCACAGACCCTTCCTTCAAAAGTCCCTTCTCCTGCGCGTCTTCGATCATTGCCTTCGCAACCCTGTCCTTCACGCTCCCTGCCGGGTTCAAATATTCTAGTACACCGAAAAATAAGTTCCTAGCCATATAACGCAGAATGATTTTTCATA
>OFFP01002376.1_pt1 | contig 11176 bp, 10 predicted proteins | sample 1521431 | NCBI WGS metagenome assembly OFFP01 (sample SAMEA3504104, study PRJEB24116) | mouse gut metagenome | biome: mouse gut; feature: mouse-associated habitat; material: faeces | place: Denmark | collected 2011 | reverse complement strand
CTGTTCTGCAATACCAGCGGCCAGGAGGTTTGCTGTTCATACACTTCCATTGAGCCAACCACGCGCGGCAAGATCACCTGCGCAGCACCGGTAGAGTAATCTCCGCCCGTACCAACGCTATTACCATGCAAGGCAATAGCTTTCGCCAGCATCCCCGAAGCGTTATGGAACATCCCCGTCGATTGCCAACCACTGGCGGTCAGCAAGGCACTCGGCCCGTGAGTTTTCTGTACGCGTTCCAGTTCTTCATAGAACATGTCGAGGGCTTCATCCCAGCTCACGCGCACAAAACGGTTATCACCGCGCTGGGAGGTGTCGCTCAGATGGCGCTTACGCAGCCAGTCCACGCGTACCATCGGGTAACGAATACGCGCCGCGTTGTGTACATGATCCGGCAATCCGGCGATCATTTTCGACGGATATTTATCCAGTTCGAACGGTTTTGCTGCCACAAAGCGACCATCCTTCACCGTCGCGCGGATAGCCCCCCAGTGCGACCCGGTAAGAATGCCCTCTTTCGAGATGACAGCCTCAGTCGCCGCTTGCGCCGCAGTCGCACGGCGCGGCGGTATCGCCCTCGGACAACTCCACGATCTCCATCTCGCAGCAGCAGCTCTCCTTCTTTTCTTCCTTGCCGAATATCTTTCCGAAAAGTCCCATTTCTATATCCTTTCTCTTAAGGGCCTTCTGTCCTTGTTTTGCCCGCATGACGTTACGGCATGATGAGCGTGAATGCGAAGCCGGTGCCGATGGCCACGAGCAGGATGCACAGTACGAACGTCACCACCATCGGCTTCTTGAATATGCTGTTCAGAAGCGACACCTCGGGAATGGAGCAGCCCGCGCCGCCCAAGATGAGCGCGATCACGATGCCGGAGGAGACTCCCTTCTCCATGAGGATGCCAGCGATCGGAATCATCGTCTCCACGCGGATGTACATGGGTATGCCTATCACAGCAGCAAGCGGGATGGCCCAGAGGTTGTCTGCTCCCGCGAAACCCTCCAGAAGCTCGGTTGGCACGAACCCGTAGATGAAGGCACCGATGCCTGCGCCGAGGAGCAGCCAGCCGATGACTCCCTTGAACAGCCCGATGGCGTCCTTGAGGGCATACTTGCATGCCTGCGCCTGCTTCTGCCAGAACGTCCCCTTCAGGTTCTCCCAAGTGGCCTCCTCGCCGCCACAGCAGCCGCCCTTGACGGCGACGTTCTTGATGTAGCGGGAGAACCCAAGCGCGTCGAGCAGGAGCCCCACGCACACCGCGAACACGAAGGTGATGACGGCGTAGACCGCCGTGGGAACGGGGCCGAAGAACACGAGCAGGAGCGCGATGATGGCCGGGTTGAGGATGGGCGACGTCATCAGGAACGATATGGCTCCCGAGAAGGGTGCGCCTCTCTTGAAGAGCCCCACCAAGACGGGGATGGTGGAGCACGAGCAAAACGGCGTGACCGCACCGAGCGCCGCGCCCAGAACCGCGTTGGTCAGCTTGTGCGGGCGCGACAGGATGCGCTTGATACGCTCCTTCGACACCCATACCTGCAGCAGAGCCACGAAGAAGCTGATGGCGATGAAGAGCAGGAAGAGCTCTCCGAACAGGTAGACGAACGTGCCCAGCACGTTGAGTAGGTTCTCTATGGTGAATAAGTTGTCGAACATCTTGGTCTCCTAGGGGGCCACAAGGCTGACGGGAGAGTGTTGGGCTCGGAAAGCCCCGTCAGCCGGGCCTCGTGAATCGGTTACATGGCTATCGTACGAGGCGCGATCGATTCACACCGACCTGCACCGGTACCTTCGCTTGCATCTGCACATGCGCTATCCCTCATACGAATAGGGGCTGCAGCCAGTTGAACACGTAGCCGCTTATGATCATCCCCACGAGGCAGATGCCGACGAACGCAGCGAGCAGCTTCGGTTTCACCACGCGCGAGAGCATAGTGAGCGAGGGGATCGACAGCACGGTGACGCTCATCATGAACGCGAGGATGGTGCCGAGCCCGACTCCTTTTTGGAACAGCGCCTCGGCGATGGGAATGGTGCCGAAGATGTCGGCGTAGATTGGTGCGCCGATGAGCGTCGCGAGCACGACCGCGAGCGGGTTGCCGTCGCCGAGGACGGCCTCAATGATGTCTTGGGGAATCCAGTTGTGGATGAGAGCGCCAACGGCCACACCGATGAGGATAAAGGGAAAGACCTTCTTGAATGTCTCCGCCGTCTGCCCGATCGCATAGGACACGCGCTCCCGCTTCGTCATCGTCTCGGCCTGACCGGCATCGATCGCCTCGCCGCGCACGAAATCGGCCACCTGGTCTGTCATGTTCAGGCGCTGGATGATGGAGCCTCCGGCCACGGCGATGATGAGGCCCACCATCGTGTAGATGAGCGCCACGTGCGGGCCGAAGATACTCATGATGAGGATGATGGAGGCGATGTCCACCATGGGAGATGAGATGAGGAATGAGAACGTGACACCGAGAGGCAGTCCCGCTCGCGTGAACGCGATGAACAGCGGGATGGACGAGCAGGCGCAAAACGGTGTCACGGTGCCTAGGAGTGCACCGGCTATGTTGCCGCCGATTCCCTTGAAGCGCCCGAGGATGCGCTTGCTGCGTTCGGGAGGGAAGTAGCTCTGTATGTAGCTGATGATGAAGATCATCACGCATAGCAGAATGACGATCTTGATGGTGTCGTAGATGAAAAAATGGATGGTGCCTCCCCACTGGGAGGTGACATTCAGTCCGAATGCACCTACGAGCATGGCCACCAGATCCGAGAGCCACTGCATCTTGAGCACCTGGTCCATGAGGAACGAGCCTACTGCATCCATAATTCTCCATTCGACATATTGATACATTTCTATATTTTGATTAACAGTATATTCAAACATCGAAATGTGTCAATATGTTAAGTCCCCTGGCTGCGAAACCGAAGTCGGGGGCTACACCTCGGCGATACCGTGCTCGAAAGCGTATTTAACTAGGTCAGACCTTTTCCGCGCATCCAACTTTTGCATGAGCCGTCCCTTGTAGGTCTCAACAGTCTTCTCGCTTATATAGAGCAATTCGCCTATTTCTCTTTGGGTATATCCCAGAGCCAAATACCTTAGGACTTCCTCTTCCCGCTTGCTAAGCTCAATTTTCGTTGCAGGCCCTTTCGCATCCGATGCGCTCGGAGCGTCGAAGAGCGCCGCGGCAAGCACCGGATGCACGTACTTCTGCCCGTTCAAGATTGCCCTGACAGCAGCAAGAAGCTCTTCATCGACCGCCTGTTTCGAGATAAAACCATCGGCACCGACGCTCATCGCCTCGCGCAAGTAGGCCTTGTCTTTGTGCATAGTCACAAACAGGATGGGAGTGCGAGGGTCGAATTTCCGAATCTCCTCAGCAGCGGAAATGCCATCTTGATCAGGCAAACTGATGTCAAGAATTATGAGATCCAAACTGCCGAGAAGCCTACGGGCGCTCTGGATGGCGTCTGCCGAGGTAGATGCTTCAGCCAGCCCCTCGAGCCCCTCCACTTCCATGAGAATCTTTTTCAGCCCCGATCGGAACAGCGCGTGATCGTCAACCAGCATTATTTTCGCGCTCATTATTTCGATCCTGTATCTCTTAGGGGAATACGAGCGATGATCGTCGTGCCCGCACCCACCGCCGCCTCAATACTCAGCTTCCCTCCGAACATCGAAACGCGCTCATCCATGCCGAGAAGCCCCAGATGTTTTCCGGGCTCCAGCTTGGATACCTCGTCCACATCAAACCCCTTCCCGTTATCCTCAACCAAAAGCGTGATGCTCGAATTGATGACCAGCGAAACATCCAGTTCGTCCGCATCGGCATATTTCAGCGCATTCGTTACAGCCTCTTGGGCGATGCGGTAAACCGTTATCTCTATATTCGGCGGAAGCGAAGACGCGTCGCCCTGAATCGTCAGAGAAGCAGAAATCCCGTGCCTTTCCTCTATCTCCTCCAAGTACCTTTCAAGAGACGTCGTTAGCCCGAACTTGTCAAGCACACTCGGTCTGAGATTCCAAGCCAAGCGGTTGACGTCGTCAAGAGACTGCTCGATAAGGCCGCGAATGGCCCGCACGCGATCGGCTTGCGATGGGCTCAAATTGCCGTCGCCGCGCAAATTCTGGAGCTCTATTAGCATGGCGGAAAGCGAATGGCTTGTCTCGTCGTGAAGCTCGCGAGCGATTCGCTTGCGCTCTTCCTCCTGGGAGTCAATAGCACGCTGCAACAGCATTGCGAGCGCCTCCTCCTTCGATGCCAGAGCCTCGATATATTGGTCGCGGTTCGCTTCGGCTTCCTGCAGGTCATCGAGCATCGCATTAAAGGACGCGGCAAGCTTGCCGATTTCATCGCGGCTCTTAAGGTGCGCTCGCAAATCCAGGCCGCCCGCCGACACCTTTTCCGTAAGGGCAACGAGACTTTTGACGTTTTTCAGGGTGCTTCGCACAAGAACAAAGGCCACAGCAGCCGCCAGCCCCATAATAGCGCACGTAAAAATGCCAAATTGCAGCATAGTCGATCGTAGCGCCGCATCGGCCGAGCCATAGCCCATGCCGAGCCTGACCGCGACGGGCGAATCATTGAACATGGGGATGGCGCAATCGACAACCACTCCGTGATCGGTGTTCAAGATGATGGAATTCTCAACATAACCGTCCTCGGTAAACTGCGGGGAATTCTGATCAATCAGTTCGCGACTGATCGTTTTGCCCAAACCCGATTCAACAACAACACGTCCGCCATCGTTTTCAATGAAGGCGTACACAACGTCCTCGTTGTCAGACACAGCATCTTCGAGCAAATCGCTCAATGCAAGAAGGTCGTTGGTTAAGTACAGGTCCACACTTCGCGTCGCGATATAGGAGGAAAGCGCCTTTGCTCGAGCATCTGTCTGAGACGCCAGAACATCAGACAAAAGGGCATGCATCCAAACACCGCAGCAAATGATCGCGGAAAGAATCGTTGACGCCACAACGAGAAACATCTTCGCCTGCAGGGAGAGCCCCCATGACCGAGCACTGCATTCTTGAGCCTTCATAAGTCGCGCCCCGTAAACCTACTGCTCAACCGAGACAAGGTCGAGCGAGAGACCCCCTATGGCCTCTGCAGCTTCGAGCACAACCTCGTAATCTTGCTCTTGGGGAACATCAAACCTGTCATAGCCCAAATCACGCATGATGGCGTCTCCTTCGTTGTTCGCGTTGATCTCAAGCAGCGCCTGGGTGAATCGGTCAACCATTTCGGTATCGGCGAGCGTTGACGCGACAATAGGAGGCATGCCGGCAAGGGGGCCCTCGTAGATGACAATCAGGTCTGCCAGCAACTCAGGTCTCGATCGGCAGAGTTCTTCGAACACGATGCTATCAACCGCAGCCGCATCGACCAGTCCGCGACACACCGCTCTTACGGAAGAATCGTGGCTGTACGTATAAATTATTTCGGCAAAACACGACTCATCGCACCCGGTCTTTTCCTGCAACGCGTAAAGGGCGGCAATCCTTCCAGTGTAGGAGAGGGGATCGGTAAACGCGAAGCTTCTGCCCACAAGATCCTCGAGTGAGGTTATGCCGGTATCCAATCGGGTGATGATATAGCACCGGTATAAATTGCTTTCATTGACCACAGGCGCAGCCACACCGTACACGATGCCCTCTTGCCGCCCCAGAACATAGGAAAGGGAGCAGATGAATCCGAAATCCGCTTCCCCTGTACGCAAAAGTTCGTTCGCCTCTTTGTACGTCTGGCGATGGGCGACTTTTACCGGCGCTCCCAGTTGCCGACCAACATAATTTACCAGTTGCTTATATTTGTAGAATGATTCTTCTGGAGATACCAGCGAAGCGAAGACTATGGTGATGGAATAATCTTCCTCTGGAGAGCCCTCTTGCTTGAGAGGTTCCGCGAAGATTTCGATTTGCCTCGCGTTCGCGCCAGGAAACGTACAGCCCGACGAAACCAAGCTCCAACCCAGCAATAGCCCAACCGCAACGGCCGATCTCCTATCTGTGTTTCCCATCATACCCAGCCCCCACTTAATCAGCTGCCCCAAAATGGGAGTCTTCCCCAAAAGGAAGACTCCCCATGACTCGATATTATCTCACGCCAAAACCGATCGGAAGATAATTCAACCCAATATGAGACAGCTCGCGGTAATAGTCTGTCCGGGCGCTATCCCTCATGCGAAGGAAAAATGTCGGGACCCACCCCAAAAGATATTTTTCGCAGAACAAATCCACCGCGTTCAGATGGCCTTCGTCTTCCGTTTGCAAGTATGCGAACACCTGACGATAGACAAACTCGAACATAAACCCAATGAAGTCTGCCGGCATCTTCTCTTGCGCATCCAGGGTCAGGTTCCGCTTCGCATAGAAGCTTGCTATCTCCTGGGTGACAGCCCCTCCCACTGCGGGAGAGGGACTCAGATAATAGGACGCGTAGGGAGGCGCGGTCATCTCGAAGGAACCGATGAAGAGTTGCGTATAGTCCACGAGAAGAGGGGTGAGATCCCCGGCCTCTAGAGAGTTTCTCATGGTCTCCAAGGAGGCAACCGCCGCCGGCTCGTCGGCATAGACCGACAAGAGAGCGTCGATGCTTCCCGTTAGCGACCCATCCGGGCGTCGGAAGAGACTCGCAAGCAGTCGAAGCGCCTCTGCCTGCAGAGCCACGTTTATCCGATCCCGTTCCATCACCTGCATCCAGCTCACCTTCTGTCTAGAATTCGCGAATATAGAAGACAGCCGGATCGGTTCCCTCCTCGGGCTTCAGAACGCGGCCCTCGTGCTCCTGCAACGCACGGCTCACGTCGCTATTCGTATCTTCGAGGTCACCGAAGATACGGGACTGCGCAGGGCACACCTCGACACAGTAGGGCAGCAGACCGTTCTTTACCCGGTGATCGCAGAATGTGCACTTCTCCACCGTCGAGCTTGGGCGCACGACAGGATAGGTCGCCCCTCTGTCCTTGTTGATGTAGGGGAACACACAGCCGCTCTTTTCCTCCAGCTCCTTTGCGGAGCCCGTCGCTCCCTCAATGAGGGGCTCGTGCTTCTGCTCGGAATCGGCAGCCTCTTCATTGTAGTTGATAACGCCGTAGGGACATGCCTTGAGGCAGGTCTGACAACCGATGCACTTCTCGGAGTCGTGCACCGTAATACCGTTCTCGTCTTTCGTCATTGCGCCCTGGGGGCAAACCGCTACACAGGCCGCGTCAGTGCAGTGGTTGCAGAGCGTGGGAGTATATTCGTATCGAACAGAGGGAAATGCACCGGATGTCTCTATGATGTGGTGGGACCAGAACATCCCCTCGGCAACGTTGTTCTCATTTTTGCAACCGATCTGGCACGCTCCGCAGCCCACGCATTTGTGCAAATCGATGACCATTCCATAGCGAGTCATTTTATGCCTCCTCAACCTTCTCAATCTTAACGCGGGCCAAACCGCCATGGCGCGACGTGGAGCAGCTGATTCGCTCGTAATCGGCCGGGATTACCTCGTTGTTGTTCCCTCCGCGCGGGCGAGCCGACGCATAGTCGTCAGAAGCCGTGGAGCCATAGGCCCAGTGCCCCTGTCCATAGCACTTCACGACCACCCCGGGCCGCGTGCCCTCCCAAGGCTTAACGTTCACCTCCACTGAGCCCTGAACCGAGGTCAATCGCACCCGATCGCCCTCCTTCAATCCCAGCTGATCGCAGTCGGAGGGATTGACCTTCAGAACGTCATCCCAGGGCTCATCCCCGGGATCAGCATCCTTGAATTCCTGGTACCATGACGTGTTCGCAGAACGCCCCTCCCGGTTCAAGCGAGAACGATGCTCGCTGAATATGTAGGGAAACTCCGCGGGATCGCCGTGCCGGACGGGCTCCTCGTAATGGGGCACGAAGGCGAGCTCTCCTCGCGCGGCATAGTTGATAGCGGCCATAAGCTCATCAACCGTGCGCCCGTACGTGGCGGCATGCTCTTCGAGAATCCCCTTCAGGGTCTCACTGTAGAACTCGAATTTTCCCGTAGCGGTGCCGAAGTCGTCCCAATGCTCTCTGTACTCCATGCGGTCGCTGTTCCAAATTCCCTTCTCGAGGAATTCGTCCCAACCGTTTATCTCGTCGCCGCCGACCTCTTCGGAAGGAGTCCACAGCGGCTGCGTATAGCATTTCGTGGCAAACAAGGACAGCTCCTCGCCAGTGGTGGGCTGAGCGCCCGTGTCAGGATCGGCGAAGTTCTCCTTGTAGTAGTCCAAGACGCGGGTGAAGCCGCGCTCGGCGAGCTTTTCGGCTATGCCCCATACGATTTCCGTCTCATCGGTGAGCGTATCCCATACAGGATCGATAACCGGCTGCTCGATGGAGGCATAAGAGTGCATATCCTGCTTGTTCGAGACGAAACCCCAGCGTTCGAACATTTGATGGCGAGCAGGAAGCACGATGTCGGCATATTGCGACATCTCGGCAGGATTGAGCGTAATGTGGACAAAGAAGGGAATCTTTTCCAGAGCCTGCTCCCAGCGCTGCGCGCCGGTGCACGAGAACACCCAATTGTTCCAATAGCCCATCGCCACTTTGATGTCATAGGGCTCGTCGCTGTTGAGACAATCCGCGAGATGGTTGGTGATCACCTGGTCGCCCAGCTTCCCCTTCGCGACAGCGGGCCACTCCCACGATCCTCGCTGATCGAGCTTCGGTTGAGCAACGCCCGCCTGGGCGATCTCATCCTGGTAGGGCTTGTGATCCGGAGTGCTTGCCGTGGGAACCTTGGGGGCCCTGTTCGCGCCACCCTCGTTCTCGACAGAGCCGACAAGAGCGTTGAGGGCGTTTGCGGCCATCGACTGGTAAACTCCGCGAATTTGCATGGCGATGCCGGGAGACCACCAGGAAAGGGCGTTCGACCCTGCGGCGGCAAACTCGCGGGCGACGCGATAAATTTGATCGGCCGGCACGCCGGTGATCGGCTCGGCCCACTGGGGCGTCTTATCGAGTAGTTCGATATTCCACCATTTGACCAGGCCGTTCGTGTACTTCTCCGCAAAAGCAGCCTCATCGACGGGCTGGCCTTCCGCAAACAGATTGGCTCCGTCAGTGAAATCACCCACAAAATCTTTGTTCCACAGCCCTTCAGTAAGGATGACGTGGGCTATGGCCGAAGCTAGAGCGCCGTCAGTGCCCGGAATAACGGGGAGCCACTCGTCCGCCTTGGCAGCCGTGGCAGACAGGCGAGGGTCGATCACGGCAATCGTGGCATTGTCGGCCATGGAGCCGAAGTGATTCGAGATGTTAGCGATTTGGCGGTTGGAGGCAATGGGATCGGTGCCCCACATGAGAAAGTACTTGGTGTTCTCCACGTCGTAATCGCGATAATCCCAATAGCCTTCCGTCACGCCTGCAGCCAGCTTCTCGGCTTCAGCGCAGATGGTGGAATGAGCGAAGTGGTTAGGCGTTCCGAACACTTCGGGAAACACTTTATAGAAAAGATCTGTCAACCCGGTCGAACGGCCCTTCGTAAACATGAACTTATGGGTCTCATTCGCGGCGCGCAGCTCCATCAGCTTATCGGCGATGGTGTTGAACGCCTCATCCCAGCTGATGGCAACGAAACCCGGATCCTCACCACGGCCCTTCTTGGGGTTGGTTCGCTTGAGGGGAACCTTAATCCTGTCGGGGTCGTACACCTGCTGCAGGGCAAGATGCGGACGTGGGCAGATGAACCCTCTATTTGAGAGAGAATTTGGATTGCCGGAAACCTTCACCGCCCGGCCGTCTTCCACGTAAACGCGAACAGAGCACCATGAAGTACAGCCCTGGCAAGACGAGTTCACCCACTTTCCGTTTTTCTCGACCTCGGGAATCGCCCCATCCCCCGTGTCGGAAAAGGCCGTCTTGTCCGATTGGGCATCGGGATTGCTGCAAGCCGCAAGTCCCAGAATGGCGCCTGATGCCGCCGCAGTTCCAGCAAGCGCCGCAAAACGCCGACGATCCATTGTTAGCCGCATTGTCTCTCCTCCTCTTTTTCGCAGTGGAATCGGCGGTTTCTCCCGTGCAGGAAAGCGCAACCGCCCAATTCCTGGACAGTAAAAATATAGGAAGGAGACGACGTTCCTGCCTATCAACATAACTCTGATTCTTGTAGGATTTTTCCCTACAGCGCTCGCTCTTGAAGGACCAGCACTAAATTTTTGGGGATACGACTCCATCGACCCTGCGCAAACAAGCCAGATGATGCGTTCTTCCTATGCGGTCCGGCAGCCTCATCGAGCAAGCAAGAGGCCTATTCCGTGTACACAGTCCACGGAATAGCTCTTGGCCGCCGCGTGCATTCTCTTCGGAAGGCGCGATTCATGCACGTTTCGGGCGGCATTGTTATGAGGACGAACCTTCCCGAAACGGCACGGCGGCATCGCACGCCTCGCCGTGCTCGGCTACGCTCTTTGCGGGGGATTCCCCGCGCCCCTGAAAGCGTCGGCCGAGCCTCCTTGGAAACCCAACTCGGAAGGAGACTCCGGCCGACGCGATGGAGCGACACCCCAAGCAGATCCACGTGCGCATGTCCGAAGATGAGGTCGCCCGCGCGAGGGCGCTCGCCCGAAGCCTCGACATGACGCTCTCCGACCTCATCCGCGCGCTCCTACAGCTGCCCGCATCCTCGGTCGGGGAAGGAGGCAACCTCGTCGTCGTAGACCGAGTGACGGCTTTGAAGCTCTCCCGGGAGATGCGGCGGTGGGGGCACCACTACAACCAGGCCGTGCACGCCCTGAACGCCATCGCCTACTATCTTCGCGCCAACGACATGGACACATCAGACGTGCTCGAAGAGCTCGACCGAACGTCAGGGAAGCTCGCCGCCATGCAGCCGGGCATCGAGGAGCTGCGGCGCGAGGCGGAGGCCATATCGCAGCGCGCCATCGCGGGCATCGTGCGGTGACGCGCCGTGCCGATGCTCAAGACCATCGCCGGGCACACCTCCGCACGCGCAAGACCCGCGCTCTCGCGAGCGACTACATCAACATCGACGCTCCCGACCCCGCGCATCCGGAAGCGGCCTTCGACTGGGCGCGAGTCATGGACTCCACGCGCCGCGCCTTCGGAAACGACCTGCCCTGGCGCGGAAAGCGCGTGCGCACCTACAAGCACTACGTCGTGTCCCCCGACCCGAAGGACGGCATAGGCCTTGAGGCGTTGCGGGA
>OFFP01002375.1_pt1 | contig 11176 bp, 12 predicted proteins | sample 1521431 | NCBI WGS metagenome assembly OFFP01 (sample SAMEA3504104, study PRJEB24116) | mouse gut metagenome | biome: mouse gut; feature: mouse-associated habitat; material: faeces | place: Denmark | collected 2011 | reverse complement strand
AATGGCCTCCGGGTCCGCGGTTTTGTTGATCTCGTCCACCAGGGCCTGGAGCTCCCCGGCGGTATTCATAGCGCAGTTCTCCGGGGTGTAGTGGAGGGTGGGAATGACTTCCAGGTCAACCCGCTGGTACAGCCGGATGGTATCGCCGTTTTTCATCACAAGGGTCCACCGAAGCTCCATGGGTCCGCTTTCCGCCGAATAGGTCAGCAAGCTGATCCGTGCGGCCTCCGGATCGAAGTCCATCTCCACAGGCGGTTCACAGCGCCAGGGAGAGGCTCCCTCGCTGCCCCGCAAAAGCTCCACGGCGACACCCTCCACCTTTTGGAAAAAAGCCTCCTTGGCGTTTGCCCCGGCGTCCGTATGGTTGACATACAAGCGGGAGGGCATTCGGTAGTCCATGCCCTCCTCCACGGTCTCTGTCATCTCGTGGGCGGGCCGAAACCGGTCCGAGCCAAATCCGGCCAGGAGCTGATAGCTCCCGTCATCGTCGGTGTAAATCACCTCGGCGGCGCCGTTGTCGTAGACCTTGGGGCGGGTATAGAGATAGGCCGACAGGGCCAGCGTCCCAAGGACCAGGACCAGCAGGGCGCCCCGCAGTACCCGCCGGGGCAGACGTCTGGGCGGGCGAAACTCCCGCCGCTGGGTGACGCTTTGGGCGCAGTGGGGGCAGAAGGAGGCCATATCCGGCAGCTGGGCCCCACAGTGGGGGCAGATTTTTTGCTGATTCATCACAGCGCCTCCATCAGATGCAGTACATTTTTATACCGCTTGGCCGGGTTGATCTGGGTGCACCGCTGGATGATCCGGCCCAGCCGGCCCTCCGCCAGCTTTTTGGAGGGGTGCTGGCCGGTGAGCATCACGTTCATCAGCACGCCCAGAGAGTAGATATCCGTCCGGGTGTCGGACTGGCCCAGGCCGTACTGCTCCGGGGCGGCAAAGCCGGTGGTGCCCAGGATCTGGGTGTCCGCCTCGGCCTGTGGTTTGTGGAGGCGGGCGGCATCGAAGTCGATAAGCACCGCATCGCTCCCCCGGAGAATCACGTTTTCCGGTTTGATGTCCCGGTGGACGGCGGCCATGGAGTGGAGCACCCACAGCCCCTGACACAGCTGCTTGATGGTCTGCTTTGTCTCCTGGGGGGAGAACAAAGCCTCCTTCAAAAGGAAGTCCAGGGTGTCCCCCTGGACGAACTCCTCAATGACGATATTTTCTCCGTCCTGTTCCGCCGCCTCATAGACCAGGGGAAGGTGGCGGCAGGAACAGCTCAGCAGCCGGCGGTATACCTCGCCGTTTCCCTGGAAGTGGCGGAGGATGAACTGGTTGCCCCCGGCATTGTGCCGGATCAGCCGCACACTGCCCCGGGGACGTTCCTTCAAAAGGCGGACTACCTCAAATTCGGTCCGCAGCTGCTCTGATAACCAGGAATACATGACAATCACCTCAAAATTTGAAACACTATGCAGCTGGCATATTGTATTTTGCCGGATGATTCTGTACAATTATAACAACATTATATCGACTCCCCCGGAAAAAGTAAAGAGAGGTTGACAGGATATGAGGCAGAAATCCACCGACGATCTGAGCCAGGAGCTGATGAGCCAGCCCAACCTGGACCAGTATATCACAGAGAACGAAGCACATTTCACGGATGCGGACATATCCGCGTTTCTGACGAAGCTCTATGAGAGATGCAGCCTGTCCAAGGCGGAGCTGGCCCGGCGGACGGGAATGAGCGAGGTCTACCTCCATCAGGTCTTCTCCGGGCGGCGCAAGCCCTCCCGGGACCGGCTGCTGTGCCTGTGTATCGGTATGGACGCCGGTCTGGAGGCGGTCCAACAGCTGCTGAAGCGGGTGGGCTACGCCCCCATCTATCCCAAGCTGAAGCGGGACGCCATCATCAGCCACGGCATGATTCACCGCACCCCCCTGTCGGAAATCAACGAAAAACTGTTTTTGCAAAACGAAAAGACCCTGTTTTAAAGAAGGCGGCCTGCCTGGTTTTTCCAGGACAGGCCGCACATTTTATGCTGATTGATTTTCATAACATCTGTGCAGGGGCGGACAATGCCCGCCCCTGCATAAAGCCTGCGAAGGCGCATCCAGCTTCAGCGGCAGAACTCTGACTTGCGGAACAGAGACCGCAGCAGGACAATCCACCCCCAGGAGACCGACAGGGCGGGCAGGCAGGACAGCAGGATGGCCTTCAACGGATGGATTTCGGTGAAGCAGATGGGGCCGAAGAACATGATAAAGAGGACCACCATCATCACCAGCAGGGTGATCTGCTCCCGGCGGGTGTTGGGAGGGGTGAGGAAAATCTTTTTCAGGTCCATCTCTACGCGGACAACTTCTTTTTTCATATCAGCTCAGCGCTCCTGTCACCTGTTCGGCCACCCGGATCAGTCCGCCCGAGTGGATAAAGTCCTTCAAATACTCGATGTAGGGGTGGAGGAAGACGTCCTTCTCCATCACCGGCACCGTCTTGCCGACCTCGGCCAGCACCGCCGCCGTGGCGGGGGCCCGGCTCACGTCCGGGTCCACAAACTGCTGCACCTCATACACGCTGAGCAGCTCAATGGCCAGCATGTACTCCAGCTTCTCCGCCATGGGGCCCGCCTTCTTACAGGCGTTGTACCCCATGGCCACGTAGTCCTCCTGGTTGCCGCAGGTGGGGGTGTTGTCGATGGTGGAGGGGGTGGCCAGCATCCGCATCTCGTTGAGGAGGCCGGCCTGAACGTACTGGGGGATCATCAGCCCGGAGTTCAGCCCCGGATTTTTGATGCAGAAGTAGGGGTAGCCCGACAGGGAGCCGTCCACAATGCGGTTGTTCCGCCGCTCGGACATCTTCGCCAAGCCCACGGCGGCGATGCAGGCGCTGTCCATCTCCATGCCCACATAGGCGGAATCGGCGTTGCAGGCGGAGATCACGTCCTCGTTGCCCGTCTCGGGCCAGATGATGGGGTTGTCGCAGCAGGAGTTCATCTCAATCTCGATGGTCTTCTTCGCGTCCTCCAGGGTCTTCCGGGCCGCGCCGTGGAGCTGGGGGATGCACCGCAGGGACAGGGCGTCCTGCACCCGGCTGCCCCGGTACTTCTCCATAATGCCCGACCCCTTGAGCATCCGGCGGACGTTCTCCGAGGCGTTGAGCTGGTCAGGGTGGGGCCGGACGGCCATCACCCGGGGGTCGAAGGCGTTGATAACCCCTTTCATGGCCTCCAGGGACATGGCCCCCACAATGTCGGCGGACTTGGCGGCGTTGAGCATGTCATAGAGGGCCAGGGCGGCCATGGCGGTGGCGGAGGTGGTGCCGGACACCAGGGCCAGCCCCTCCTTGGAGGAGAGGACCATGGGCTCCAGCCCGGCCCGGGCCAACGCCTCGGCCCCCTCCAGCAGCTCGCCCTGGTAGTAGGCCTTCCCCCGGCCCAGCAGCACCAGGGCCATGTGGGCCTCGGGGGAGAGGTAGCCCACGCTGCCGTCCCCGGGGGCGTAAGGGGTCAGGCCGGCATTGAGGAAGTCCCGGTACTTCTCCAGCACACACATCCGCACGCCGCTGTAGCCCTGGCCGATGTTTTGCAGCACCATGAGCATGATGCCCCGCACCCGCTCCACGCTCAGGGGCTCGCCCACCGAGACGGAGTGGGACAGAATGATGTTCTCCTGGAGCTGGGCGGTGGCCTCCTTGTCGATGGCCTTGGTGCACAGGGCCCCGAAGCCGGTGGTGACGCCATACATCACCCGCTCCTCCTCCACCCACTGCTCCACCAGAGCCCGGGAACGGTTTACGCGGGCTATGTATTCCGGGGAAAACGCCACCTTCCGCCCGAACCGGGCCACGGAGACGAAGTCCTCCAGGGTGATGGGCTCGCCCAGAGTTAACGTATCCTTGATTTCCATGGATTCCATCCCTTCCTGTGGTTGAATTTGTGTAGGGCGCGACGACCCGGCGCGCCGTTGTTTCGGTTTTTCTCAGGAGCGGCGGGCCGGGGTCGTCCCGCCCTACAGAGGGGGTCACCCCTCAATCTGGTCCACGCTGTCCACGATATCCTTTTTGGTCTCGGGGTCGAAGAAGAACACCTTAAAGGCGGCCGCCACCTGGAAGATGAACACCACCAGCACCACGAAGCCGCCGCAGGCCGCCAGGTACTTCACGCCGTCCACGCCCTGGGCGCCGCCGCCGAAGGCCACCATGACGCAGGCGATCACGCCGATGGACACGCCCCAGATGATCTTCTGCCAGATGGCGGGCTCCTCATCGTGGCGGGCCCCCTTGGTACACAGGGCGGCGATGGTGGTGGACATGGTATCCGCCGTGGTGGAGAAGGCGGCAATCAGAGCCAGGATGATAACAGGAATGATAATCATGCCCAGGGGGACGTTCTTGAGAAACTCCCACAGGCCGGTGGTGGCCCCGCCCGCCTGAATGGCGGAGATAATGTCGGCGCTGCCGCTCTTTTGCCACTCCAGGGCGGTGGAGCCCCACACGGAGAACCACACAAAGCCGAAGGAGGCGGGCAGAATCCAGTTGACGATAAGGAACTGGCGCACGGTGCGGCCGTAGGCGATGATGGCGAAGAAAATTCCCATCAGGGGGGCGTAGGCAATCCAGATGGCCCAGTCATACATGGTCCACCAGGTGACCAGGGCGGAGCCGCCCACGGTGTAGGGGTCGAAGCCCCACATCCAGAACCGGTCCAGCCAGTAGCCCAGGCCCACGTTGGCCATGTTCAGGATGTAGATGGTGGGGCCGATCACAAACAGCAGGACCAGCAGCACATAGAAAATCTTGGAGGTCAAACCGGCCAGCCATTTGATGCCCCTGTCGATGCCGGTGACCGAGGCGATGGTAAAGGTGATGGTGATGATTGCGGTGAGGGCGACCCAAACGATGGGGCCCTGCTCCACGCCGTAGGCGGAGTAAAGGCCGGAGCCGATAAGGGCCAGGCCGGCGCCCAGAGAGGAGGCCAGGCCCAGAGCGATGGCCAGCACGGACAGCACATCCACCAGCACCACCCAGATGCCCTGGGTCACCTTCTCCCCAAAGATGGGGGTGAGGGAGGCGGCCACAGACAGCTGCTTTTTGCGGTTGAAGTACATGTAGGCAATAAGCACGCCGGACAGGGCGTACATGGCGTAGGGGATGAAGGTCCAGTTGTAGAAGCAGCGGCCCATGGCGAACAGCTCCGCCTCCTGGGTCAGAGGGGTGATGCCGTAGCCGTCCAGCTCGCCGTAGATGTTGCCGTAGTAGATGAGCACCTCGTTGACGCCGTAGGTAATCAGGCCGGTGGCGATGCCGCCGGTGAGGGTCATGGCAAACCAGGAGCCAAAGGAGTGCTTGGCCTTGGCCTCCGGGCCGCCAAAGCGAATCTTGCCCACCTTGGTGAACAGCAGCAGGGCGGCCAGCAGCAGGGTGACCATGGCCACGATCTGGTACAGCCAGCCGAAGGTGCTCAGCGACCAGTCGAACATGGTGTAGGTCACGCTGGTCAGCCAGCTGTTGTTGACGATGCCCAGCAGGGCCGCGCCGCCGATGACCACAAAGCAGGGGATGAATACATCCCAGCGGATCGGCTTGTTCTCATGTTTCATGTTTCTCTCCGTATGCGGCGAAAGGACCGCATACTCTCCTTTCTTTACAGTCTGGCTTTTTATGAAGCAACCGCCGGGCCAAAGAGAGGAAAATGAAGAAAATGCCCGAAACTTTGTGTCACCTGCACGAATAAGCTGCGTCTGATTTATGCAAAACAACCGGGAAGTGCCTTGGGGCTTCGGGGACATTTTGGGAGATGGGCGTGATTTTACCGGCGCAGGAGCAAAACTATTTTGCGAACTGCAAATTTTAATTGCATAAGGATTGACAGCGGCCAGGGATTCCGGTACACTGGCAGGGACACCTTGGAAATCGGCCTTGTCAATGCGGACGCTTCATGAAGCGCCCCTGCGGGTCTTCTGTTGCGGAGGCTTTGAGCTCTCTGCAGGGACGCATCACGATGCGTCCGTCCCGCCCGGCGGGCGAAACAACAGCGAAAGGGGAAGCTTTCCATGCTCTATGACATTCTGTTTACGCTGGACCCCTCAGACTGCTTCTGTGGGGTGGCCTGGGGCAGCCGGGAGACGGAGGACCTGTACCGGGACCTCTTTGAGAGCTGGGCCGCCGCCCGGCGGCCGGTGCGCACCGCCTTTGCACTCCCCCGGGAGGGGGAGAGCGGGGCGCTGGTCTGGGAGGAGAACACCTTCCATTTTCAGCTCCTCCCCGCCCCCGAGGGCGGGCGCTGGCTGCTCCTCAAGCGGGAGGACAACCGGCCCTATCTCCTGGCCCGGGCCCTGGACCAGGTTACCGACGGGGTGCAGATTTATGACAAAAACGCCTGCGCGGTCTACTTCAACCGGGCCAGCCGGAGCATCTCCCTGGCGTACCCCTTGCGCCGCTCAACCGGCCGGGTGGAGTAGCCGATGTGGCCCGCGTACTTCTCCAGATACTCGTTGAAATAGTGCCGCACCTGAAGCATTCCCACCAGCTTCCCGTCCGATTCCCGGACGCCCAGGAACTGGGTGGCCTGCACCTTCCCCTCCGGCACGGTGGCGGGGTCGGCGTAGGAGCGCACGTCCGAAAGCCACTGCTCCACGCTCTCGTTGAACCGCAGGGGGCCGCAGCCGTCCATGGAGCTGTCCGCCTCAAAGCACTCCTGGCGGTAGGCCCAGACCTGGTCTAACTGTTCCTCTGTGGGAATCACTAATTTGATGATGTCCATTTCTCTGTCTCCTCGTGTTTGGGTGTAGGGGCGGACACTGTCCGCCTGTGGTGTTCCGCCGGGTTGGGCGGGACGCGGGCGCACAATGTGCGCCCCTACAGGCCCCGTTCCAGCTTCCCGCCCAGCCGCTCATACTCCTCCCAGAAATCGGGGTAGGATTTGGCCACGCATTCCGCCCCCGTGATGGTGATCGGCCTGATACAGCGGGTGGCGGCGATGGCGGCCATCATGGCGATCCGGTGGTCGTTGCAGCTGTCCACCGTCACGCCGCCGGACAGGGCCTCCCTGCCCCGGATGGTGAGGCAGTCCGGCCCCGCCTCCACGTCCGCCCCCAGGGCGTTCAGGGTCTGGCTCACGCTCGCCAGCCGGTCGCTCTCCTTGAGGCGCAGGCGGGCGGCGTTGGTCAGGCGGGTGGCGCGGCCCGCCCGGAGGGCCGCTGTCGCCGCCAGGGGTGGGACTAAATCGGGACAGCCGGACACGTCCAGCGCCAGATCCCCCGGCCCGCTCAGCGCCAATAGCTGCTCCATAACCACCCGGTCGCCCTGGAGGGAATAGGGATCCATCCCAGCTGGGGCCACCGGATTGCCAAGGGCGCCTGCGGCGTACCAAAATGCCGCCTGGGACCAGTCCGCCTCCACGGCGGCGTTTGCGGCCCGGTAGGTCTGGTTTCCCTGGGGATGATAGTGGGGGGGCAGGGACAGGGTGACGGGCAGCTCCACCCCGAATTGGGCCATGACTCGGAGCGTCATTTGAATGTAGCCCTCGCTCTCCAGGGGGGAGGTGGGGATGATGGCGGACGGGCCGTTGAGCAGGGGCAGGGCGAACAGCAGCCCGGTGAAGAACTGGGAGGACACGTCCCCGGGCAGCCGGTACTCCCCCGGCTCCAGCAGGCCGGAGACGGTGAGGGTATTGTCCTTCAGCTCGTAGGCGATCCCCTTCTCGTCGAACAGGTCGAAGTAGGGCTTCAGGGGCCGCTCCATCAGCCGCCCCCGGCCCGTGAAGACGCCGCCCCCCCGCACCGCCAGGGCCACAGGGATCAGGAACCGCAGGGTGGAGCCGCTCTCCCCGCAGTCCAGGTGGGGGAGGGCCAGCCGCCGCAGGGGGGACATGGCGTTGGCCCCCATGCCCTGGACGGTGACGGTGGAGCCGTCCACGGCAAAGCCCGCCCCCAGCTCCTCCAGGCAGCGGAGGGTGGCCCGGATGTCGTCGGGGAAGGCCATGTTGGTGATAACGCTCTCCCCGTGGGCCAGGGCGGCGGCGATGAGCAGGCGGTGGGCCTGGGATTTGGAGGGGGGCGGGGTGACGGCGCCGGACAATTTGGCTGGGGTGATGGTGACGTTCAAGGTGGTTTCCTCCTGACTGTAGAGCGTCTGTAGGGGCGGGGCTTGCCCCGCCCGTTGTGCCGAAATGCTCGTTGTTTTGCGGGAGGGGCAAGCCCCTCCCCTACAATATGCGGGAATCAAGCAGCCCCATGAGCTGTGCCTTGGGCAGCTTATGGGGGACGGCATGGCCGAGTTTGTCCAGCAGGATCAGGGTGATGTCCGTCCCCGCGCCCTTCTTGTCCAGGCCGACGGCGGCGGCGTAGTCCCCCACGGAGCAGGAGATGGCGGTGGGCAGGCCCAGGGACGCGCAGGCGTCCCCGATCCGCTCCGGCACCTCCGGCGGGGTGACGCCCAGGGCCGCCCCCAGCTTGGCGGCGGCACACATTCCCGCCGCCACCGCCTGACCGTGGCTCCATTCGGTATAGTGCCCCGCCAGCTCGTAGGCGTGGCCCAGGGTATGGCCGAAGTTCAGGATCATCCGCAGTCCGGTGTCCAGCTCGTCCTCTGTGACTACTTCCCGTTTGATATCGCAGCAGATATACAGAATGTGTTCGATATCCGCCATCAGCTGGGGGCGGGAGGGCCGGGCGGTGAGGAACTCGAAGAAACCGGCGTCCCGGATGCAGCCGTACTTGACCACCTCCGCCATGCCGTCCATGAACACGGGCAGGGGCAGGGTGTCCAGCGCGTCCGGGTCCATGAGCACCAGCCTGGGCTGGTAGAAGGCCCCGGCCAGGTTCTTGCCGTGCTCCAGGTCCACCGCCACCTTGCCGCCCACGCTGCTGTCCACCTGGGCCAGCAGGGTGGTGGGGATCTGGACGAAGGCCACCCCCCGGAGGATGGTGGCGGCGGCGAAGCCCGCCAGGTCCCCCGCCACGCCGCCCCCTAACGCCACCACGCCGTCGGTGCGGGTGAGGCCGAAGTCCATGAAGCCCTCCCAGAGCTGGGAAAGCTGGGCGGCGTTTTTGCTTTTTTCCCCGGCGGGGAGGGAAAACAGCCCCGGCTCAAACCCGGCCCGCTCCAGGCCGGCTTTCACCTTATTATAGTAGAGGGGGCCCACGTTGGTGTCGGTGACCACCGCCAGCCTGCGGGCGCGGGGCAGGACGGCCCGGATGCGCTCCCCGGCCTGGGAGAGCAGGCCCCGCTGGATGGCGATCTCGTATTCCCGGCCCGGCAGGGCCACGGTGAGGGTTTTCATGGCGTACCTCCTTTTGGGGTGAGACGGGCCACTTCCCGCGCGTCCGTGCGGCCCATGAGCCAGTCCAGGGAGACCTGGTAAAATTCCCCGATGGCCAAAAGGGTGTCCCCCCGGGGGGTGGCACCCAGCTCCAGATCCTGATAGCCGCGGGTGGACAGTCCCACCGCCTGGGCCACGTCCGCCTGGGTCAGGTGCCGCTCGCCCCGCAGGAGCCGGATTCGTTCAGAAAACATGAAACTCCCCCCTTGGGACGTGGTCATTTTACCAGGGCCTGCGGCTGGGGCTTCAGACTGCGGACGCCTGCCTGGAGAAGCTGTGATAAACGCGCGTACAGACCGGGCTGGCGGGCGGACAATGTCCGCCCCTACAGGGTGCGGCTTCTTATACCAGCTTCTTCCCCATCAGCCCGATGAGGGGGTTCAGCCTGTCCATCAGGTGCCGGAACTTCTCCGGCGTCAGGGACTGGGCCCCGTCGCATTTGGCGTGGGGCGGGTCGTTGTGGACCTCCACCATCAGGCCGTCCGCCCCCACCGCCACCGCCGCCATGGCCAGCGGCTCCACCATCCAGTACATCCCGGCGGCGTGGGAGGGGTCCACCACGATGGGCAGGTGGCTCATCCGCCGGATGGCGGGGATGGCGGACAGGTCCAGGGTGTTGCGGGTGTAGCTCTCGAAGGTGCGCACGCCCCGCTCGCACAAAATCACGTTTTCGTTGCCGGAGGCCATGATGTACTCCGCCGACATGATCCACTCCTCGTAGGTGTTGGACAGGCCCCGCTTGAGCAGGATGGGCTTGGACAGCTTGCCCGCCTCCTTCAGCAGGTCGAAGTTCTGCATATTCCGCGCGCCGATCTGCACCAGATCCACCTTTTCCTCAAACAGGCCGCAGTCCCGGGGGGCCATGATCTCGGACACGATGGGCAGTCCGGTGTCCGCCCGGGCCTCCAGCAGCAGCTCCAGGCCGTCCGCCCCCATGCCCTGGAAGGAGTAGGGGGAGGTGCGGGGCTTGAAGGCCCCGCCCCGGAGCAGGGCCGCCCCCGCCGCCTTCACGTCCCGGGCCACCCCCACGATCTGGTCCTCGCTCTCCACCGAGCAGGGCCCGGCGATGACGGTAAAGCGGCCCCCGCCGCCGATGGGCACGCCGGACACGTCCACCACCGTGTCCTCCGGGTGGAACTTCCGGTTGGCCTTCTTGTACGGCTCCTGCACCCGCATGACCCGCTCCACGTCGTCGTTCATGGTGAGCTTGTCCATGTCGATGTGGGCGGTGTCCCCCACCAGGCCCAGGATGGAGCAGCCCACCCCGTTGGTGATCCCCACGGCGACGCCGTGATCCCGCTCCAGCGCGTCCACCAGGGCGTGGATGTTTTCCTGGCTTACGCCGGGCTTCATGACAATAACCATATCAACAACCCCTTTTCAAAGGAAAAAGCCCATGATCCGCGCAGGGCGGGCCATGAGCTTCCATAAGATACCCATACAGGCGGGGCCTTCCGCCCCCCGCTCACGCCGCCCGCTGATCCACGCCGAAAAAGCCGAACCCGGTAAATCGAGTCCAGCCGGAGGCGGCGGCAGAGCTGCGGACGTGGGAGAGGGTCATGGCAAAATACCTCGCTGCGTTTGGATTGGGGACATTATACTCTTTGCCGGGGTAAATTGCAAGAATTTTTTCCGGGAGGCCCTACCCCGGGGGCAGGCGGCCCAGCAGCAGCGCGGCCCCCGCCTGGGCCAGCAGCAGCTCCGGCGGCTCCCCGGCGTAGGGGAGTATGAGCTCCTGCCGCTCCACCGCCCTGCCGTCCAGGGTGAGGACCTCCCGCTGGACGGCCACCGAGGCCCGCTGCCCGTCCAGGCTGGACAGGGTGAGGGTGTTCCGGGGGGCGGGGCCGTAGCTGATGAGGGCATCCGCCGGG
>OFFP01002374.1_pt1 | contig 11178 bp, 11 predicted proteins | sample 1521431 | NCBI WGS metagenome assembly OFFP01 (sample SAMEA3504104, study PRJEB24116) | mouse gut metagenome | biome: mouse gut; feature: mouse-associated habitat; material: faeces | place: Denmark | collected 2011 | reverse complement strand
CCAGGCGCACTCGGGGGCGAAGCCCTCCACGTGGTCCTTCTCCTTTTGCAGCAGGCTCTCGGGAATGAGCATGGGCATGGCAACGTTCTCGTGGCCCGTGGCTTTGAACTGCCGGTCCAGCTCCTTCTGCATGTTCTCCCAGATGGCGTAGCCATAGGGACGGTAGATGAACATGCCCTTTACGCTGGAGTAGTCAATAAGCTCCGCCTTTTTGCACACGTCGGTGAACCATTGGGTGAAGTCCACATCCCGGGCGGTGATGGCGTCCACCTGTCTTTGATCCTTAGCCATAGTCTTTCTCTCCTGAATTGATTCAAATATGGGTCGCTCACTGGTCATCTATTGTATCCGTCTTTTCGCGGTCTGTCAAGCCGGGACCTGCGCTCCATTCCGGGGGACAGGTCCGTGTCCCCGTTCCCGCCCTCGCCGTGCCGGTCTATGCGTGGTCGTGCGTTGTATGCAGAAGTGATGCGGCTGTTACCGTGCTGGACATACGTTGTGAAACGGGGATTCGAACCCCGCCCCGCAGGCGTCCCGGCCCGCGTCCACTGACTGATCCCTTGCAGGATTGCGCCCGGCTCCATTCTCGGCCGGGAGAGGCCGCATTCGCCCCGGTATGGCTACCGGCTTGACAGATCCTGCCGTGTTACAGCAGCTCGGTGGTCCAGTTGGCGGACTGGATGACGTTGTCCGTTTCCCGCAGCTCCCGGGCCAGAGCGTCCGCTTTTTTCCGGTATTCCGGGACGGACACCGCGCTCATGATCCTGATCTCCGATCGGGTAGCCCGGTGAGTGAGGCTGCTGGCGGAGGTCAGGAAGTTCCGATAGGTCTCCACCCGCATTTTCAGGCAGTCCCGGCGGGCCAGAAGCTCCGTCAGGGTGCCGTGGGGCGTCCGGGTCCCGCAATTGGTCCGGTTGATCCGGGCCATCAGGTCCTCCAGCTGGACGATGCAGTCCTCGTATTCTGCCAGCAGCTCTTTGGGGTCCTCGGCGGGCTGTTCGCCCTCCTGAACGGTGGCGTTGTCGTACAGGCGGCCGGCAAGCTGCGCCATCCGCTTTTGCAGGTCCGCGCGGAGCTGGAGCGCTTCGGCAAGTTTCATGGTATGTTCTCCCTCCTTTGTATGGTTTCTGCTGTAGGGGTTAGAGGTCGTTCAATTCCGCCAGCAGGGCGGGGACGTCCATCCAGGAGCTGGCGAATTCGAAGTCCGGGTCCCCGTAGACCGCCCGGTCGCCGTCAATCAGCGCAAGGATGGCGTGGGTGTCCCGGTCCAGAAGTACGTTGCCCTCCCACAGGCCGGTGTTGAACAGTCCGCCGTCCAGAAGGCGGGCCCATCGGATTTCGGACACACCCAGGGCCACGGTGAGAATAAGCTGGATCTGCCGGAGACAGACCTCCTGAAAGAGACGGTTTTTATCGTCCAATGCCGGTTCCCTCCTCAGAGCCTGTTTTGCATCTCAACTTGTTGGGAATGCGGAAAATCAGCTGTTATGATGTGTGCGGGGAGATAGGAAACAGGCTCTTATAGTTCCCCGCCATAGAGGTCCGACAGGATTTTGGAATAGAGTTTCTCCGCGCTCTCCCGGAAGCGCTTTTGCAGCTCCAGGGCCATGTCCTGCCGGGTGACCAGCAGGCGGAGATTCATCAGCTCGTCCAGCTCATCGCTGAGGGACAGGGATACCTCATATCCGCCCTTGTCCCGGGGATGGACAGAGGACTTGACCAGGGCGCGGCGCTTCAGCTGTTCGTTGCATCCGGCCAGCTTCTGCTCTGCCTCCATCCGTACGGAGTAAGGGAGGCTGCTCTCGCATACGGCGCTGTTGCGCCTGCCCTTGTCCGTAATGGCGTACAGCCCCTCTGCCAGGGTGAGGTGTTCCGTACGCACCAGGTCCGCCAGGCACTCGGAAAAGCCGAAGTAATCCACGCCGCCATCGCACATAGAAAGCTCCTGGAGTGTCTCAAAGGGGACCGGCTTCACCACCCGGGACGCGATATAGAGGATTAGGAATTTGATTTCCAGCTTGCCGCTGATAAAACCGAATGAAGCCATATCACGCCTCCTCAAGGTTGCCGTCTACGTCCCATTATACCATATGGCAGAGTAAAATGGTATCGTAAATGCCAAATTTTCCAGTTCCCGGCAGGGGGGAACAAATTGGGTGCCCCTGCCGTACAATAGCCATAGGACTATTATACATGCTCCGGGGAAATTTGTATAGTCCGAATTTTCACCACCCGGCCCGGGGCGCATAGACTGGAATGAAGGCGGACGCCTTCCCAACAACAGAGAAACCAAGGTTTCGATTTAGGAGGTTTATTATGCCTGAACGCATGGCTCCCGGCCCAGTTTCCGGTATGAGGGATAACTGTGAGGCCGTTTGTATCCATACCAAGAAGATCTTTGATAGCTGCCGGGATAAGGACTGCATTGAAGATCTGCGCTTCTACCCGACGATGGCGGGGCAGGATGTACTCAGCCGCGCCCAGACCGTAAAGGGCGGCAAGGCGGAGCTGCTCTATACGTACATTGACGTAGAGCCGGTGGTGTTCAACCGCGGCTTCTACACAGTGGATATGCGCTTTTTCTACCGCGTGACCCTGAACGCGTACTGCTCCTGCCCCCGTCCGGTGGAGGTAGAGGGCCTGTGCGTCTTTGACAAGCGGGTCATCCTCTTCGGCAGCGAGGGCAATGCCAAGATTTTCTCCTCCGAGATGCGGGTAGACTGCATGGACCGGCAGCTGCTGGAGCAGAGCAATCTGCCCACCGCCGTCGTGGAGACCGTGGACCCCATCGTCCTGGACGCCAAGCTGGTGGAGTGCTGCGAGAACCGCTGCTGTGACTGCGACGTGTGCGAGATTCCCTCCTGCGTATGCCAGTGCTTCGGCTGCGAGCTGACCATGGGCGACGAGTACCGCCGCGCCTTCGTCACGCTGGGCCAGTTCTCCATCATCCGTCTGGAGCGGGATACCCAGCTGCTGATCCCCGTGTACGACTACTGCATGCCCGACAAGGACTGCTCCTGCGGCGGCTGTGCCAGCGAGGATCCCTGCGAGCTGTTCCAGAACATCAGCTTCCCCGTCGATGAGTTCTTTCCCCCCAACAGCTTGAACAACTCCTGTGACTACGAGGGCGCCAAGCAGCACTGCGGCTGCTGCCGCTGAACGGTAACAGCGCGTAAAGTGCTGAAGTGATTCGGGCCCCTGCGGGAAAACGCCTGCGGGGGCCCGATTTGCTTATTCCAAGAGACTGCTCCATAAAACTCCCTGCCCAGGTCATGACAGCGGATTTACCGCCCGCCTTTTACCTTGTTGGGCAAAAATCCCCTCGTCAATCCGCCCATGCTGAGATACTGGACAGGCGCTAAAACGCCTATTGCACTTTTCTGCCAGTGTGGTACAATATGCACAGTCCGATATGCGGTCCGCCGCAGGGCGGGCCGGATCAAAAAGATGGAGGCGTAATATTATGACGGCAGAATTTTACACCAACAACCGGCAGAAGCTGCTGGACAAGCTGGAGGGGACCGGCGTGATCCTGCTCTACTCCGGGAAGGCCCCGGTGAAGAGCAACGACCAGGATATGTCCCCTTTTTCCGTGAACCGCAATTTCTACTATCTTACCGGCATCGACACCCAGAATGTGTGGCTGATGCTGGCCAAGACAAAGAAAGGAGTACGGTCCTGGCTGTTCATCGATCAGCCGGACGAGGAGATCATCAAGTGGAACGGCAAGATGCTGACCAGGGAGCGGGCCTCCGAGCGCAGCGGCATCAAAAGCGACAACATCATCTACATGCAGGATCTTGAGCGGTATACCGCCATGTATCTCTCCAACGGCCTGACGGATGTTTACTTCTCCTTTGACCGCCGGTCCATGCTCGCCCCGCCCACCCGGGCGGAGGAATTTGCCCGAACCATCCGCGAGAAGTTCCCCATGGCGCAGATCAAAAATATTGCGCCAGCGATCTCTTCCCTGCGGGCCATCAAGACCCCGGAGGAAATCGAGTGCATCCGCAAGGCGGGAGATGTGACCATCGAGGCGCTGAAGCGGATGCTGGAGACCGCCCGTCCCGGCGAATATGAGTACCAGTGGGCCGCCGATTATGAGTACCATGTCGCCCGCAATGGCTTGCGCCACGGTTTTGAGACCATCGCCGCCTCCGGCGGGAACGCGGTGATGCTCCACTACTCCGATAACGACTGCGTCACCAAAGACGGCGATCTGCTGCTGGTTGACCTGGGGGCGGAGTACCGGTATTACTCTGCGGACGTCTCCCGGACCTTCCCCGTGGGCGGCAGGTTCACGGACCGGCAGAGGGAACTGTTCACCATCGTCCGGGACGCCATGGACATGGCCCGGGACAAGATGCGTCCGGGCATTGAAACCAAAGAGTCCAATCAGGCGGTGGTAGACTTCTACAAGAAGGCCCTGCGGACGGCCAAGCTCATCAATGACGACAGCGACGTTCGGAAATACTACTACCACGGCGTGTCGCACTCCCTGGGCCTGGACACCCACGACCCCTGTGACCGCACGGTCTACGAGCCGGGCATGGTCATCACCTGCGAGCCGGGGCTCTATGTGGCGGAGGAAGGGATTGGCATCCGCCTGGAGAACGATATTCTGGTGACCGGCGGTGAGCCCGAGGACCTGATCGGGAACCGGCTGCTGGATATTGCGGAAATTGAGCAGCTGATGGCGAAATAACGGATACCGCAGAAATGAGCGCCGCCCTGGAGGGGGCGGCGCTCATTTCTATTCATCCGATCCGCTCAGGCCGGACAGGTCAAAAGTTTTAACCAAGGCATCGTCGGAAAGACTGAGGAGGGCCGACAGCTCAAAGTCCACCGGAGCCTTGTCGCTGTCCAGAGTGAACGCGCAGGGAACATCCACGGTGACTCCGGGAGACACCTCCTGGGTGCGTGCTTCAATGCTGTAGCCGGAGTCCTCGCCCATAACGGCGGCATTCAGCTGTACCCCGTTCTGATAGGCCTTTTCCAGCATTTTCATCATGGGACTGGTGGCTTCCTCGCTGTTGTTGGTCCAGGAGTAGGTAATCACGATGGCGGGGTTTCCTTCGCTGTCGCTGGAGAGGCTTGCGCTCTTGATGGATGCGTGGTAGTCTCCCAGATCCCCGGCAGAGGGCGGAGGAACTTCTTTCTCACCGTCATCCGCAGGCGGGGTTACCAGGTTGCCCTCCTCGTCCTCAACAGGCTGCCAGGGATGCTTTTTTGTCTCAATGGTGGTCGTTACGCCCAGAACGCTGGCGGAGTATGAGAGGATGCCGTTCTGATAAGTAAAGGTTTTGGTACTCTCGCCGGATGCCAGCTGGGCGGCGGAGGTGCGGGTCACATCATTTTCAGAGACCCAGGTATACGGCTCCTTGCCGTCAGGCGGGGGAACATAGCTGCCCGCCCAGTATAGAGAGGTGGCGTTCCCACCCTCGGAGACCCAGTAAATCTCAATGGTATCCCCGGAAATGAGAATGCCGTGAAAGGAGTCGTCGGAGCCGTTCTGTTCCCGCCACTCCCCGTCCAGGTCGGGGGGGACGGTCCGGTCACGGACCAGGAACCTCAAAAAGTCAATGCCCCCGATGCTGGCATCCGTTCTGGTATACAAAAAACCGCTGCCGAGGAACAGGAGTACCGACAGGAACAGCGCGATCAGCGGGACGGTACACGGCTTTCCCCGGAGAGCAAACAGGATAATGAGAATCATAAAGACGAGACAGGCAAGAAAACCGATCCCACCCGAAATGAAGTACATGTGACTTCCCCTTTCTGTAACTGCGGAGTTTTCTCTGTCTATACTATATACGAAACGCCGCCAAAATGCAAGAGTGAAAGCTAAGGCGCAGAGAAATCTATTTCACGCCGCCGCGGCGCGCAGTTGGCTTTCCGGCGGCAAAAGCCTGTTTCCGTTTCTGCCGCCGGCGCGTGAGCAGGACGCCGGAAACCCCGCCCGCCAGGGCGAGGGCGGCCAGCAGTGCCGGAATTTCCATCTCCCACATATGACTGCTTCCGAAATACCGCCTGATGGAGGCCGGAAAGCCGGACGGACAGAGGTCCTTGAACCGGACGGCATACGTTTCATACCGGCCTCCGGCAATATGATCCTGGTCTATTTCGATGATCCGTACCCCGCGCTGGCTCTCGGAGTTGTAGCTGGTCCAGGTGGCCCCCGGGCAGGCGGTGAGGCGGATACCGTCCAGGCAGGCCGTGAAGGAATTGACGTGGTCATGGCCGAAAAAGGCGGCTATCACGTCCCCGGCTTCTCTCCAGGCGGCAAATTGGCCGTTGGAGGACACCGGCGGACAGGGGGCTTCCTCCAGGCCTTCCATGCCGGCGGGCGCGGTGTACCAGCTGCCTTGACCTATGCCCTTCCCGGCGAAAGCGCCATCCTCATTTTTGCCCTGCACCCGGGTGAAGACACTGTAAATCTCCGGGACGATAATGTGCTGAAAAACCAACGCGGGCACAGGCGTTCCGCCGTTGGATGCCGACAGGGACTCTCCCACGGTGCGGCACCAGGCGGCCTGCTCTTCGGTGACACAGCCGTAACCGCCGCCCGGGCCGTACTCCAGGGAATCCACAAAGTACAGATTCAGCGCCGGACGGGAGCCGTCGGCGGTATAGTAGAGCAGATGGTAGGTGCCGCAGCCCGGAAGGGAGTCTCCCTCGTCCTCCGCCAGACAGCCGGGAAAGGTGCGGTAATAGGCCATCTGGGTTTCTTTGTCCACTCCGGCATCCTGGGCGTCGTGGTTGCCGAAAACCACGGCGAAGGGAATGTTTCGCTCCGTTACCGGCGCGAGGATTTGATCGATGATCCGCTTTACATTGGCCTCGTTGTCTCCCAGGTGGACCCAGGGATGCTTTCCCTCTACCTGGTCCCCCAGAAAGACAACCAGATCCGGCTCCTCCGCGTCCAGCACCGCACACAGGTCCTCCAGCAGATTCCGGGGTACGTTCTGGGTGGTCTGGAGATCGGCAAATATGGCGATTTTCAGCTTCCCATCCTCAGGGAAGCGCAGCGTACCGGCCTCCCCGGCACTGGCGGAGGGCGGCAGCAGCAGGAGGAACGGCAGGCACCAGACCACCGCCCGCAGATATTTCATCAGATGCTTCATGAAATGGCTCCTCTCCGGCGGCGGATGTCCTCAGCCGAGGTCCGGCTCGCCGCACAGACAGACGGCGTCCCCGGTTTTGCCCTCGGTTTCAAAGAGGATCAGTTCGTTGCCGCCTGCTTTCAGGAGCGGGGCGGGTATGTAGAGCCGGCGCTGGGGGCCCAGCTCCCAGAAACGGCCCAGGTGGAACCCGTTGAGAAAGGCGCAGCCCTTTCCCCAGCCTGAAAAGTCCAGGAAGGTATCCCCGGGCTCCTCCACCTGGAAGACAAAACGGTAGAACCCCGGCAGTCCCTCACGGTACTCTTTTGTAAAATCGAGTCGGTCCAGATTGTCCAGGGGCAGGGGATAGTGCATCCAGTGGCTGTGCCAGTGTCCGTTTACGGTCACGCCCCCGTCGATGCCCTTGCGCTGGTCCTCCAGCCGGGGGCCGTAGTTGACCCGGCCCATGTTTTCCACCAGGATATCCATGGAGGCGCCCTTGGAGAAGGAGATGTCCAGCTCCCGTTCCTCCAGAAGCTCCCGGTCGTAAAGCGTGGCAGCGGGGACGCCGTCCACAAACACCTGGGCGCGGTCGTTGGCCTTCCACAGCCGCAGCCGCTGGAGGCGCTCCTCCGTGCCCAGGCTGGTGCGGTAGAGAATATAGCCGTAATTCTGCCCCAGCCGCTCCATGGACCGGGGAGAGACGCCGGGAACCGGCGCACTCAGATCCTCCAGGACCGAGAAGAGGCTCACTTTTTCCGACACCGCCACCCGTCCGCAGGCCATGCGGGGAACGGCGGGGGACAGCGTCACTTCCGGAATCTCCCGGTATTTGCCGATGATCTCCCGGAAGCGCCGGTATTTCTCCGTAAGGAGGCCGTCCTCCGTCAATACCGCGTCGTAGTCGTAGCTGGTCACGTCCGGCGTCAGACAGTCCGCATAGTTGGCACCGTTCATAAAGCCGAAGTTGGTGCCGCCTTGGAACATATAGAGGTTTACGTGCCCCATAGAGAGGATTTTATCCAGGTTTTCCGCCGCTTCCTCCAGGCTGCCCGTGGCGTGGCGGCCGCTGCCCCAGTAATCAAACCAGCCGATCCAGAACTCCATGCACATCAGCGGGCCGCCGGGGCGGTATTGAGAGAGGACCTGAAAATGCCGCTCCGCCTGGGAACCGAAATTGACGGTGGGAAGCACGTCTTCTACGGTTCCTCCTTCCAGGGATTCCGGGACAGGCCCGTCGGAGGTGGCCAGGGGGACTGTGACACCCTCTGCCCGCATCAGGTCCCTCAGCCAGCGCAGATAGGTCCTGTCGTTGCCATAAGAGCCGTACTCGTTTTCCAGCTGCATGAGGATCACGGGGCCTCCCCGGTCCGCCTGCAGAGGCGTCAGCTTCGGCATCAGGACGCGGTAATATGCCTCCACATGGCTTTGAAAGGCCGGACAGGAGACCCGGAAACGCATATCCTCCTCTGCCAGCAGCCAGGCCGGAAGTCCTCCCAGCTCCCACTCTGCGCAGATATAGGGGGAGGGGCGCAGGATAACGTACAGCCCCAGCTCCTGTGCCAGACGGATGAAACGCTCCACGTCCGCCATTCCGTCAAAGCAGAATACGCCCTTTTCCGGCTCGTGGAGGTTCCAGGGAATGTATGTTTCTACGGTGTTGCAGCCCATGGCTTTCAGCTTCTCCAGCCGGTCCCGCCAGCAGGACGGGATCACCCGGAAATAGTGGATTGCGCCGGATATGATCTGGAACGGACTGCCGTCCAGATAAAAGGTGTCTTTTACTTCAACCGTCATTGGATGCGCTCCTTATTGTCAATAGTATCGGTATCTATAGTGTCAGTGACCGGACAGGGTTTCCAGAAGCTCATGACGGAGGGTGAGGATCTGGGCGACGTGGAAATTGGTCACCACATCCTTTTCCATCACCGAGTCCAGCGCCCGGGCGTCCTCCACTCTGGCGCCGCAGGCGGCCAGACGGCGGCGGTTGTCCTCGCTCAGCCGCCCGGGGCGGTCCAGCTGGGAGAGGACCTCCAGGTGGCTCACCAGCTCCCGCGCCTTGCGCTCACAGGCCTTGTAGCGGGTCAGCTCCCGCTTCCGCCGCCGCATGTGGAGCAGCAGGCGCTGGTTGGCAAAGACGGACAGCTGGCCCTCCAGCGTGGCAATGCGCTTGTTCATGGCATCCGTGTCCGGCAGGCTGGAATTCCCGTCGAACATGTCTTCCAGAAACAGCAGCAGGTCCCGGTCCAGCCCGTCCGCCGTTTCGCGGATCTGCCGGCTGTTGTCATAGGGAAACACCAGGGAGTTGATGAGCATTCCCACCCCCAGGCCGATGGCTGTGTCCCAGATCCGGCCCAGGGCATAGGGAATGGGGGCCATTTCCGCATCGGTGCAGATCATGACCAGAATGAAACAGGGCAGGGAGGGGGAGAAGGCATCGGGCAGCAGGTTATAGACAGAGATGACAAAAATGATGCCCAGCAGAACCGAGGTCAGCGGCCCCATGGGCAGCGCCGCCAGCAAAACGCCTGCCGCCGCACCGAAGAGGACCCCCACCGTCTGGGTCACACAGGCCTCCAGGGATTCCTTGAAGGTGGGCTGGACCGCCGCCATGGCGCCCAGCATGGCCAGAATGAGCCGGGAGCTGGTGGCTCCATAGGGTTCTACCAGAACCATGGCGATGATGATGGCAACGGCGGTTTTCACCGTGCGCAGTCCCACGCGAATTCTGCGGCGCTTCACAGGCGGTCCCCCTTTCCCACGGACGAACGCTTCCCCAATTTTCATAGTGGCATCATACCATGGATTACCGGGACTGTCAAATGGGGAAGCGGCCGGTTTTCACAAAAGGACTTTGGCAAAAAAATTTGGCAGAAATTGGCAGAATAGACAAAATATACCTGGACAGAAACGGGGGGATATGGTATAATGAACGAGTTGCAGGAGTTCCACCCCCGGTGAACAGAAAAGGAGGTCAGACTATGGAGCCTAAGTTTTTTAAGATCCCCGTCTGCGTAGGCGATGTGACGCTGCGGGTGGCCAAGGGCCACTTTGCAACCCGCCACAGCCATATCAACTATTTTATCGATGTTACCCGCCAGCAATCCTGCCTTCAGGAGGCGGAGGCGGTGGCCCAGCAGCTGGCTCAGCGGCTGCAGGCCAACACGATGGTGGACACCATTCTCTGCATGGACGGTACTCGGGTCATCGGTACCTGTCTGGCCCGCCAGCTGACCCAGGAGGGCGGCCTCTCCGTCAATGCGGGGAAGGAGATTTACCTTCTCCGGGAGAATGTCAGCTCCAACGGCAAGCTGATTTTCCGGGATAACGCCCGCTTTATGCTGGAGGGGAAGAATGTGCTGCTGCTGCTGGCCTCGGTGACCACCGGCGGGACCGTGCGGAAAGGCATCGAGTGCGTCCAGTACTACAAGGGAAATGTGGCGGGCATCGCCGCCATTTACAGCTACCAGAAGGAGATTGACGGCATCCCGGTGATTTCCCTCTTCGACACCAACGACATCGCGGACTACGCCAGCTATCTGCCGGAGGAGTGCCCCATGTGCCGGGAGAAACAGGAGCTGGACGCTGTAGTGGACAAATACGGATATTCCGCACTCTAAGAGCCTGTCAGGGCCTGCCACCCGGCAGGCCCTGGAAAATCTGGATGATGCAGTGATAACTGTGCGCTAAAATCAGCTCAACAAATTGGAAGCAGGGAGGGAGATATGGAAAAACTTTCTATATTGTTGTTGTTAATTGCCATTTCCTGTGCTTCATTTTCAGGTAAAATGTATATGGACGTAAGAGGGAATAAACAGGCTGAAAAAGTGATTGTCGTATGCAGTGTGGGAGCATTTTTAGTTTTCACAATTGCGATTATAAGTATCTTATTGTGAATATGCCAATCGAAAAAATTTGATTTTATCGAGCAGTTACATGTCTGTATAGGGTAGCTGCTCGCTTTAGATATTTTGACGCAGATGGCATTGGGCACACCAATCTGAAAAGGGAGGTCAAAATAGAAGTGTCTATAGCAGAATCCAAAATTGCTGACAACGGTGCTCCGTAGGGCGCGACG
>OFFP01002370.1_pt1 | contig 11190 bp, 9 predicted proteins | sample 1521431 | NCBI WGS metagenome assembly OFFP01 (sample SAMEA3504104, study PRJEB24116) | mouse gut metagenome | biome: mouse gut; feature: mouse-associated habitat; material: faeces | place: Denmark | collected 2011 | reverse complement strand
TGTAAATCTTACTCTACAACTGCTATTCTCATGATATTGCTCACTCCGCCGCGTTCCGACGTCACATTCGCCGACGGGATCCCTGCAGTCAGTACCACGATATCCCCTGACTCCGCCATCTGCTTCGCGCACACCAGATCGATCGCGCCGTTGCAGACATCTTCCGTAGAATTCAGCTGAATGGACTTCAACGGCCTTACTCCCCAGTAGAGCTGCATCCTCCGCAGCGTCGCCTCATTCGGCGTAACACCGATGATATCCATACGCGGTTTGAACTTTGAGACAACTCTCGGCGTCACTCCGGATACGGACGGCGTTATGATACATTTTGCGCCGAGATTATATCCGGTCGTCACCGCCGCATGGCATAATGCGCTAGAGGTGCTCTTCTGCCGCTGTTCTTCCGCCTTGCGCATCATCATCTCATAATCCAGATGCTCTTCCGTATTCTCTATGATGTGAACCATCATCTGCAGCGCTTCCAACGGATACTTTCCATTCGCGGTCTCGCCGGACAGCATCACCGCATCCGTCCCGTCATATACCGCATTTGCCACATCTGTTACTTCCGCTCTGGTCGGACGCGGATTACGCATCATGGAATCTAGCATCTGCGTAGCCGTAATGACCGGCTTATAGTTGGCATTACACTTCTGGATGATCATCTTCTGCAGATACGGAACTTCCTCCGCCGGGATCTCCACGCCCAGATCGCCTCTCGCGATCATGATCCCATCCGCACACCGGATGATCTCGTCGATATTCTTGATCCCTTCGGCGTTCTCGATCTTCGCGATGATCGGAATATTCGGCGCCTGGCACTCCTTAAGGAATGCGCGGATCTCGAAGATACACTCCGCATTGCGGACAAAAGAAGCCGCGATAAAATCTATCTTCTGCTGTGCGCCAAAGCGGATATCCTCCCTGTCCTTCTCCGTGATCGCCGGCAGCCTGACCGGTACGTTCGGTACATTCACGCCCTTACGCTCACCAAGCTCGCCGCCGTTGACGACCGTACAGATGATATCATTCTCCTTCTTTGCCTTCACGCGCAGCCCGATCAGGCCGTCGTCGATCAGTATCGTGCTTCCCACCTGTACATCGTCCACAAGCCCCCCATATGTAATGGAAACCCGGTCCGCATCTCCTTTTGTCTCTTCTGTAGTAAGGGTGAATGTCTCTCCTGTCTTCAGCGTAACTTTCTTTCCGTCTTTCAATACACCTGTACGAATCTCAGGGCCTTTAGTATCCAGAAGAATCGCAATCGGCTTACCTTCTTCATCACGTACCTTCTTAAGCTTATCCATCCGTGCCTTCTGCTCTTCATGTGTTCCATGAGAAAAATTGAATCTGGCGACATCCATACCTCTGCGGACCAGGCTTCTCATAACCTCTTCTTCGTCTGTCGTTGGTCCAAGCGTACATATGACCTTCGTCTTTTTCATCATCTTTTCGTCCCCCTGTTCTCTTAAAAATTGTGTATTATTTTATATGTGTATGTGTGAACAGATGCTCCTGACAGTATTCATGATTGCCGTTACATTTCGAACAATATCTGAATTCCAGGTTAGGATCATCTAATTCAGTCCTCTTACAGACGGCGCACATATGCCTTGCGCCGTTCGCATACATCTGAACCGGATGCTGTGCCTTGCGGATCTTCTGCTTAAACTCTCTCTTCCTCTTGATCTGTGACGGCGTATACGGCTGCATATTCCTAGATCCCAGGAAAAAGACCAGGAAATTCAAGATCGACACGACTGCCGCCGCCGCGTTCGCCTTATAATAAATTCCTAAAACGCTTCCTCCGTAAGCCGGCAGGAACGCCTGTATCACCGGATAGATAAAATAAATCCCATCCAATATCGCCAGATACTTCACCTTGATCGGGAAAACCATGAACAACAAGAACTGTACTTCCGGATACAGCGCCGCAAATGCAAAAAACAACGACATATTCAGATACCAGACCGACATCGGAAGCACAAGCCCCGTCACAACATACACCAAAATGGCGGCGATCACATGGAACAGCATTCCCGAAAAGAAATACAGGTTAAAACGGAACGCCCCCCACGCTCTTTCCAACTGCTGCCCGATCATATAGTAGAGGTGCAGCATGAATATGATAAAGATCAGACTGTCAGACGGCGGCTGGATAATAAATGTGACGATCCTCCAGACCTGTCCGCGAAGGATCGCCGGCGCATCCAGGCTCAGAAACTGATAGTAAAATCCCGGATTCACCAGATTCAGCACGAATCCTACCGCATACAATATAATAATATAATACATGAGGTTTGATATGGCATACCTTCCAAATTTTCTCTCCAGTTTTGACAACCAGTTATCCATAGATAAACTCCTTATTATTTATTCCCTAATGAACAGTATAACTGTCTTATGAGGGTGATTTCCAGATATTTTATGGACAATATCCATAATTTAGCACTCTATTAACACTGTAGTAATTCTACCGTTTTACGCCCTGTTTGTCAATTCTGCCGTGGAACTTTACAACTTTTTAATATTTCTGGTACATTTCTTAATTGTTATTTTAAATTTTTTGTCGTATAATGTTACAGGCTGTAAAAAGATTGTTTTCAATCATAGATTCACGATCCAGCCGCAAAGGAGTTGTTATTATTATGAGTAAAACCGAATTATACACACTGGGTATTGATATCGGATCAACCACTGTAAAAGTCGCGATACTCGACCAGGATAACGATGTCGCCTTTTCTGACTACGAAAGACATTATGCTAATATTCAGGAAACTCTGTCCGACCTTCTTGGACGGGCAATCTATAAATTAGGAGAGCTTAAAGTCTCTCCGGTCATCACCGGTTCGGGAGGACTGACTCTTGCAAAACATCTGGGCGTTCCCTTTGTCCAGGAAGTTGTTGCGGTATCCACCGCCCTGCAGGACTATGCGCCGCAGACAGACGTAGCCATCGAATTAGGCGGCGAGGACGCGAAGATCATCTACTTCGAAGGGGGAAATATTGAACAACGTATGAACGGTGTCTGCGCCGGCGGAACCGGTTCTTTCATAGATCAGATGGCATCCCTCCTTCAGACAGATGCTTCTGGCCTGAATGAGTATGCCCGGAATTATCATTCCCTCTATTCCATTGCCGCCAGGTGCGGCGTATTCGCTAAGTCTGACATCCAGCCGCTGATCAATGACGGCGCTTCCAAGGAAGACCTCGCCGCGTCGATCTTCCAGGCGGTGGTAAACCAGACCATCAGCGGGCTTGCCTGCGGCAAACCCATCCGCGGACACGTGGCGTTCTTAGGCGGGCCGCTCCATTTCTTGTCTGAACTGAGGGAAGCTTTCATCCGCACTCTGAAACTGGACGAAAGCCATACCATCGCCCCCGGGCATTCTCATCTGTTCGCGGCGATCGGCTCGGCGCTGAATTCAAAGAAAGACAGACAGGTATCTCTGCGCAAGATGCAGAATCAGCTGGACAGCCGCATAAAGATGGATTTCGAAGTGGACCGTATGGAGCCTCTTTTTGCGACAGAAGCAGAGTTCCATGCATTCGAAAAACGGCACGCAAGGCACCAGGTCCCTGTCAAAGACCTGGAAACCTATACCGGAAAAGCATTTCTTGGGATCGACGCCGGTTCCACTACCACCAAAGCCGCTCTGGTCGGCGAAGACGGGACACTCCTGTATTCGTTCTACCATAACAACGAAGGAGATCCGCTTGGAACTACCATACGTGCGATCAAGGACATCTACAGCAAACTTCCGGAAGGCGTAAAGATCGCGCATTCCTGTTCCACAGGCTATGGGGAGGCGCTGATCAAATCCGCCCTTCTTCTGGATGAAGGAGAGGTTGAAACCGTTTCCCATTATTATGCCGCTTCCTTCTTCGAACCAGATGTGGACTGTATCCTGGACATCGGCGGACAGGATATGAAATGTATCAAGATCAAGAACCAGACTGTTGACAACGTGCTTCTGAATGAAGCATGTTCTTCCGGCTGCGGTTCTTTCATCGAGACATTTGCCAAATCACTGAACTATTCCGTGGAGGACTTTGCGCATGAAGCCTTGTTCGCCCGCAATCCGATCGATCTGGGTACGCGCTGTACCGTATTCATGAACTCAAAGGTGAAGCAGGCGCAGAAAGAAGGCGCGGAAGTGGCGGACATCTCTGCGGGACTCGCTTATTCTGTCATTAAAAACGCTCTGTTCAAGGTGATCAAGGTATCTAACGCTTCCGAACTGGGAAGCCATATTGTCGTACAAGGCGGCACTTTCTACAACAATGCCGTCCTGCGCAGTTTCGAGAAGATCGCGGACTGCGAGGCTATCCGTCCGGATATCGCAGGGATCATGGGCGCTTTCGGCGCCGCGCTGATCGCCCGTGAACGTTATGTAGAGTGCGAAGGCACGACCATGCTCTCCATTGAAGATATCGAAGCGTTGGAATACTCCACTACCATGGCGAAGTGCAAAGGATGTACCAACAACTGCCGTCTGACCATTAATCATTTCAGCGGCGGACGCAGATTCATCACCGGAAACCGCTGCGAACGCGGCCTTGGGAAAGAAAAATCAACGAATCTGCTTCCGAACCTGTTCGAGTATAAGTTCCGGAGATATTTTGACTATACTCCGCTTCCGGAAACAGACGCCCCGCGCGGGACCATCGGCATTCCGCGTGTATTAAACATGTATGAGAATTATCCGTTCTGGTTTACCTTCTTCCATACCCTGGGCTTTCGTGTCGTACTCTCTCCTGCTTCAACCAGGAAGATCTATGAGTTGGGGATCGAGTCGATCCCAAGCGAATCGGAGTGCTATCCTGCGAAACTTGCCCACGGCCATGTACAATGGCTGATCAACCAGGGAATACAGCGGATCTTCTACCCAAGTATCCCTTATGAACGGAAAGAATTCAAAGAGGCAAACAATCACTACAACTGTCCGATCGTAACCTCTTATCCTGAGAATATCAAGAACAATATCGACGCCATCGTGAATGGGGACGTGGATTTCATTCACCCCTTCCTGTCACTGGAAAGCGAAGAGACTGTTTCCTACCGCCTGGTGGAAGAACTGTCCGAAAGATATTCTGTTCCGGCGTCTGCGATCCGCCTAGCCGTGCATTCTGCATGGGAAGAACTTGCCGCATGCCGGGACGACATCCGCCGAAAAGGCGAAGAAACACTCGCATACCTTGAGAAGACCGGCAACCGCGGCATCGTCCTCGCCGGACGTCCCTACCACATTGATCCGGAAGTAAATCACGGGATCCCGGAATTGATCAATTCCTACAACATTGCCGTACTCACGGAAGATTCCGTCTCCCACCTGCATCCGGCGGAGCATCCGCTGAATGTCATGGATCAGTGGATGTACCACTCCCGCCTGTACGCGGCGGCGAATTATGTAAAGACCCGCGAAGACCTGGATCTGATCCAACTGAATTCCTTCGGCTGCGGGCTGGATGCCGTGACCACCGACCAGGTTGCGTCCATCCTCAATGATTCTGACAAGATCTATACCTCTCTTAAGATTGACGAGGTCAATAACCTTGGAGCTGCCAGAATCCGTGTCCGCTCCCTTCTTGCGGCGATCCGAGTGCGCGAGAAGAGACATGAGAAGAGAACGATCCAGCCTTCCTCTATTTCGAAGGTTCCGTTTACCAAAGAGATGCGCAAGGATTATACGATCCTGTGCCCGCAGATGTCGCCGATACATTTCAGCCTGCTGGAACCGGCGTTCCAAGCTTCCGGTTACCGGATCGAAGTACTGCCTAATGACAACAAGCAGGCAGTCGATATAGGGCTTAAATATGTAAACAACGACGCCTGTTACCCATCCCTTATCGTCGTAGGACAGATCATGGACGCCATACTGTCGGGAAGATACGACACGGATAAGATTGCCGTTATCATCTCACAGACCGGTGGGGGGTGCCGTGCTTCCAACTATATCGGCTTTATCCGCCGAGCGTTAAAGAAAGCCGGTTACGAACATATTCCGGTCATCTCTCTGAATCTGAGCGGGCTTGAGGCAAATCCTGGCTTCAAGTTAAGCACAGGACTGGTACTGCGCAGCATCTACGCGCTGATATTCGGTGATATCTTTATGAAATGTATCTACCGGATGCGCCCCTATGAAGCGGTTCCAGGCTCTGCCGATGCGATGCATAAGAAATGGATGGGAACCTGCAGGGATTTCTTATCCCGGAAATATCCTTCCAGACGCCGGTTCAAACGGCTATGTAGAGAGATCATTGCAGATTTTGATACGAATATCGAATTGTCAGACGTGAAAAAACCACGCATAGGCGTGGTTGGCGAGATCCTGGTTAAATTCCTTCCGGCGGCAAACAATCATCTGGTAGAGCTGTTGGAGAGCGAAGGCGCGGAAGCGGTTGTTCCGGATCTTCTGGATTTCCTTCTTTACTGCTTCTATAACCAGAACTTCAAGGTATCGCACCTTGGCATGAAGAAATCCAAGGCAATGATGGGGAATCTGGGGATCCGGGTTCTGGAATGGTTCCGTGCTCCGGCATCCAGGGCATTCCGTGAAAGCAGGCACTTTGATCCGCCTGCAGACATCCGCACTCTTGGCAAGATGGCTTCCGAGATCGTATCTTTGGGCAATCAGACCGGTGAAGGATGGTTCCTGACCGGCGAGATGCTAGAACTGATACATAACGGCGCACCGAATATCGTGTGCACACAGCCATTCGCATGCCTTCCGAATCACGTGGTCGGCAAAGGCGTCATCAAAGAACTTCGCAGAAGACATCCGGAATCGAATATCGTAGCGATCGATTTTGATCCCGGTGCCAGTGAAGTCAATCAGTTAAACCGCATCAAACTGATGCTGTCGACAGCGAATAAGAATCTTCATGTTACGTAATAAGAGACTGCTGCAAAACAAGACGATCATACGGCATACATCCTATACCGTATGATCTGCTGTTTTGCAGCAGTCTCTTCTTTGGTCAGGTTCCATAAGCGCCGTATATCCCGGCATTCTTCTATATCTGCCCGTTCCGCTGACCTTCTATATCCTCCGCGATCGCCCTTTCTTCCTTTGTAAGTTCTGCCTTCCGGAGAAGATCCGGGCGCAGCTTCGCCGTTCGGATCACAGACTGCTTCCTTCTCCACTTCTCTACATTGGCATGATGCCCCGACAGAAGTACCTCCGGCACACGTTTGCCGTGCCAGACTTCCGGACGAGAATACTGCGGATACTCCAGAAGATTATCCTGAAAGCTCTCGAACTCTGCCGATACATCATTATGAAGGACGCCCGGGACAAGCCGGGATATGGCGTCTACCATGATCATAGCGGGAAGCTCGCCGCCGGTCAGGACATAATCCCCCACAGACACATAATCCGTCACGATCTCCTCAAGGACACGCTCATCGATCCCCTCGTAATGTCCGCACAGGAAGATCAATTCCTCTTCCTTCGCAAGCTCTTCGGCTATTCCCTGGCTGAAAGTCTTCCCCTGGGGGGAGAGATAGATGACTCTCGGGCTTCTGCCTGCCTCTTTTGGTCCTGCTCCATCCGCCTGCACGTTCCGCCTGCAGTCATTGACCTTCTCGACCACAGCCTGATACGCCTGATACACCGGCTCCGCCTGCATCAGCATCCCGGCTCCGCCGCCGTAAGGATAATCATCCACACTGTTATGCTTATTAAACGCATAATCCCTGATATTGACCGCCTCTACAGACAGGAGCCCCTTCTGTATCGCCCTGCCGGTGATACTGGTATTAAGCCCCTGCATCACCATCTCCGGAAATAATGTCATAATATAAAAATGCATCTGTCAACACTCCTATTCACACATCCTGCAACTATACCATCAGCCGGCGTTCTCTCATACCAGACTAAACCAACCCGTCCATCACATGGATCTTCATCTGTCCTCCCGGAATATCCACGTCAAGGACGCACTCCTTAATAGCCGGGATCAGGATCTCTCCTGCCGTCGGATGGTCTATCACGTACACATCGTTTGCACCGGTCGTCATCACATCCTTAAGGACTCCGAATTCTTCTCCCCCGTCCGTAACCACCTTCATCCCGATCATGTCCGAGATAAAGTATTCGTCTTCCTCAAGCGCCACCGCATCCTTCCGCTCTACCAGAAGCGGACAGCGTCTGTATCTTTCGATATCATTTATATTATCATAGCCCTTGAACTTAAGAATCACAAATTGCTTGAAAAACTTCACATTCTCGATCTCAAGAGGCAGTGTCTCTTTCCCTGTATCAAGCAGCACGTGCCTGAGTTCCCCAAACCGCGCCGCGTCGTCTGTCGTAGGAAATACCTTCACTTCCCCGCGTATTCCGTGGGTCTGTGTGATCACTCCGACCTGTAATAAATCTTCCATACCAATCTCCATTCTGTCTGTAAGATATACTCACATAGTCTCTTCTGTCTGTAAGATATACTCACATAGTCTCTCTTATAATATTCCGGTACAAAGAGATCTGAGGGTACATCGGGTATAAACAGGGGATTGCCGGGAAATCGTTCATTTCCCTACAATCCCCTGATGAAATGGATATCCTTTAATCCATAATATCAACGATAACCTTCTTATCCTCTTTGGCAGCCGCTGCCTTTACAACTGAACGGATTGCCTTGGCTATACGTCCCTGTTTTCCAATCACCTTACCCATATCAGAATCAGCAACATGTACTTCCAGGACCATCGTCTTCTTTTCCTCTCTCTCAGTCACAACGACGCTGTCAGGATCATCGACCAATGCCTTTGTAATAACCTCAACTAACTCTTTCATGATTGTGCACCTCAAAAACAAGATTTATTGATCAGCCGTGACTATTTCTCGATACCTGCAATCTTGAAGATCTTGCTGACTACTTCTGTCGGCTGCGCACCATTATTCAGCCACTTCTTAGCTGCCTCTTCGTCAACCTTGATCGCGCTTGGGTCACAATTCGGATCATAGGTTCCGATCTCATCAATAAACTTGCCGTCTCTTGGGGACCTTGAATCAGCTACGATAATTCTATAAAAAGGAGCCTTTTTCTGTCCCATTCTTCTTAATCTGATCTTTACTGCCATTGTATCTTACCTCCATAAAAATATTAAAATATAATTGTCTGTACAGGAATCTGTCCATGACGCTTCCTGTATGCTGCTATATTATATAACGCGCGAAGCGCGGTATATCGAAATCTAAAACGGCAAACGGAACTTTCCTTTCCTTCCGCCCTTGCCGATCATCTTCATGAGCTTCTTCATCTCGCCGAACTGCTTCACCATACGGTTGACCTCACTGATGTCCACCCCGGCTCCTCTTGCGATCCGGTGCTTCCTGGACGGATTCAGAAGATCGGGATCCCGCCTCTCCTGCGGCGTCATGGAATGGATCATTGCCTCCATCCGCGCCATGCTCTTCTCCGCCTGTGCCGTCTGCTCATCATCCAGCCCCTTCATCTTGCCCATGCCGCCCATACCGCCAAGTCCGGGCATCATGCTCATGATACTGCCAAGCCCGCCCATATTCTTCATCTGGCTGATGCTCTCCAGATAGTCCTCAAAATCGAACTGGTTCTTCTTCATCTTCTGAGCCATCTGTTTCGCTTTTTCTTCGTCGATCTCTGCCTCTGCCTTCTCGATCAGAGTCAGCACATCGCCCATACCCAAGATACGGGAAGCCATCCGATCCGGATAGAACTGCTCAAGATCTGACAGTTTCTCTCCCATACCTACATATAATATAGGCTTTCCGGTGACAGCCTTAACAGACAGCGCGGCTCCGCCTCTCGTATCACCGTCAAGCTTCGTAACGATCACACCGTCGATGCCCGCTTTCTCATGGAACTCCTTTGCCACATTCACCGCATCCTGGCCGGTCATGGCGTCGATGACCAGGATCGTCTGGTGTACCGTCACGGTTTCCTTGATCTCCTGAAGCTCTTCCATCATGTCCTCATCAATATGAAGGCGTCCCGCCGTATCCAGGATCACGATGTTATTGCCGTTCTTCTGAGCATGTTCCAGGGCGGCTTTGGCGATATTCGCCGGCTTATGGTTGTCGCCCATGGCAAATACTTCCACACCCTGCTTCTCACCGTTCACCTGCAGCTGCTTGATCGCCGCCGGCCGGTACACGTCGCAGGCAACGAGAAGAGGCTTCTTGCCTTTCAGCTTATACTTGCCTGCCAGCTTTGCAGTGGTCGTCGTCTTACCTGCTCCCTGAAGACCCGCCATCATGATGACCGTAACAGCGCTTCCCGGCTGAAGCTTAATCTCCGTCGTCTCGGATCCCATCAGCTTCACAAGCTCTTCATTCACGATCTTGATGACCATCTGCCCCGGATTCAGCCCGTTCATGACGTCCTGCCCGATCGCACGCTCCTGCACACTCTTGATGAAGTCCTTGACCACCTTAAAATTGACATCCGCGGCAAGCAGCGCACGCTTGATCTCCTTGAGCGCCTCCTTGACATCTTCCTCTGTAAGACGTCCTTTACTTCTCAGATTCTTGAATATATTCTGAAGCTTCTCAGTCAAACTGTCAAATGCCATACTACAACTCCTCTATAATCTCCCCGGATATCCTTCGGATACTGCGGATCAGTTCCCCCGCATTCTCTTCATTATAATCATCCAGAAGCCTGTCTATTCTCTCTACCTTCTCTTTTACAGCCAGAAATCTCTCGACCAAATGAAGCTTCTCTTCATATCCCCGAAGCGTCTGGTTACACCGCTTGATCAGATCATGGACTCCCTGGCGGCTGATCCCCGCCTCGCCGGCTATCTCACCGAGCGACAAGTCCTCTGTTATGAGGCGTCCATAGATCTCCTTCTGATGCTCTGTCAGCAATTCTCCGTAAAAGTCGAACAACAATGTCTGTTCCAGAATCTCATTCACTTCCATCACCTGTGCTATCATACAACAAATAAACGAGGGTGTCAAGTATTTTTTCTTTACAAACTTTTGTTCATGTTGTTTCGCCTTGTTCTATCACTGTCTATTACACCACTGCTGTCTGCTTACATTACAGTAAACGTGTATTTGACTCTTGAATCCTGCTGCCAAATATGCTATATTAAGCTTAGAAAAAGGGAAAGCCATAGAAGCGGCTCTACCCTTTACAATAAGTTTAACCCTCTGCTATAAGCAGTCAGCCGTCACTATTGGGAGTAGTGGCGGCTATTTC
>OFFP01002369.1_pt1 | contig 11190 bp, 16 predicted proteins | sample 1521431 | NCBI WGS metagenome assembly OFFP01 (sample SAMEA3504104, study PRJEB24116) | mouse gut metagenome | biome: mouse gut; feature: mouse-associated habitat; material: faeces | place: Denmark | collected 2011 | reverse complement strand
CCTATATGTTTCTGATGCACAGCATATCCGCGACGCCTGTGCAGAAAGGAAGTGAACAGGCATGATAGGAGCATTATTTCTGAAGGAGTGCAGGAAGATTGCAAAAAGTCTGGTGTATTATGTCTATCTGGCTACATTCGTGTTGTTTATCACCGGCCAGATGAGCGATGTGGAATGGACGGATCGGCTGTCTGAGCCGCAGCCCGGTCAGGAAAGCTATGGGTACGGATATTCCAGTGATGAGAGAATGATCATGCAAAGCGGCTTGGAGACACTGTTTCAGGAACTGTTGTCCAATCGGTTTGCCACCTATCCTTTCGGTTTTTATAAGGAAGTGACCCTGAATGAGGAAGAACAGGAAGTGCTTAAGCGCGCAATGCAGCAGTGCACGGGTATGGAATTTGATCAGATGGCAGAGGAGAATGTGGCGTACTGGACGGAGGTTTACCAGATGGGGACAAAAGAAAGCGCCGCGGAGTATTCGGAAGCGGAAATGTGGCGCCTTCCCCTCAGGGAAGATCTTAGCTACGAAGAATTTGAACAAGTGATGGCGAAAGCCTATGAAATCGTAGGTTCCGGAAGCTATTATCAGAAATCATCCTATGAAAAAAGAGGAATTGCGGCTCTGACCTATGAGGATGCTCTGGAACATTACCGGGAACTGTGTGAAGAAGACAAGGTCAGCGGTGCGCAGATGCGGCTGTTCTGCGATTATGCGTGCATTTTTCTTGCCATCCTGCCTATATTTGTGGGAGTTTCCGGCTGTCTGAAGGATAAAAGGGCGAAAACGGCAGAGCTTATCCGCAGCCGGTCCGTTTCCGGTGCCGCTCTGATTGGGTGCCGCTATCTGGCCAATGTGGTGATGTGTTTTGTACCGGTGCTTCTGTGCGCGCTGCTGATGCAGATGCCCTGTGTGTATGCCGCAGGCCAGGCGGGAATCGAGGCGGACATACTGGCATTCGTCAAGTACAGTTTTCTGTGGCTGCTGCCGGTGATCATGGTGGTGCTTGGAGCTGCTTTTTTAATTACGGAGGCGACGGAGACAATTCTGGCCATACCGGTTCTGTTGGCATGGGCATTCGGCTCGGTGCTTTCAGCCACTACGCTGACAGGAAATTTTGGCTGGAAACTGGTGACCCGCTGGAACACTTTCGGCAGCTACGGCAGGTATGCGGAGGAGCTGGGGCAGCTGTGCCTGAATAAGGGGATGTATACGGCACTGGCAGTTATACTGGTTCTGCTCACAGTGGCAGTCTATGAAAAAAAGAGGCGGAAAGGGGAAATGTTGTATGGGAAATTACGTAAAAACAATTCTTAATTTTATCCGATACCATTATCTCCCTCATTTGTGCGGGGCGGCGCTTTTGGTGCTGTGTGCAGGGGCAGTGCTGAGCTTCCGCAATCTGGACACTGCAGGGGCGGCGAAGGTGATGGAGCATTACGGTGTTATCGCCGGGATTCTGCTGTTTACGCCTCTGTTTTTGCCGGAGAGCGACATGGAAATCTGGCAGTTGGAGGCCTCCAGGTATCTGCCTATGTGGAAGCTGTATCTGGGCAGATTGTTCCCGGCGGTGTGCATGCTGGCAGCAGTGGTGAGCATTCTCATTCTGCGGCTTCTGGCCGGCGGCTCTGTGTTTCCTGTGGGACTTTTGTGGCGGGGAGCGTTCTGCGAGGCTTTGTTTCTGGGAGGAATCGGTTGTTTTGCGGCGGCAGTCACCAATCAGGTGGTTTTGGGGTATATGGTATCGATTTTGTACTATGCCGCTAATATAGGTATGGCAAACCGTCTGTGGAAATTCGGCTTGTTTCCTATCTACAGAGGCGACGAAGGAACCTGGCTCTGGCTGCTCACAGCAGCGGTTTTCCTGACGGCAGGCGGAATCTTGCTGCGGGAACCGCTGCGCAGAGGGGCTGTTTTGAGCTGAGCGGGAGCAGGCCTCAGCTGACACTTAAGTATGCATACTTTTTCGATACTCCCATACATTACGCTATACTTTTGCAACCAGATGTTTTGAAAAGGGCATGACACTCAGGACGGTCACCGGGAATGGTGGCGCCTCCGTTGGAATGGCTGATCAGGTACCGGAAATAATTCCTTACGGCAGATTTTCTTCCATTGCCCTCACATCATAGCCTTCTGATATATCAATCGAAAACACTCCCTGGAAGTGGGGCGCTATTGTCAGCCCGGACATCCTAATCTTTCCAGTGTCCCCTTCCACTTCTTCGCTGGTTGACCACTGCATGACCTTTACCTTGTCCTGCAGCTTTAATTCTTTGTCAAATTCCTTTATAATGACAATTTCAAAACTGCCATCACCCTGATAGGCTGGCGCAAACCCTGCCACATCCCCGTTCAGGTCTGAAAACTTTGCATATGCAAAAGCACATAATATTACAAAACACAACAGGCACATGGTGCCGGAGGATATCGAATGACAAAGCCGGGCATTTACAATCATCACTGGTGACCGTTGATACGAATCCTACAACCTATTGGCACATTTATTGGAGAAACCAAATATTGATTTTCTTATCAGAGTTGAACAAGACAGGTCGGCTATGAGAGAAATACGCAAGCTTCCAATGAAAGAATTAGACACTAAAGTATCTTTTGCCATTACCACCTCTCAAACCAATATAGATAAAAAGAACGATTACATTTTTTTGCAGACACGAAAAAACGAATATACAGTACAAAAATTAAAGGAGGAAGCTGGGATTTTCCCAGTCCTTACCATATGCCATTTCGTGTTGTACGGTTCATGCTGGATACTGGCAAGTATGTAACATTGGCAACAAGTTACCAGATAGTTTTACACTATCTGAAATCAAAGAATGATATCATTCCCGTTGGGGCATAAAATGTACTTTCCGGGAGCTTAAGTACAGTTTAGGGCTGATTCACCTGCATCGTAAGAAAGATGAATTTGTAAAGCAGGAGATATATGCAGCAATGGTTATGTCAAAATTCTCCTCTCGCATTGCGAATCAAGTTGTAATTGAAAATGAAAAATCAGATATACATACTTATAAAGTCAATATGAAAATGGCAATTTATCTTTGCAAAAAGTTTTATAGAGCAAACAAGGGAAATGGTAAACGACTTATGCGTGATATAGCAAAGTATACCGAACCCGTCCACCCTAACCGTAAAGACGAGCGGAACATAAAAACAAAGTCATTTGTCGGATTTACCTATGGGATATCTGCATAGCACTGTTAATAGTATTTTATACTGTTTAAGAAGATTTTCAAACCACATTTACTGACTACTTCATACAAATCTTCATAAAATCATTTTTTCTTAGTCAAACATGAATCACTTTTAAATTCGGAAATTATGTTCCGAATTATTTCTATTTGCTTATCTGACAAACCATCCACGTTTACCATTACAGAACTGTCTATTTTTACCGACCTTCCTAAGATATAATCAGTTGATACATGGAAGATGTCAGCTAATGCCACCAGTTTATCAAGGCTTGGCTTTCTCTCTTGATTTTCATATGCACTGATTAACGCAGGAGTTACGCCGATTTGCCTTGCAATATCAGATTGAGAAAAATTATGCTTTTCCCGTAGCGCAATTAATCGTGTTGCTATTGATTCCATAAGTATCAACTCCTTTCAACTGTTAGTATAAAATATGGGTTGATACAAATGGTTATATACATTTTTAACTATATGTTGAAACATTAGGAATATTATGGTACAATACCTGTGTGTTTCAAAATACTAATTCTAAAGAGAGGGAGATACTAAAATGAAAAGAAAATTGATTTTATTGCCCATAATATGCACATTTGCAATTAGCTTGAATGGCTGTGGACATGAGCATGTATGGGTAGATGCTACTTGTTTAGTACCTAAAACATGCAGCGAGTGTGGAGAAAGCGAGGGCGAAGTTACAGACCATAAATGGGTAGAAGCCTCTTGTGAAAAAGCAAAACACTGTGAAGTATGCGGGGTAACGGATGGAGAACCTTTAAGCCATGAATGGTTAGAAGCAACCTATGAAGAACCAAAAACCTGTGCTTTATGCAGTTTGACGGAAGGAGAACCCTTACCGGAACCCTATTGTGTGAAAAACAATATTACCTTTGAAAATTTGCAGGATATGGAGCTGCCATTTGCTACGGCTTTTTCAGAAGATGGAGAGATTGTGGAGATAGATGGTCTTTGGGCAGATTCAGGAATGGCACATTACAGTTTTGGAGAAATAACTATCGAACCTTCAGAACAGGAAGGATACATTGATGTTACCATTCCATACAAAGTATCATTATCAACGGAAGTATATTTGGATACTACAAAGTTTGGCGGTGGATTTAGAATTGAAGCATCTTGGGCAGCCTTGAGTGTTGGGGATAGCTATACCGGATTATTTGTACCGTCTCAGGGCACTTATGGAAGTGATACAAACCAACATATTAAAAATTTTGAATGGAATGGAAACACTTATACATTAAGTTATACAAAAGATACAAATTCGGAAAGCGGTTTTACGGATTGGACCGGTGGGGACGAGTCGATTTATAATTGTACATATGACTTGTCTGCCGATATCGTTTATACAATCACAGTTCCAGAAGGATATGACGGCGCAGTATTGGCAATAGAGAGAAATGGCAAGGATGAGGTGAAACTGAGGACTGACGAAGAAACAGACGAAAAGGATATACATTTTCTTGATGAGCATGATGCAGATTATTTTATTTTCTATCAGCTGTCAGATTTAATCCAATAAACATTACATGGGAAAAATGAGACAAGGGAAAGCGGTGTTTTGCAATGGATGTCGCTTTCCCTTATTTAATAGTATTCTTGAAAGACGACTTAACTTAACAAAGAGATGCTAAACTAAATGACATTGAGTACACATTCCTATGTTTTTTCGCAAATCTTATTACATCCAGTTAGAGCCGCCTAAATGACCGAAGATAATAGGAATGCCAGGATACCGTTCACATAAGGACATCAAGAGTTTTATCCCATCCACTGTAACCGGGTGGAAGGTATGCACCCAAATAGGATAAATCCTTGTGTTCTTCAATGCCCGGAAGATTGTATCCAACTGCATTTTTATGGGGAACATGATATGTTCATGGCTGTCTATCACCATTTTCAGAACCTCCTTGACAATTTTGGTATATTGACATTAGCATTAAGGAAAACTAAAATCAAGTACGCACTTTTTTGAAATAAGGTATCCTTTTTGAAACCGTGCGTGGAAAAGAGCAATACATAATGGCAAAGGTGCAGGCAGTAGATGAACAATGCCCGGTTGAACTTGGGCTGAATATCCTTAGTGGAAAATGGAAACTGAAAATATTATGGCATCTCTCCAAAGGCACAATCCGTTTCAATGAGCTGCAGCGGCTCCTGGGCAGCATCACCACCAAGACACTGACGGAACAGCTCCGGGAACTGGAAGAACAAGGAATCATCCTTAGAACTGTTTTCCCGGAAGTCCCTCCGAGGGTTGAATATTCATTAAGCGAAATACGCAATACCCTGAAACCAATCTTAGGCGGGCTCTGTGAATGGGGAAAGGCTTACCAGGAATATCAGAAGCATATTGGCCACAAAGCTTGCAAGCATTTCTTTTTTTTTCATGGTTGTATATTAGGGCATTTTTGTTTTGTGGATTTCTACAAATATCAATTATCCTTTTCAGTAATGGACTATATTCCCCCTCTTTGTCTGTAAAATAATTCTCAATTTGATTTTCCAAAACAAACTTTCACAATTTAGACTCTTCATCTTTCCATGGTGTCTCATATAAATACTTCTCATAACAGACTTCCTTTGGAGTTCGGAAATAATATTCTTCTTTTACCCTGTCAAAAACCCATAATTTATTGTCATCAGATGTGAAATTCCTAAGATAGAACTGAGGAACATAATGCTGCTTCTTAGTCATGCTCCAATTCCACCTTCACTTCATCTGCCGTTATCCAACACTTTTCCTCTGCAGAGTCCTCTGCTTCTTTCAATATAGCCAGGAGCCTTTCTGATGCTCGACGCTTTAACACCATATTTTCCTCATCCACAAGTCGTTTCTCCAGCTCACAAAAAAAGTCTCTGCAATCACGACCTTTTCCTGCTTCAATGTCATAATAACTTTCCTTTACCATCTGCCGTATTTGATTCTGATCTAAATCTCGTCTATTATCCGAAATGTGTTGTTCCCAACTCATGCAAATCACCGCTTTCTGTCAAATATATCTTAAGTATCTTCACGAAGTCTTGATTTCTCATCATAATTACCATTATCACTTAGCCAAAAAACAGAAAAGAAACAATGCATTCTATATATTTTACCTATTCTAAATATGATAAGATATATTTTGCTATCTCCTCTGACACTTGATAATGTGTTATAGAATCTCCCCGATCACTATATTCACCCGGAATTATTTCCTCAATATAGTAATTACCATCGCTTTTATAAAGTATCTGGGTATTCATTTCTTTTAACTCTTTTTCATTACTATGCCTTGATAACATAAATCTGACAATTTGGCATTCAACTTCTTCTGGATTTGGTGCATCATCTGCATATTCCCACTGATCCAAAGCCAGCCCGTTCAGATATTGCGCTATTTCAGAAATATCGTCTATTTCATTCAGCAAAGTGTTTTTGTCTGCTCCGTAAAACTGTATCTTCTGCTCTTCAGAAGTCTTGCGTAGTTCCTCTTCTGTAAAGGATGTTTCCCCTATATAATATCGAGCATTCTCTATATCATCTGTTTTTTCAATATCACTTTCAATATCACCATTTGGCACATAAAAATCAAGTCCCCACTCATCCAGTATATCCTTCGCTGTTATATTCTTATTTAGCTCTAAGTCTTCCGGCGCATTAAGAAACTGTCCCGCCTCTTCTGATATTCTGGCTATTGCTTCTATTTCCTGATTATAATCTCGTATAATATATTCACCTTTACTGGAAATATAAAATTCTAAGGTACTCTTATTAACTAACGGTATTCCATCCTGTAAAAATACAGCCTCATCAATTACCTCATATGATATATAGCTATATACCAAGTCTATATCTTCAGGTAGCTGTTCCATATAATTCCAGGATTCAATATCCAGTTGTTTTACGAACCTTTCTATTTCTTTATTATTATCAATGATACCAATCGTCTCACCAGAAGCTGTAATAATTTCAGTAAATTGTTTTTTTTCTTCATTGTTACTGAAATATGCTCCATCTGCATCTGAAGCATTGCTTTTAGTTGTCCTATCCCCACAACCAACGATGCTAAACATACCTACTGTCAATATAAAGACTAACATGATACATTTTTTCATACCGCCTCTCCGCCCTTTCATTTTATCAAAGCCGTTCCTGCTCCCCGAATGTGCCTCCGCCGAATATAGGGTATGGGTTATATCTTCATATCCAATGTGCTACCCGAAGATGTTTTTTTTACAAAGGTATTGCCGCTTTTGACAAGCTGGCTTTCTACGGATTCCCTTGTAACGCTGTCCAATGCGCCAGAAGGTACGGCTTTGCCATATTCCCATGTCGGATCTACTGCCTTAATTGCTGAAACAAACGCCTGCGTATATGCCAGATGATACTGCCTCAATGTATAGCCTGCTGACAGTCTATCGTCTGACTTCATCTGCCTATACATATCCATATAAATTTCCGTCTTTCCTGTACCGTCCGTCATTCCATTATTGTTCAGATAAATATTTTTCACGGCTTCAAACATTTTATCTTTGCTGCTTTCAGGAATATCAATAATCTTTTTGTAACTATCACCTGTTTCATCTGTTACAAGAAGTCCTGTCAATCCTGTAGTCGGTTCAACCCATTCTCCTCTTGAATTATAATTTTTCATTAAATTTTTAATAGATTGAACACTCGTAAACATACTGCCATTACAGCCATCCTTTGACATTTGTTGGATAACGGCCTTATACTGCTTGCTGTTTGTGTCAATGCCTGCCGCTTTCAATTGTGACTGTATGCTGCCACTGTTTAGTTGAGAAAACTGAAACATACCCGGTAATGTCGAGCCCACTCCCCAAGTTGCCTTTGTTCCTCCAAACATACTTTGAATTAGATAGCTGTAATTTGTAATATTTAACATACCATCATCCTCCTTCAAAAAATCTTACCTGCGGCTCCTCTGTCTGTCATTCAGAGCCGCCCATGCCCCCTTTGTCTGCTCCGTAAAACTGTATCTTCTGCTCTTTAGAAGTCCTGCGCAGTTCCTCTTATTTTATATTTATGTGACTGATTTGCAGCCATCTTTCGCTTATATCTGCAAATCAAGATTTGCACCTACTGGATTTGCATGATTACCCTGCTTTTTGACAGCCTCTTTTTCTTCCTGTTCCCTTGCTACTTCAATCACTTTCTGCATATCGTCATCATCAAGATAAATTTCTCCCTTTTCGGAATTTTCCAATTTCTCTAAAATCATCTGTTCCGCTTTTTCTAGCAACGTATTTTCCTTGACGATGGTAATGCCTGATTTTTCCTGCTCTTCGTCTGCCTTCTTCTCCTCTGTTTCAATTTTATTTCCCTCTAACTCTTTTTCCTTTTCTGCTGCTTTTTCTTTTGACTTTTCAATCAGCTTTTCCGAATTTCTCCTCCTTTCTTCCCGGAGCTTATCGCTCAATTTTAACATACCATCGTTTCTGCCTTGCATTCTGCAATGATATTTTCCGTTCTCATCAATATAACTGTGCTGGTACACTATAGTCCAGCCACTAGCTTTCGCTAAGCTTTCTGCCAATTTAGACATAGACCCAACGCCTTTTATCATGTCTTCCATATCCTTTTTTGTTTTAGGATCATTCTGCATTTTTTCCAAAAGTTTGGGATTAACGGTCAATGACTTGCCGCTTTGGGCAGATAAACAAGCATTCCCTACACGGAATTCCACACTTGGCACAAGCTTTTCCAATTTCTTCACATAGCTTGCCACACTTTTCGCCTTGTCATTTCCTGCTTCGGAATTTTTCTGTGCGGCCGCCGTTTCTGATGTTTCCTTTCCTGATGCAGCCTGTTTCTTTTCTGTCTGTTGTTTCTGTGTTGCATAGACATTTTCATAAGCGTTATAGTTGTTTGTAATTTCCATTGCCATAACTTATCCTCCTGATTTCATTTTGCTTCTGGCATATCAATCCACTCTATTATTCCTCTTATACTTTACCACCCGAACTAATAAAGGATTTGCACCGCTGAGATTTTCAATACACTCCGATACGCCTCCATTTTTTATCATATACTCTTGAAAATTTATCCGGTGCAATATAAGCAGTTATTTATTACATGGTGTACTAATAAACATAGGGGAACTGAAAAATATGCTTTTTCAGTTCCCATCGCACTCTATAAGAGTCAATCATTCTTGTTTTTGCCCTTGTCTTTTTCTTCCTTTAATTTCTGTTCCCAATAGGATTTATCTGTTACCTTATCCTTATCCTCGTTTTTGCTGCCTACCCTTTCATCAATCGTGCTCTGGAACAGCTTCGAGATTGTGTCGGAATAAGCACCATTCTTGTTATAGGTCTTATCAACGCCTTTTGTCCTCGCCGCCGCACTGGAAATAGCGGATGCCTTCTGCGAAATTTGACTGCCAAAGGAACCATATCCGGTAAACAGGGATTTTAAAGTAGAGATATTGTCAAACTTAATACCGCTTTTCCCTAAAGCTGTCTTTTCCTTCAGGACGTACTCGTCAAATTCCAGCTTATTGCCTTTGCCAACGGTGATGCCTACTTTTGAGAGCAGGTTACCCGCCTTCTCCGTTATGCTGGTCATCCATGCCGCATTGCGCAACACATTCTTCGTTTCTGAATTTCCCGCCTGCTCCACCACGGCATTATAATTGTCAACAAATGATTTGACCGCTTTTGTAATGGCATCCCAGTCATAATCCTCTACCTCGGTTTCTTCCCCGGTTTCCTCATCTTTTTTCTTGAATTTCTTTTTTTCATAAAGTGAAGCATTGCCTAACGCCTCTGCGGACTTTTTCAGAGAATCCGCGCTGGAACGCATTAACGTCAGCATCTTGGATGAATCCCCTGCCTGCGACAGCTTATCCGCATCCTGCTTTGCATAGTACGCTTTCATTAGCTTTCCATAACTGCCATTTTTAATCATTGCATAATCAGATACGTTGACTCCGCCCATACCGCTGTCTATATAGGGAGCGCCGCCGCTAAACAACGTGGAATAATCCATATTGGTGTTATATCTGCTCGCATAGTCATTAAAGCTGTTAATTTCCGACATACAAAACCACCTCCCTATAAACGCACATCCACATGGGTGTAAACTGCTGCCTGTGCTGTTGCAGCTTCTGGAACGGCTGTTTCAACAGGCTGCACATTCTCCGCAGCTCCTGCCTGTACCCCGGCACCGGATACACCGTCCTGTGCTTTTTCTCCGTCTGCGCCGCTTTCCGCTGTCTTTTCGGTTGTGTTTTCTGCCCAGTCTGTTTTTTCCTCTTTTGATTCAGATGCCTTATTGTCATTGCGCTCTGCCTCAGCAGCTTCTTCCATCGTCTTATTTGCTTCTGCAAGCGTATTCATTTGTGAAGCTGTCGCATTCTCTGCTTTCTGCTCCAGTTCCGCAATTTCCTTTTTCTTGGCTTCCACATTTCCTCCGTCCTGCTTGACTTCTGCTTTCAGGACATTCGCCCTGCCCTCCATGCTGGCTGCCACGCTGCCCTGCACCTTTGCCTGCTTGATGGATGTGTCCGCAGAAATCATTGCCGTCATGCTTGCCTGCGACAGCCCCGTATTTTTGTTTCCTGCCTTTGCACTTCCGGTATTTCCAGTCCCGCCAAGCATATCATCCATGGAAGATCCTTTGGCCTGCTGCTTTTCTTTGCGCTGCTCTATCTGGTGCTGCCTTAACTGCATATTTAGGTCACTGATCTGCTGCTGTATCTCCTGCCTTTTTTTCATCTTTTCCTCTAATGTCATATCTTCATTGGAAGAAAGTTCCTGCAACTGCTTCTGTGCGTTGGCAATCTGGTTCTGGATGTTCTTGCTGTATGAATCCGCTGCCTGATTCATCCCCATCTGCACCATCTGTGTGTTCGCCCCATTGGTACCGTTAATTTTCATAGTAGTGTCCTCCTATCTCAAAATATAACTTCTCGGAATCTTCAGCCTTGATTTTATAAGGCTTTCAGACCCCTATCT
>OFFP01002365.1_pt1 | contig 11205 bp, 10 predicted proteins | sample 1521431 | NCBI WGS metagenome assembly OFFP01 (sample SAMEA3504104, study PRJEB24116) | mouse gut metagenome | biome: mouse gut; feature: mouse-associated habitat; material: faeces | place: Denmark | collected 2011 | reverse complement strand
TCATGGCAAAGAAGCAATTCAAGGCGGAATCCAAGCGGCTGCTGGACCTGATGGTCAACTCCATCTACACCCACAAGGAAATTTTTCTCCGGGAGCTCATTTCCAACGCCAGCGACGCCGAGGACAAGCTGGCCTACAAGTCCCTCACCGACGACAGCGTGAGCGTGAAGCGGAAGGACCTGAAAATCACCATCGTGCCCGACAAGGAGGGGCGGCTGCTCACCGTCTCCGACAACGGGGTGGGCATGAGCAAGGAGGACCTGGAGGCCAACCTGGGCACCATCGCCCGCAGCGGTTCGGGCCAGTTCAAGGCCGGCCTCAGTGAGGACGACAAGGCGGCGGATAAAATCGACGTTATCGGACAGTTCGGCGTGGGCTTCTACTCCGCTTTTATGGTGGCTGACCACGTGACCGTCATCTCCCGGGCCTGGGGCAGCGGCGAGGCCTGGATGTGGCAGTCCGACGGGGCGGACGGCTACACCGTTACCCAGTGCGAGAAGGAGACCCCCGGCACCGATGTGATTATGCACATCAAGGCCAACGCCGAGGGGGAGGACTACGACCAGTATCTGGACACCTATAAATTACAGGGGCTTATCAAAAAATACTCCGACTACATCCGCTACCCCATCGTGATGGAGGTGGAGGACTACCGCCAGAAGGAGAAGCCGGAGGACGCCGGCGAGGACTACAAGCCCGAGTGGGAGACCGTCACTGAGTGGAAGACCCTCAACTCCATGGTGCCCCTGTGGCAGCGGCAGAAGTCCAAGGTGAAGCCTGAGGAGTACAACGCCTTCTATAAGGAGAAGTTCAACGACTGGCAGGACCCCCTGGCCGTCATTCACACCAGCGCCGAGGGGGCTGTCACCTACAAGGCCATGCTCTACATCCCGGAGAAGACGCCCTACGACTTCTACACCCGGGAGTACCAGAAGGGGCTCCAGCTCTACTCCTCCGGCGTGCTCATCATGGACAAGTGCGCCGACCTGCTCCCCGACCACTTCCGCTTTGTCAAGGGCGTGGTGGACTCCGCCGACTTCTCCCTGAACATCAGCCGTGAGGTCCTTCAGCACACCCGGCAGCTGAAGACCATCGCCGCCGCCCTGGAGAAGAAGATCAAGAACGAGCTGCTCAAGATGCAGAAGGAGGACCGGGAGAAGTATGAAAAGTTCTGGTCCGCCTTCGGCACCCAACTGAAATACGGCGTGGTAGCCGACTACGGCCAGCACAAGGAGGTCCTCCAGGACCTGCTGCTGTTCTGGTCCTCCAAGGAGGGGGCAAATACCACCCTGGCCGCCTACAAGGACCGGATGCCTGAGGATCAGCCCTTCTACTACTACGCCTGCGGCGAGAGCGTGGACAAGATCGCCAAGCTGCCCCAGGTGGAGCGGATTCTGGACAAGGGGTATGAGATTCTCTACTGTACCGAGGACGTGGACGACTTCGTCATGAAGGGCCTGCGGGAGATGGACGGCAAGGAGTTCAAGTCCGTCACCGAGGAGGACGCCCTGCCCCAGACCGACGAGGAGAAAAAGGCCGCCGAGGAGAAGGCCGAGGCCGGCAAGCCGGTGCTGGAGGCCGTCAAGGAGGCCCTGGGCGACCAGGTGAAGGAGGTGCGGGTGTCCGCCATCCTCAAGTCGGGGGCCTGCTGCCTGTCTGCCGACGGCCCCGTCTCCATCGAGATGGAGCGGTATATGCGCAAGGTGGAGGGCGGCCAGCCCATGAAGGCCGACCGGGTGCTGGAGCTGAACGCTGATTCCGCCCCCTTCGCCGCCCTGAAAAAGGCGGTGGACGCCGGGGATAAGGACACCGTCGCCAAGTACGCCAAGCTGCTCTACGCCCAGGCCCTGCTCCTGGCCGGCCTGCCCCTGGAGGACCCGGCGGAGTATACCGAGCTGGTGTGCTCGCTGATGGTATAATAGGAAAAGCGGAGCGCTTCGGCGTTCCGCTTTTAAATTGACATCGTATATGACATCATGCTATAATATGGACAGATCAGCATATGATAGCGAGGTGGCCGTATTGAGCCAGTGGGATAAGCTTGTCGCTGCAATATTGACCAGAGACGCTAGTCTGCGCTTTGAGGACCTTTATAAAGCGTTGGTCAAGTTGGGATATATGCCGGGCCAGCCCAAAGGGGGCAGCAGTCATTATACCTTTCGCAAGGCCGGATGCGCACCTATCACACTGCCGCGGCACGTTCCTATGAAAAAGGCCTACATCAACCTGGTGTCAGAGGCCGTCAAGGCTGATTTGGAGGTGGAACAGGATGGATAAAAATTTGGACTACTACATGTCCCTGCCCTACCGGGCGGAGGTGCTGCCGGACCAGGAGGAGGGCGGTTACGCCCTGCGCTGCCCGGAGCTGCCCGGCTGCCTTACCTGCGCGGAGACGCTGGAGGAGGGCTTCCGTATGCTGGAGGACGCCAAACGGTGCTGGATTTCTGCCTGCCTGGAGGATGGGCTCCCTGTTCCGGAACCCGTCTGTGCCGGGGACTTCAGCGGGCAGTTCAAGCTGCGGATGCCGAAATCCCTCCACTGGCGTCTGGCTCAGAGGTCCCGGGAGGAGGGGGTCTCTATGAACCAGTATTGCGTCTATCTGCTGAGCAAAGGGGTTTGAAGGGTGACGCCCTTGGGCGCATCTGTGTGGGAAACTGAGTTTTCTCAGAAATATATATTCAGGAGGTAAATCAAGATGGAGCAGAGGTTTTTTATCTGTGAGCACTGCGGCAACATCGTCGCCATGGTGAAGGATACCGGGGTGCCCGTGATGTGCTGCGGGCAGAAGATGACGGAGATCATTCCCGGCACCACCGACGCCGCTGTGGAGAAGCACGTCCCCGTGTATCAGGTGGAGGGGAATTTGGTCAAGGTCCAGGTTGGCGCTGTGGACCACCCCATGCTGCCCGAGCACTTTATCGAGTGGGTGTCCATCCAGACAAGGCAGGGCAACCAGCGCAAGGCGCTGAAGCCGGGCGGTGAGCCCAAGGTCTGCTTTGCCCTGTGCGAGGGGGACGAGGTGGAGGCCGTCTACGCCTACTGCAACCTGCATGGGCTCTGGAAGGCGTAACCGGGCGGGAGGTCCCGCCGTTTTGTGAATAAACAGCCGCCCTTTCGGGTAAACTGGCCATAAGCCAATTTTTACCGAAAGGGTGGTTGTTTACATGCAGGTAAAAGATTTGATGAACCCCAGTGCGGTGACGGTGGAGCCCGTCGCCTCGGCGGCGCTGGCCGCCCGGCTCATCAGCCGGCACAACGTGGGAGCGCTGCCAGTTTGCGGCTCTGACCGCCGCCTGCGGGGGATGGTCACCGACCGGGACATCGTCTTGCGGTGCGTGGCCGCCGAGGAGGACCCCGCCCAGACCCCGGTGCGGGACATCATGACCCGCTCCTGCGCCACCGTGGCCCCCGGGGACGACTGCCGGGAGGCCACCCGGCTCATGGCCCTCCACCAGGTCCGCCGCCTGCCGGTGGTGGAGGGCGGGAAGCTGGTGGGGATGATCTCCCTGTCTGATCTGGCCCGCAGCGGCCGGTTTGACATGGAGGCCGCCCAGGCCCTCAGCGAAATTTCGGAAAATATCGTCGTCCGCTGATTGGACAAACACCCTCCTGTGCCTTATAATAGATGCAGGAGGGATTTTTATGGAGATTACCCCCATCGCCTATATCAAAAGCGACTTTCCCGAAAAATTCGGTATTCCCCGGCAGAGTGGGCTGGTGGAGGAGCTCACCGCCGCGGTGGTCTTTGAGCCTGAATACCGGGACCCCAGCGCCTTCCGGGGGCTGGGGCCGTCGTACCGCCCCACGCCGTCCTTGCTCCACAAATTGCAGGCGATCCGGGCCTCGTACCGGCCCTCTCCCCGCAGCGCCCCGCCGTTCAGCCCGCAGGAGGTCAGCTCCGCCTGCCGGAAGGAGCCGTCGGGGCTGCGAACCAGTTTTTCCGCGCAGGCCTGACGGGAATAGGAGTGGCGGTTGGTCTGCCGGTGGTAGAAGATATACCAGTCCTCCCCGATGTTCAGCAGCCCGCCGTGGGTATTGCCCAGGTAGTTCAGGCCCTTTCGCTCGTCCTCGTTGCCGTCCAGGAACAGGTCACCCTGGCTCACCAGCGTGCCTCCGAAGGTGAAGCCGCCGTCGGGCCGGTCGCTGACCGCATAGCACAGCTCGTGGTTGTGCCGGGAGGAGTAGACAAAGATGTACTTGTCCCCGTCCTTGCGGATGGAGCTGGCCTCGAAAAACTCGTGGTTGGGGAAGGAGCCGGGGCCCTCCTTGGGAAAAATCACCTGGGGCTCTCCCTTGATGGTGAGCATATCCCGCTCCAGCTCCACCACCGTGCCACCGTCGTTTTTCAGCTTTTTGAAGCCGGTGACGGCGGCGGGGGTGGGGGTGTAAAACCCGGAGTACAGCCAGATCCGCCCGTCGTCGTCCGCCAGCACGCCGGGGTCGAAGGGGAACTGGTCGCCCTTCTTCCGCCCCCAGACGGTGCCGTCCGGGTAGCGCACGTGGCCCAGGAACTGGTACGTCCCCGCCGGGGTGTCGCAGACGGCCACCCCCATGATCCCCATGAAGTCGAAGGCGTAGTAGAGGTAGTACCGCCCGTCGGGGCCCCGGCACACGTCGGGGGCGAACAGCAGGCGCAGGCCCAGCTTGTTTTTCGGGTCCTGGTTTTTGCGGTAGATAACCCCCTCGCAGCGCCAGTCCGACAGGTCGTCCACCGGGGCGGACCAGCACACGTAGTCGTTGACGCAGAAGATGGGCGCGTTGAACCTGTCGTGGGAGCCGTAGACGTAGACCCGGTCTCCGAACACATGAGGCTCGCCGTCCGGGATGTACTCCCAGCTGGGGAGATAGGGGTTGAACGCCTGCTTTGTTTTCACGCCGCGCCCCCTCACTTTTTGCGCTCCGCGATGGCCTTTTGCTCCTCGGGGAGGTTTTTCTCCACCGTCCACAGCAGCATCAGCACCGCGCACACGGCATAGGCGATGGTCTCGATCCAGATATAGCTCACTGTGATGGCCCCCTGGGCCGCGGCGGTCTGCCCCGCGGTGCCCAAGGCCACGTCGGCGCCCTGGTCATAGCCGCTGCCGTTCAGGATGGCGCTGAAAATCGCGTTGCAGATCGGGGTGGCGGCCACCATGATGGAGCTGTAGATGGACATGGTGAACCCGTCTGTGCGGATGCCGCTCTTGAATTCAATGTGGTCGATGACATCCGCCAGCATGGCCAAAATCAGGTAGCACGCCGGGGCGGAACCCAGGCACTTGATCGCCACGCCGATGGCCACCGGGACGATCTGGCCCTGCCCCATCCCGGCAATGACACCGCCGATGACGCCGACCACCATGCCGATGATGGTGACGGTGCGCTTGCCGAATTTGTTGGCCAACGGCACCACCAGCGCCGCCGCCATGGGGATGGCCCCCAGCACTGCCAGCAGGGATTGGGACGCGCCCCAGGCGTCGGCGGAGCCAAAGAAGGTGTTGTCCAGCACCCACTTGCAGAAGAAAGCCATGGAGCCGTTCTTCATGGCCCCGCTCCACTGGAAGCCCATGTAAAAGACAATGGTGATCCACCACCACTTTTCGCTGGTCACAGCCTTGAGCTGTTCCCCCAGGGTGGCCGTTTTGTCCTGGGCGTCGCTGCCGGCTGTGCCCATGCTCTCCTCCGTGACCCGCTCCCGGGTGAACTTGAACTGGAGGAAGATGGTCAGGGCGGTGAAGATGGCCACGGCCAGCATGGTCATGAACCAAAGCCCCTGGTTTTCTTTCAAGGCGAAGGATACCAGCATGGGGAACACCATGGAGCCCACACCCATGACCCCCAGGCCCGCCACGTTGGTGAAGGAAGCCAGGGTGGCCCGCTGTTTGCTGTCCCGGGTGGACACAGGGATCAGGGTGGAGTTGGCGGTGTTGTAGATGGGATACGCCACCGCGTAGTAGAGATTATAGGCGATGGCGATCCACACCATTTTTGCCGTGGGACTCTGGACGGGGACGATGAACATGAGCACGCTGGCCACGCTCAGCGTCAGCGCAGACAGCAGCACCCAGGGCCGGGCCTTGCCCGCCAGGGCCTTTGTGCGCTCAATGAGCTGTCCTACCACAAGGTTGGCCGCCACGATCAGGATGGTGGAAAACAGCTGCAGCCCCGTGAGGAAGCTCAAATCCAGCTTGAGCACATCGGTGAAGTAGTTTTGCAGGATGCTGGTGAAAATGCCGGAGGACAGCAGCGCCCCGAAGGGGCCGATGAAGTAGCCCAGCAGCATTTCCGGCAGCTTTACGCTCTGGGATCTCACCAGCGAGCTGATGAGGGGGGTGTTCCAGAAGCCAGTTTCTTTTTTGTCCATAACGTCCCTTCCTTGCTCTGCTTAGATCGCGTTCAGTTCGACCGTCCTGGTCTGCATCCCATCTGCCCGCACAGTCACCGTGATCCCGCCAGGGGCGTCTCCGGCGCGGACAACGGCCAGCGCTTTCCCATAATAGGTGGTATGGGTATTGGAGAAGAAGTTCTCCCCCATATTGGGCTTTGCGGAGCCAAGGGCCAACAGCTCGCCGGCGCCGCTGACCTCCACCGTAACCGCGGTGTCCTCGGAAGACTTTGTGATCCCGTCCGCGCCGGTCAGGTCGATGCTCAAATAAGCCAGATCCTGCGTCCCCGCCTTCAAGGTGTTCCGATCAGCAGCCACGCGCAGTTCGCTGGCGCCCTCGGCAGTCTTCATGGAGGTGCGGGACAGCTCTTTCCCGGCACTGTCATAGCTGATCGCGGTGATCGTTCCGGGCTCATAGGCAATGTGTTTGAAGACGGCCTTATACTCCTTCGTCTTTTTCTTCCCATAGGAACGCCCATTTAGGATGAGTTCCGCCGTGTCACCGTCGGAATACACGGTGATCTTGTTCCGTTTCCCCTCGCAGCCGGCCCAAGACCAGCTTGCCACCGCGTCTGTGTCACGCCACATGGATACAGAGCCCGTCTCCCCGGCGTGGGTATACGGTTCCACACCGATACCGGGGGTGTGATCCAGTCCCCAGGTCAGCCGGTTCCACTGCACCTCGGGGCGGAGCTTTCCGCAGATGTCGATCACGCCGCAGCCGCCGGAAATGATAGGCGCGTCCTGACCGGGATTCTTGAAGCTTTTGTAGCGGACGGTGCCGATGCCGGACTCCCCCAGGTAGTCCCAGCCGGTCCACATGAAGTCGCCGATGACATAGGGGAGCTTTTTCACCAGCTGCCAGTTGTGATAGAGGTTTTTGGGCAGGGTCTCGGAGCCAACGATAACCCGGTCCGGATGAAGTGTGCCGTCCTTCTCATACCGGGAGGCGGCGTAATTATACCCGCCGATATCCAGGTAGGAGAAGCACACCTTTGTGGCATTATCCGCGGCGGGCTTGGCGGCCATTTTTTCAATCATCCCCCCGGCCATGTTCATCAGCATATTGAAGAACGCGCTGGTAGGGACATTATCCATGGTCTGACTGCCGTTCTTGTTCTCTTTCCCGTCCTTTTTGTCGCCGTATATGCCGCCGCCCTTGGCCGACATACTGCACAGCATCAGGTTGACACCCAGGGTCACGGCTTTCCCCGGATCCAGCTTCCGGGCCAGGACGGCCAGCTTTTTGCAGTACTCCTGTCCCTCGGGGATGGCCAGCTCGGAGATCTCGTTCCCGATGGAATTCATGACTACGCTGGGGTGGTTGTAGTTTTTGATCACCATGGCAGTGAGATCCCGTTCCCACCACGCACGGAAATCCTTGTCCGCATAGTCGTAGGGGTTTTTATGCACCAGCCAGTTGTCGCAGAATTCATCCATGACATACATACCCAGCTGGTCACAGGCATCCAGCAAGGCTTTGGACGCCGGGTTATGGGAGGAACGTATCGCGTTGAAGCCGGCCTCCTTGAGCAGCCGGACGCGGCGGAGTTCAGCAGCTTCAAAGGAGCACGCGCCCAGGATGCCGTTGTCGTGGTGGATGCAGGCGCCGCGAAGCAGCGTCTCTTGCCCATTCACGAAGAAACCCTTGACGCTCCAGCTGAGGGTGCGGAAACCAAACCGCTCCTCCGCCGTGTCAACCACCTCGCCATCCTTCAGCAGCTCCGTCCGGCACAGATACAGCTCGGGGTGGTCTGCGTCCCAAAGCCGGGGCTGGGAAACGGGGATGTCCACGGAAGCTGTCCCGTCCTTTACCGGCACCTCGGCCTGCGCCGCGAGGCTTTCGCCGTCCAGGATGGAAACCCGAACCGTGTCGCCGCCGGTGACCGACACCTTCACATGGGCCGTGTTGTTCCCGGAGGTGGAGATCAATAGGCCGTCGGGGATGATATGGTTCCGATCCCCAAGGAAAAGGTTTACGTTCCGATATATCCCGCTTCCGGAATACCAGCGGGAATTGGGCACCGCCGAGTTGTCGGCGATCACCTTTATCTCATTTTCCTCACCGTATTTCAGATACTGCTCCAGCGCCACAAAGAAGCTGATATAGCCGTACCGCTGCTCGGCGGCGAGGGTGCCGTTCACGAACACCTGGGCGTTTTGATAGACCGCCTCAAATTCCAGGACGGCGGACTGCTCCCGCCACTCCTCGGGCACGGGAAGCCGTCTGATATAGACATAGGCGCCGCCGGGAAAATATCCGCAGGCCCCCGCTGTAGCGGCATTCTTCGAGCGTTTCTCGTACAGCATCGCGTCATGGGGAAGCGTGACCGGCTTCATGGCCTGCTCCCCGCCCACGGCACTGAACAGCCAGCCCGTGTTGAAGTTTTGTTTTTTCATCTGTCTGCGCCCCCTCAAATATGTGAGAATGCCTCGCTGTTGGTGCAGTATACGATATCGCTGCGCCCCGCGATGGCCTCAAAAAGCCGTTCCAGGGCATCCCAGCTGGCATTGCCCTTTTCGTAGTCCATTTCATAGCTGTGCGCCCAGAGGTATAGCAGCAGGTCCCGGTCCTGGAGCTCCTCGCGCTTGAAGCGCTCCACCAGCTTCATGGCGTCCTTCAAAATGATGGAGGTGGAGGGGCGGAAGTTCAGCGGGTTTTCGGGGAACTCATAGCCGCCGGAGGGAAACACCGCCCTGGCATACCGGTAGCCCCGTTCCTTCAAATACGCCTGCACCGCCGGCGAGGTGGAGCCCTGCGCATAAGCATGGCCCACGACGGGGGCGCCAAAGAGCCCTTCCAGGCCGGCCTTGTCCGCGTCCACCGACGCGCGCATTTCATCCTCGCTGACAGCGCCCAGGGATTCATGCCGGAAGCCATGGGTGGCAATTTCCATCCCCTCATAGACCTGGAGCACCTCGTCCTTTGGGATCCGGTTGTGCTGAACATAGGAGAAGGGCCACTTGTGCTTTACCCCCTCGGGGCAGTCCTGGAAGGAGAAGGTCCCGATCCCCTTCACCTCGCCGCGGGCGCCGAACAGGCCGGCATTGAGGTTGAAAGTCCCTTTGAGCCCGTATTGCTTCATCAGCCGGATCACCCGTTTGTCCTGCTCCAGCCCATCATCGAAGCTGAGCGTAAAATACTTCTTGCCCATGCCTACGCCTCCCCGGTCAGATGTTTCAAATCGTATGCCTGTGCCAGCAGCGTACCGCCGGCCTGGTTCGGGTGCAGATGGTCGCCCTGATGGTAGCGCTCATCGGTGACCGAGGGATCGTTCTGATCCCTCAGCAGGGCGTCCGCGTCAAATACGTAGTCGAACATCGCGCTTTCCCTGATCCACCCGTTGATGCTGACCCGCAGGGCCTCCATCTCCGGGGTATAGCCCTTTTTCACAAACCCGATGCGGGGCGGGAGAGTCTGGGCGATCACCCGGACGCCCGCCTTGTGGAGCCGCTCCACAACGCCTGTTACGGCAGACGCGTATTTTTCCAGGGAGATGACTGCCTCTGTCTTTTTGGAGTAATAAGCCGCGTCATTGACCCCCAGCGCGAGGATCACCCCGTGGAGGCCGTCAAAGCGGAGCACATCGCGTTCAAACCGGGATACCCCTTTTTCCCCGTAGGAAGCCCCCATCAGCCCTGGAACATCATAAAGCAGGCAGTTCCCGCTGATACCGGCGTTCATCAGCGCGTACCGGCCGCCGTAGGCGTCGGATAGGCGCTTTTGCAGCGGCTTCACCCAGCGGTTCATGGCCGTTATGCTGTCCCCGAACGCTACGATGATCTTCGACGGCTGGCCGGTGAGCACATCGATCTGATCCATCCCGGGAACGGCCTCATAGAGGTTGTACTGCTCCTTATAGCCCTCCCTGCGGGCCGGAGGAAGCTCCTTGTCCCCGGTGTGATCGCCCGGGTAGACCACGGCGGCCTCCTCAGTCATATTGCTGTCCATGACCTTTGACGCGTAATAGAGCCTAATCTCCAGCTCCTCGCCCTGGGCCACCGGGAATGGAATCTCGTCAGAATAGCAGCTTTCCCCCACGGGGACAGAGAAGGAGCCGCTGCCGCCGCGTGTGACGGGGTGCATCTTCCCCTGCGCCCATATGGTCAGTCCGCCGATGATGTAGGGCTTCTTCCCATAGTGGTTTGAGAAACGAATCCGAAGCTTCTCACCGGAAACCTGGGGCAGTACATGAAACACCACCGTTTTCTTCTTCCCGGCCAAAAGACCCATGGCGAACGCGGGTGCGGCGGCTTGGTGCCAAATCGGTACCCAGTCCATGGTCATCCTCCTTCGTTATGTAAGCGTAAAGTTCAAAATGTCAAGGGCACCCTTGCCCTTATATCGGAAATACAGGGGGCAGGAGCCGATGGGCCGGTGGCTTTCCAGCGCCAGCCGCTTGGCGGCCCACAGTTCCTCAGCGGACAGAAGGCCGGCCTCCGCCGCCTGCTCCAGCAGACGGGTCACCAGGATATACCGCATCTCGTTCTTCACATCGATCATGCGGATGCCTCCCGGAAATAATCCGGCCCCTTCACCTGCCGGATAAACCGCGCCACGTCCCCCAGGCTGCCGGTGACGGGCATTTCTGGCAGGGCGGCCAGCACATCCTTGCTGTATCGCTTGCCCTTGGCGGCCCGCTCATCCAGAATAGCCACCACGCAGGTGTCGGTCTCGGTGCGGATGGCCCGCCCGAAGCCCTGCTTCAGCTTGATCTGCATTTCAGGCACAACCACCGCCCGGATAAACAGCCGGAGGGTGGGATGATTCTCCCGTTCTTTCTCCTTCAGAGCGTCTGGCACGGCGAAGGGCAGTCGAGGGATGATCAGCCGGGATACGC
>OFFP01002360.1_pt1 | contig 11236 bp, 7 predicted proteins | sample 1521431 | NCBI WGS metagenome assembly OFFP01 (sample SAMEA3504104, study PRJEB24116) | mouse gut metagenome | biome: mouse gut; feature: mouse-associated habitat; material: faeces | place: Denmark | collected 2011 | reverse complement strand
GTCCGGGCCTCCGCGGAGGCCCGGACCTTTATTCTATTGCCTGGCTCAGGCCAGGGTCAGCGTATTGGTGCAGGTCATGACCGTGACAATCAGGGCCATGATGATGCCGATCAGATAGGGGTTCTTAGTGGCCTTGTAGAGAATGCGGGAGATCACCGCGTACACCGGCAGAATCACCACGATGGGGAACAGCCAGATGCCGATGATGGAGCCGCCGATACCGGTCATCTCCATGGGATGGAAGCCCTGGATAAAGAACGTGGTGTAAATCCACACGATCAGGATTGCGGGAGACAGCCCGTTGAACACGGCTACCACGACGGTGTTGATCCAATCCTTATTGCCCAGCTTGACATAGTTGAAGCTGTTGTTGGCCACGGAGTTGATCACGTAGTAAATCAGGAAGAAGGGCAGGAACCTGACCGCCACCAGCAGCTTATCGGGGGTGAACGCCTTGATGGTCAGGCACCAGATGCGGAAGTCGGTCTTGAAGAAGTAGTCCGCCACAAACACGGTGAAATAGGTGACGGCCGCCACAATGATGCCCAGCACCACGGTTTTGCCCAGCTTGCGCCAGCCGATGGCCACGCCGTTGGCCTTCAGATCCACGCCGCCCTCCTTCTTGCCGAACAGCTGGTAGGACAGAACCAGGATGAGCAGGGTAAACAGGCCGCACAGGGCACTCCACATCCCGATGTAGAAGGGGTTGGCCTGATTGAAGAAGGCGGGCTTGATCTTGTTGCACCAGCTGTAGCCGAACATATAGAACCACATGGAAAACAGGGTACCGGCCACCAGACCGCCCCAGAACCACGCCTTGCCCTTGCCGCCGGAAAGGGGGGCGGGCACAGGGGCGTTGTCCGCCTTCAGCTCCGCGAAGAACCTGGTTTCCAACAGACACAGGGCGAAGGAAACCATAAACATCACAAAGCCCACCAGGCCCAGGAAATTGAAGGCTACCTTCCACTGCCAGACCTGGTTGCTGCCGGGCAGCATATGGGGTGCGCCCAGAGCCTCGTCAAAGAATTCTACGCTGTTGGACACCACATCCGCAGAGAAATGGGCCCAGGGATGGATGATACCGGGGTTGTAGATGACACGCATGGCGTCTTGGCCGTCGATTTCCTGGTGGTAGACGGTGTAGGGCGCGCGTTCCTCCTGCCCCGCAGGGTCGGTGCCGAAGTAGAGGAAGGACTGGGCCGTGGCTTGGCGGATGTAGTCCCGGGGTGCGCTGCGGGAGCCGTCCTCCTGCTTCACACGGTGAAAGAACTCGTCATACTGGCAGGCCACGATGCCCGCGTCCCGGCTGCCGAAGATGTTGATGTATTCACCGGTCTCGCTGTCGGTATACACCGCGTCGTTGGACACCAGCAGGGCGGCGGCAATTAAAGGGGTTTCAGCGTTGTTGTCCAACATAACGGCGGTGCGGCTGGCCAGGGCGCCGTTGGAGTGGCCGGTGACGCCGATGCGGGACGCGTCCACATAGGGCAGGGTGGCCATCAGCTTCACGGCATCGTACATACCATTGGCGTTGTTCTCCGGCAGCCACCAACTGCCGTTGGCGATGTCCTCCGAATTGCCGTGGCCGTACATATCAATGGACATCACCACGAAGCCACGGCGGGCGTACTCCACATAGTTGAGATCCTGCATCTCACGGTTGTTATACCAGCCGTGGCTGCACACAATGGCAGGAGCAGGATTGTCCACCGTCGCGCTATCGGGGATGAACAGCAGGGCGCTCATCTGGTGACCGGATTCCGTCTCCCAGCGGAGATCCTTCATAGTGACGTTTCCGAACCCGGTCTGCACCAGGCTTGCGCCGATGCAGCTGATAAGCAGGACAGCTAACGCGATGCAGAGAATCCTCGTTGATTTTTTAACCTTTGTCATGAAAATTACCCCCTTTTCTTATCTCGCAGACCTTATGACTGAACCCAAAGGCTTCTTCCGGCCCCCTCTCCAACAAAAATGGACGTGCCAGTCTCTTTGACTGTCACGCCCTTCTCCAAACTCATGAGCAGATATCCACTTTTCAGCATTGCCGTGCTTTCAGCATACCAGCCCCACAGTTTTTTGTCAATCTGTTTTTTGATTTTTGGCGAAAACCGCCAAATCCTGTCTCCGCTTTTTGTCTCTCTCTCCAAAATGTCAAAAGCAGGTTTTTCCGTCTTGCTTTTTCCCTCAACCCCTGCTATGATAGAGACACCTGATATTTGTGCAGAGTTTGAGACGCGCAAGGCAGCCCTACCGGGTTGTTTTGCGCCCTTTTTTGTCCCCATGAAAGGCGGGTGCAGCCCTATGGATCGAAACCAGCTCCTGGATCTCCTGGCCTCGGGCCCGGTGATCGCCGCCGTCAAGAGCGAGGACGGCCTGGCCGCCGCCCTGGAGAGTGACGTATCCGTCATTTTCCTGCTCAGCGGCGATATCCTCACCGTGGCCGACGCCGCCGCCCGGGTGCGCAAGGCGGGCAAGCGGGCCTTCGTCCACCTGGATCTGGTGGACGGGCTGGCCGCCCGGGAGGTGTCGGTGGACTTCATCGCCCGGCAGACCGCCGCCGATGGCATCATCTCCACCAAGGCCGCCCTCACCCGCCGGGGGCGGGAGCTGGGGCTGGTGACCATCCAGCGGTTTTTCCTGCTGGACTCCATGGCCCTGGAAAACATCGAAAAGGATCTGGCTGAGTGCGTTTATGCGGCTCCTGATTTCATCACCATTGACGGCCGGGGAGGGGCCACCGGCTCCAGCCCGCTGTTTCTGCGGGAAGCCACCAGTATCCCCACCATCTATGCGTTGCACCGGGCAAGAACATACCTTGATTCTGTCCATTCTGACATAGAGCTGATTATTACCGGGGGACTGCGTGTTTCTTCTGACTTTGCAAAAGCTCTGGCCATGGGCGCCGATGCAGTTGCCATTGCCAGCGCAGGCCTGATAGCCGCAGCCTGCCAGCAGTATCGAATCTGCGGAAGCGGCAACTGTCCTGTGGGAATTGCCACTCAGGATCCGGAACTGAGGTCACGTCTGCATATTGATGCAGCGGCACAGCGTACAGCCAATTTCCTGAACGTAACACTGGAAGAGCTGAAAACCTTCGCAAGAATTACCGGACACAGCTCTGTCCACGATTTAATCAGAGAAGATCTGGTTACTCTGAACCGTGACATTGAGGAATATACGGGAATTCCCCATGCCGGAAAGCCGCAGCAGGGATTCTGAAGCTGATAACTTTATGATACCGTTCAGACTTTGAAAAGGGGCTGTCGCTTTAATGAATGAAAACTCGTGAAGCGGCAGCATCCTTTTTGACTTTTTTATATCTATATTCACGCTATTCTATTAGAAAAGTTGTCCTGAAATAAAAAAGGACGCACTTTAACACGCCTATAAAACAAGGCGGAAAAACCTGAAAAAACTTTTTGACTTTTCAAAATTTATGCACTTTTTATAGGGAATAAATAGCTTCCTGTTCTTCCTTTTTGTATCTTATTATGAAGCTTGTTCACATTTCCTGCCATTGCAAGCAAAACACTTTCAGCAAGAACATTTGGTGTACCCCGGCTCAAATATCTTCGAAACTGCATGTCCTGTTTCAACTCGCCAAAAGAACCTTCCGCCTGGATGCTCCTGTTTGTACGGAGCAGAATCCCTTCCTCTGAGAGAATCCTCTCCAAATCCTTTTTTCGATACTTTAGAAATGTCTTTGCCACAGAAAGAACCTTATTGCGTTCTTCCATTGGCGTTTTGCAGTTATTTCCTTTGATGCAGTCCTTTTTGTAAGGGCAGCCTTTACATTCGCTACATTGATAAATACTTTTTTCGCTGACATACCCTGTTTTTGACTTTGAGCGGCGTACATATGCAAACGATAGTTTTTTCCCATTTCTGCAAGTGTAGGAATCACTCGTTTCATCATAATCCATATGTTCCATTCGTCCAATATCGTTTTTATATTTTCTCGTTTTCGATATTTCATAATTCGATGGCCTGATATATGCCAACTGCTGATTTTCATCTAAGAAAACGTAATTCTCTTCACTTTCATACCCTGCATCTGCGATGATCTTTTTATGCTTGAAGGACAGATATTCTCCGGCTTCTTTTAAAAATGGAATCAGCGTGGTGGCGTCTGTAGGTTGTGGCCCAACCGTTAGCCAGACGATGTATTCTGCATCTACCCCATGCTGCAGGTTATATGCCGGTTTTAACTGTCCGTTGCCCATAGCATCTTCCTTCATGCGCATAAAAGTCGCATCCTGATCTGTTTTTGAAAAACTGTTTCTTTTTCCGCAGATATGCAGCTTTTGCGTATATCCTTTCAAACGCCCCAGGTAACCTTCCAGTGTTTCAATGCTCTTTTGCAGCGCAGATTTTCTCTTGCCTATTCCATGTACAAACGCAATGTTTTCCTCCTGTTTTAATGCATACAGTTTTTTGCGCAATCGTTTTACATGTTTCATTTTGACGGTATCTCCATGGACAATCCGAATCCCATAAAGCTGCTCACATTCGGCAATGAGGTCGGCGATTTTTACCAGCAGTTTTCCCTGGTTTCCTGTGACGGCCTTTTTCCAGACAAATGTATATTTATTGGCGCAAGCCTCGATTTTTGTTCCATCCATAAAAATCGTTTCCCCTGAGATTTCCCTGAGATCATAAAGAAGGTGGGACATTTCAGCGAGAATGCGTTTCGCGCATGGAGCAAAATGAATGCTACGAAACCGTGCAAAAGTGGCATGGTCAGGAACTGGCTTTCCTTCTAAAAGATACATAAAGTTAATATCCCGCTTACAGTTAAGCTCCATAGAGCGGGAGGAATAGTCACCATTCATGTATGAGTACAAAACAATCTTCAGCAGAGTTCTTGGAGAAAACGTATTTATTCTTTTGTAAGTAGAATATAAATCAGTTAAATCCATGGCCTCCACAAACTGACTCAGTAATCGCACAGAATCATCTACCGGAATGATTGTTTCTAAATTTAAGGGAAGTTTTAGTTGATATCCTTCCCCATTCAAAGTATAATTCTTGTGTAATGATATAAGGGTTTGCATACTTATATTTTACACCAACTGCCGGATTCTTTCGAGGTCTGGCAGTTATTTTTTGTATAGAAAAGGAGCTGCGCACTAATTACTTAGTGCGACAGCCCCTTCATTCTTGACAGCAGCGATAATCTGGAATAAAATATCCTGTATAACGTTGCGGACTGATAAAATTTACTGACAGATATTTATCCTGAACAACAGGAACCGCCCATGATCCCATGCACAAAGAAAGGAGGGATTGCCATGGTCAGTATGCAGGATATTGCCAATAAGGCAGGAGTTTCCAGAGTTACCGTCTCCAGAGTTCTTTCCAACCACCCTTCTGTCAAAGCAGAAACACGGCAAAAAGTTCTCCATTGGGTCAGGGAATTAGATTATGAACCGAATCTCATTGCCCAGAGCCTGGCAGGAAACCGGACGAACATCATCGGCCTGCTGGTCCCGGAAATTGCTTACCCTTTTTTCAGCGAAATTATAGAAGCCATAGAAAACCAGGCATTTTACGAAGGATACAGTGTGATTATCTGTAATACACACCGCAGTCTGGACAAGGAGAAAAACATTCTCGCCCAGCTGCGTCAGAGAAAAGTGGATGGTGTAATTGCAGTCCCGGTTTCTGCGCAACACAGTCTGCCTGCCTACCAGCGTCTGCAGGTTCCGGCAGTGATGATTACCAAGCGAATGGAGGGATTCAGCAGCGTATATATCTCCCATTTCGATGGCGGCCAGCAGATAGCCCGGCATTTTCTGAACATGGGGTTTCAGAAAATAGGATATATCGGTCCCACCAGAGAATCCACCTCCGCTCTGAAATACGCCGGGTTTCAGCAATATCTGGCTGCCAGCCAGATCAGCCTGTCCGATGTAATTGAATGCCCTGCACCGGAAAATATGAATGCCAGCCTGGTCTGTCAGCTGGTAAAGCAATACGCGGCTAATTCCGGCCTGCACTGTGAAGCATATCTGGCCAATGACGACATTACCGCCTGTGAAGCCATCACTGCTTTCCGTGAATTAGGTTATGCTGTTCCCCAGGATATTGCCATTGCCGGTTTTGATAATTCCTTTCTGGCCAAGGAAATCAGCCCCAAACTTACTGCTCTCGCCCAGCCGCTGGATGAGATCGGGAAAAAATCCGTAGAAATCCTTCTGGACCAGATAAACAACAGTGCCGAACCATGTATGTATGAACTGGAATCCCGTGTCATTGCCAGAGAATCCACCATCCGTTTTGTACAGACCGGCCATAAGACATTGGAAAGGGCAACATGAACAAGTCCCCTTTAACCCCCTGTTCTCACTTATGAGGAAAACCGGGGGTTTTTGTTTTGATTCTCTTTAAATCTGATACCAGATAATCTCATTTTCCTTTAATTTCAGGGAGAAGCTCTCTCCATTTCCTTTATAGACCAGGGTTTCCTGGGGTTCATAGGTATTATTTACCACACAGAATTTGCCATTTGCCGGATAAGCGTGAACCTCCACATTGAAGTTCGTGCTGAACCAGTGATGAAGGCGGGATTCCTCATGGGAGCTCCACAGTACGGAGCGGTACAAAAGACGGCTGTTTTCAAAACTGTAAGGCAGACCGCTGATATAAACCGCCCGGCCTTTTCCGAATTCGTTTACTGCAAGCTGAACCTCTTTTTCCCGTTCCACAAGAATTTCTGTTCCCTCCAGAGCATAAATATTTTTCTGGCCTTCTCCAAAATCAATATCTCCCGGACAGTCTTCCGTAATAAAATGACTGTGGCTTTCCCAGTTGTATTTGTCATAGCCCAGGGTGAATCCACGTTCCTCTTCCACGCCGAATACACCTGCAAGCTGGAAAAATCTGCCGTTGGCCTGATGGGCGGACGGCTCTCCCACGCCGATAATTCCGCCGCCTTCGTATACAAATTTCTTAATGGCAGTCACTACTTCCTCATCACACCACCATTCGCCTCCGGTATGAGCGGTATCTGCCCCTCCCACATTAATCAGTACATCAATTTCTTTCAATACGTCAGGATTGTTTTTAATATCCTCAAAACTGATAAAAGATACGTCAAAGGGTGCACCGGACAGCGCTTCAATGACTCCTGCATAAGAATAATTCTGCTTCTGGTACAGGGCATGGTGCACCATATGGCAGCCCCAGGCGCGCATTTTACCCCAGCAGTTCAGTACAGCAACTTTTTTCACACAATAGGGCACACAGCCTTTTACATTTTCATACAGCACCCGGAATTCCTCGCAGACGCTTTCCACATAAGAAATAAATTCCGGGAACTCCAGAGCCAGCTTCAGATATCCGCCGTAGCCTATCCGGTCAATGGGTTTTCTGAGAATGGCCCTTCGCGCTGTTACCCAGTTGACCTTCGCTTCCTTTACCGGGTCGCCGCCCTCACAGAAGGTATCCGGGAAGAAATAAGGCAGCAGCCTTCCTTCCGTGTATTTTACCCCTTCTATGTCGCTGATGAGCCGCAGTGTGGAACCGTTTCCAACGCTTCCTACCACAGCGTCCACTCCAATAGAAGCGAATTCTTCCAGAAACGGCTCCGTACCAATCCAGTGATCTCCCAGAAACATCATGGCTTCCTTGCCGCATTCATGGGTGATATCCACCATTTCCTTTGCAATTCTGGCCACTTCCCTGCGCTGAAACTCCTGGAAATCCTTAAATTCCCTGGTGGGAATCCGGTACTGTCCATTGTAATATCCCTGGTCTATAATGTATTCGGGACGGAATTTGTATCCTGCTTCCTGCTCAAACTGTTCCAGAATATAAGGGCTGACAGATGCGGAATATCCGTACCAGTCCACATATTTCTCTCTTGCCAGTTCATCAAAAATCAGCGTAAACTGGTGGAAAAAGGTGGTAAACCGCAGTACATTTACATAAGGGTGATCCTCGATAAATTTTCGCAGGCGTTTCATGGTGTACGCATGGGTTTTGGGCTGACGCACATCAAAGGTAATCTGATGTTCCACATCCTGCCATCCATTGGTCACCGCATTGTACATATGTACCGGATCCCAGATAATATAAGCCAGAAAGCTCACCGTATAATCATGGAATGGAATGGAATGAACCGTCACTTCCCCGGTACTCTCCTCATAACTCCACTGTTCCGGAAGCACTGGCTGTCCCGTTGTCCGGTCCATTACTTCCCACCAGCGTGTGATATCATCCCGGCTGTTTGGCTTTAACATATCCGGATACAGGCCTTTCATCAGAGGAATGTTCAGCCTGTCCCCTTCCGCCATATAAAAAGGCGTCATCACATACATCTGCTGCACTTCCTCGGGATTGGCTCTGGCCCAGTCATTATCTTTTCTTGTGGTGTAATAGGTGGAATAAATTTTCGCGTCCACCTGCTGCAGTTCCTGTGGGAAATCTGTCCCGTCACAGTCACGGACTGCGTCTGCTCCCCATTGCTCCATCAGCTCCAGTGTCTGTGGAATCACGTCCAAATCTGTTGGTATGGTAACACGTCCTTTTACTTTATCCATTTTTCTCTCCTTCTGTGGCAATAACTTTTCTTTTATACGTTCAGAATCTGTCTGTAAATCCGGTAATCTTCCTCCGTGTACACATCAAATATAATCCGTTCCAGATCAGAATTCTTTTCCAGATATTCTCTCACGGTCTTTACCGCAATCTCTGCAGCTTCCTTCTGGGGAAAATGAAATTCTCCTGTGGAAATACAGCAGAAAGCCACACTTTTCAGTCCTTTTTCAGCCGCAAGTTCCAGACATGAGCGGTAGCATCCCGCAAGCTGTTCACGGTGAATTTCTTTCAGGCTGCCGGAAACAATGGGGCCAACCGTATGCAGAATATAACTGCAGGGCAGATTGAAGGCCGGTGTAATCTTTGCTTTTCCTGTGGGTTCTTCATGGCCCTGTTCTTCCATGATTTCATGGCAGAGCAGGCGAAGCTGCATACCTGCGGCGCTGTGAATCACATTGTCAATACAGCCATGACAGGGTACGAAACATCCCCGCAGGGCACTGTTTGCCGCATTTACAATGGCGTCTGTTTTCAGGGTGGTAATGTCTCCTTTCCAGAGCGCCAGACGCCTGTTCCCCGGCACAGTGGGAAGTTCATCCCCGTCCACAACCCCTTTTACCCTGACCTCTTCCTGAAGGTATTCATCCTGTATTTTCAAAAGTACCGGATCCACCGGCTGAGGTTCACGGATATTCATCAGCGTCCGGAGCAATCGTTTCTGCTTCTCCGGATCCTCCGGTATTTCCATGCCTTTATAAGGAGAATCCTCCTGCAGTCTCTGAATCAAAAATACTAATTTTTCTCTGTGTGTCATTCTGACCTCCTGTTTTATATTATAACTTTTCATATATAATGTCAGGCCGAATCATACCTCCATTCACAAAAGTAATACTGCCTGTTACGTCCTGTCTTTGAAGTAATCATAAAATTCCTGAAAGGAAAAAAGCTGCCCTGTTTCTGTTGCCCGCTCTGCAATTCCTGTAAAATATTCTTCTGATGAAACTGCATCCGGCTTTTTCTTTGAATATCTGATTCTTTTATACCGAAACAGCTCATGAAGATAATGAAAATGATATTGTCCCGTGGTTTCCTTTATTTCAGATGGTACTTCCATATATTCGGGATCTTCCTCAGCAATATTGTAGTGTTTGTAATAAGGGTAAAAAAATGATGTTTCCGGTACAGTTTTCCTGGGATACAAATCTTTTCTCCCCAGTAACCAGGTTTCAAAGCAATGATTGCATACTAATATCCTTATTTGAAAGGGGAGATCCCTTATGTCATACTTTTCCTTTATTTTAGCTAAAACCTGGTTTTTTCGGGTTTCATATCCCATTTCTTCTGTATCTAAAATAACAATCATCTCATCAATTTTTCCAGGATTATCAAGAATTGTATTAATAGTATCAAATAATACCCTTGTTACTAACTGAGTAACACCCTGACCACTCTGTAATACATAGTTATCCTGGCAGATCTCCTTTATGTCTGCCACTCTTTCACATAAAAAACCCATGTGCTTAAGCCATGCAGGCAGAACCTTAATAAAGGATTTTTCATCTTCAAGCAGAATATAGTAATTCATTAAATCTTCCCTTATTATGCCTTTCCTTCAAACTCCCACCTGTTAATCAAATTAAAATATGCGTCATGCTGACTGTTCCCGATACCATAAGCAGAACTGTCACTGTTTGTAATCACATTTGCCCTCCGATCAATAATTTTCCATTTATTTTGAGAAATATGATTGATAATTTTGGGATGATGGCTTGTAATAACAAATTGCAGATCATTTCGTTCTGACAACAACAGTTCCGCCAGCAAGTCTATACAGTTTACCCCCAGGCCATTCTCAAATTCATCTATTAATACCAGTGAATCCTCTGACATAGTAAATAATTCCACAATATAATAGATGGTCTTTAACATACCATTTGAAATATCAGCCTGCAGTAATTCCCTGCCGTATACTTTTATTGCCACAAGATACATCTCCCGCGACACATCTTCCACCACGTCAATATCTTCTATTTCCATAAATAATTCTTTTACTGCATCAAATATTCTGATATAAATTTCCTCAAAATAATTCTTTACAACATAAATTTTCAACGCAACCGGAAGATGACTGAATGCTGTGAAACTGACATTACTATCCTCACTGATTATATCCATAATGTTTGCTTTAAACCTGCTAAAACTTTCTTTCTCTATTCCTCCCCTGACCTCTACGTCCATTTCAACAGGATATAACTTTCTGATTCCGGAAATCAGATCGTCAAACTTCTCATCTTCTGCATACTGTAACAAAAGGCTTTCATTTTTTTTAGGTTTTGGAACTCGCTCATAACCTGCCACTTCCGTTTCGTCATTTATTCTTTCAAATATCAGTTCACCATTACACAACAGTTTTTCATATGTAAAACAATACAATGTCTCTTCTAATAACAGTTCTTTTGCAGCAGAACCTTCAATCTTATAAGACCACTCATATAAATCCTCTCCAATATAAATACCAATATTTACACAGTAAGGTTTCAGGCGAATATTTTTATTTACTGCCAGTTTTAATGAATATTCCAGGACTTTTAATATCTGGCTTTTCCCGACACCTGATAACCCAACCAGTAATGTAATATCTTCATAAAAATAAATCCGATCCAATTTCAGCCCTGTTTTCAGATTCTCAAAATCT
>OFFP01002357.1_pt1 | contig 11259 bp, 10 predicted proteins | sample 1521431 | NCBI WGS metagenome assembly OFFP01 (sample SAMEA3504104, study PRJEB24116) | mouse gut metagenome | biome: mouse gut; feature: mouse-associated habitat; material: faeces | place: Denmark | collected 2011 | reverse complement strand
ACTTGTAGAACTCCGCCTGCCGGCCTTTCAAAGGGGTACTGCCTGCAAGGGGCACAAGTTCTAACGAACCAACCAGCAAATTTGCACCCCGGCGAGCCCGCCCCGCTAAAACGGTAGGGGCCATCGTCAACCACATCGAAACAGACGCAGGGAGGAACGAAGCGGACGGCAGTAAGTTTAGACCAAACCGTTTGTGCCTCGGGTGCAAACTAATAACCCCCGTAATGAAGGAGGATTCTTAAGGAACGCAGTTCCTTAAGCGATCTTTTGCTTCTTTTCGCGCGCGCGAAAAGAAGGTCCCGCCCGGCAGGGCGAATGTGAATAAAGGAAAAATCCCCCGCCGCCGGAGGCGGCAAAGGAGACAGTATGCGATTTGGAATAAAAACCCTCGACGACGCCCAGGTGCAGGGCAAAACCGTCCTCTGCCGGGTGGATATCAACCAGCCCGTAGACCGGGAAAAAGGCACACTGAAAAGCATCAACCGCATTGAGGCCTGTGTCCCGACCATTAAAGAACTCTCCGACAAGAGAGCAAAGGTGGTCCTCCTGGCCCACCAGGGCAGCGACATCGAATACAAAAACTACTATACGACAAAGCCCCACGCGGAGGTACTCAGCCGCCTGCTGGAGAAAAAGGTCCACTGGATCGACGACGTGTGCGGCCCCGCCGCCCGGGCGGCGATCCTGAAGCTGGAGGACGGCGGGATCCTCCTCCTGGACAACGTCCGCTTCGTGGCGGAGGAGCAGACCCTCTTCGAGATGAAACTCCGCCTGACCCATGAGCAGCAGGCCAGGACCCTGCTGGTGGAGAAGCTGGCCCCTCTGGCGGACCTGTATGTCTGCGACGCCTTCGCCGCCGCCCACCGGGATCAGCCCAGCCTCTGCGGCTTCGAGCAGGTTCTGCCCTCTTACATGGGGCGGCTGTTCGAGAAGGAATTCTGCACTGTGTCTCAGGTCATGGAGGAGCCGGTCCGGCCCTGCGTTTTTGTCCTGGGCGGAGCAAAGATTTCGGACGCTTTCCTGATGATGAAAACCGTTCTGGAGCGTGGCGTGGCGGACCGTATCCTGACCGGCGGACTGGTGGGGAACATCTTCCTCACCGCTCTGGGAAAAGAGATCGGACAGGGAAGTGTGGATTTCATCATGAAGTCCGACTACGGCGAGTACATTGAAAAGGCAAAGGAGCTTTTTGCCCAGTACGGCGAGAAGATCACCCTGCCGGTGGATCTGGCCTGGGTGGCGGACGGCCTGCGGCAGGAGGCGGCCCTGGGCAGCGTCCCGGCGGATATCGCCTCTGTAGACGTGGGCGGCGAGACCGCAAAAATTTACCGGGAGGCTATCCTGAACGCGAAGACGGTGTTTGTCAACGGGCCCATGGGCGTCTTTGAACAGACTCCCAGCGAGGCGGGGACCAAGGCCGTCTGGCAGGCCCTGGCGGACACGGAGGCCCATACGGTTCTGGGCGGCGGCGACAGCATCACCGCCACCGAGAAGTACGGCCTGACAGACAAGATGGGCTACATCTGCACCGGCGGCGGAGCCCTGATTCGGTTCCTGACCGGCGAGGAGCTGCCGGTAGTCAAGGCCCTGCGCTATGGCGCGGGGCTGTGCGAGAATTGAGAGGTGACTGCAAAATGGAAACGGCAAAGAAAAAGGAACTGCAGGCCCTGGCCGTCAAGATCCGGATGGCGGCTCTGGAGGCCATTCACTCCCTGGGCTCCGGCCACCTGGGCGGAGCGCTGAGCATCTGCGACGTGCTGGCGGCGCTGTACGGCGGGGAGATGCGCATCAACGTAAACGACCCCAAGTGGCCCGAGCGGGACAAGCTGGTCTGCTCCAAGGGCCACGCCGGTCCGGCGGTGTACGGCACGCTGGCGGTGAAGGGCTTTATTCCCTATGAGGAGCTGAAGACTCTGAACCGGCCCGGCACCCGGCTGCCCAGCCACTGCGACCGGAACAAGACCCCCGGCGTGGACATGACCACCGGCTCCCTGGGCCAAGGCACCTCCCTGGCCTGCGGCATGGCTCTGGGCGACAAGCTGAAGGGCCGCGATTCCCGGGTGTTCCTCATCGTGGGCGACGGCGAGAGCAACGAGGGCCAGGTCTGGGAGGCCATGGCCTTCGCCAGCGCCAAGAAGCTGGATAACCTGGTGGTCCTGCTGGACTGGAACAAGCGGCAGCTGGACGGCTGGACAGAGGACATCTATCCCATGGGAGACTATGTGGCCAAATTCGAGGCCTTCGGCTTCGACACCGTGAAGGTGGACGGCAACGACGTGGAGGCGGTGGCGGAGGCCCTGGCCAGCGTCCAGCAGGGCGGCGGCAGGCCCCATGCCGTCATTCTGGACACGGTGAAGGGCGCGGGTATCAGGGAGGTAGAGGATACCGCCATGAACCACAGCCTCACCGTCAGCGACGAGCAGTTTGAGAGATGGACCGCCCAGCTGAAAGCCCAGCTGGCAGAACTGGAGGGCTGAGAGATGGCGAAGATCGTATATACAGGAGAAATGGACCCCCGCCTGTGCAAGAGCGTGCTGGGAGAGACCATCCCCGCTCTGGCGGAGCGTGATCCGGACGTCATCTATCTGGACGCGGACCTCATGAGCTGCATCGGCACCGCCAAGTGGGCCCAGGCCCACCCGGACCGGGCGGTCAACTGCGGCATCGCCGAGGCCAACATGGTAGGCGTGGCCTGCGGGCTGGCCTCCGCCGGTTTCAAGCCCATCGTCCACACCTTTGGGCCCTTTGCGTCCCGCCGGTGCTATGACCAGGCGTTTCTCAGCGGCGGCTATGCCAAAAACGACATTACCATCATCGGCACCGATCCCGGCGTCACCGCCACCATGAACGGCGGCACCCATATGCCTTTTGAGGACGTGGCCCTGTACCGGGCCCTGCCGGGGTCCACGGTGATCGACGTCACCGACCCCACCCTGCTTGCCAGCGTGCTGGGCCAGTGCGTAGACCGCCCCGGCGTGAAGTTCATCCGTGTGGGCCGGAAGCAGTACGCCAAGGTCTACGAGGATGGCAGCGAGCTGCCCATCGGCAAGGCCGTGACCCTCCGGGAGGGGACCGACATTGCCATCTTTGCCGCCGGCATCATGGTCCACGAGGCTATGCAGGCCGCCAAAACCCTGGAGGCCCAGGGCGTCAGCGCGGCGGTGATCGACATGTTCACCATCAAGCCTCTGGACGAGGAGGCTGTGGAGACCTGGGCAAAGAAGTGCGGCGCGGTGCTGGCGGCGGAGAACCACAACAGGTACGGCGGCCTGTGGTCCGCTGTCAGCGAGGTGCTGGCGCAGAAGTGCCTCGTCCCCGCGGGCTATGTGGCCGTGGAGGACGAGTTCGGCGAGGTAGGCCCTCAGGGATACCTTCAGGAGCGCTTCGGCCTTACCGCCGCTCACATCGTAGAGCAGGCCAAGGCCATTTTGGCGAGGAAGTAAGGCTATGAAGCTGAGCTTTGGATTCGGCGCGGGGACTCAGGAGGCAGAGGTTCCGGAGGGGAACCTTCTGGGCGTCCTCCACGCCAACGAGGTGGCGCTGGGCCTCACCGGGGAGGCGGAGGTCCGGCGGGCTCTGGCCGAGCCCATCGGCGCCCCCCGGCTGGGGGAGATCGTGAAGCCCGGAGAGAAGATCGCCATCGTCACCAGCGATATCACCCGGCCCATGCCCACCTATAAGGTGATGCCCGCCCTGCTGGATGAGCTGTACGCGGCGGGGGTAAAGGGGGAGGACATTACACTGGTGTTCGCCCTGGGCAGCCACCGGAAGCATACGGGCGAAGAGCGGAAGCATCTGGCCGGAGAGCGGGCGTGGAGCGAAATCGCATGCGTGGACAGCGACCCCGCGGACTGCGTCCGCATGGGGGTCACCGCCGCCGGAACGCCGGTGGATATCACCCGGGTCGTGGCGGAGGCGGACCGGCGGATCTGTTTGGGGAACATCGAGTACCACTATTTCGCCGGATATTCCGGCGGGGCCAAGGCCATCATGCCGGGGGTGTCCACCCGGGACGCCATCCAGTCCAACCACTCCATGATGGTCCGGCCTGAGGCCTGTGCAGGGGCTCTGGAGACCAATCCCCTGCGGATGGATATCGAGGAGGCCGGGGCTGTCTGCGGCATCGACTTTATCCTCAACGTGGTCCTCAGTGAGCATAAGGAGATCATCCGGGCGGTGGCGGGCCATCCTGTGAAGGCCCACCGGGCCGGGTGCGCCTTCCTGGACGCGCTGTATCTCAAGGAGCTGCCCCAGGGGGCGGATATCGTTCTGGTCAGCCAGGGCGGTGCGCCCAAGGACCTGAACCTGTACCAGACCCAGAAGGCCCTGGACAACGCCCGCCATGCGGTGAACCCCGGCGGCGTTATCGTACTGATCGGTTCCTGCAAGGAGGGGCTGGGGGAGCGGGTCTTTGAGGAATGGATGACCGGGTCCGCGTCTCCCCAGGCTATGATCGAGCGCATTGGCCGCGATTTCCAGCTTGGGGGCCACAAGGCGGCCGCCATCGCCATGACGCTGGAGAAAGCGGACGTGTATCTGGTCAGCGATCTGGAGCCGGAGTTTGTCCGGTCTATTTTCCTTACGCCCCAGCCGTCTGTGCAGGAGGCGCTGAATAAGGCTTTTGAGAAACTGGGGCCGAAGGCCACAGTGCTGGCGATGCCCTACGGCGGGTCCACTCTGCCGCGAATTGTGAAACAATAAGGAGAAAAACCATTATGGATTACGCAAAGGAATCCCTCCGCCTCCACGAGCAGTGGAAGGGGAAGATCGAAGTGATTACCACTGTGCCCGTGGAGAGCAAAGAGGACCTCAGTCTGGCCTACACCCCCGGTGTGGCCCAGCCCTGCCTGGAGATCCAGAAGGATGTCAACAAGAGCTACGAGCTGACCCGCCGCCACAACCTCTGCGCCGTCATCACCGACGGCTCCGCCGTGCTGGGTCTGGGCGACATCGGCCCCGAGGCCGGTATGCCCGTCATGGAGGGCAAGTGCGTACTGTTCAAGGCCTTCGGCGGCGTGGACGCCTTCCCTCTGTGCGTGAAGACCCACGATGTAGATGAGTTTGTCAACGCGGTGTATCTCATGTCCGGCAGCTTCGGCGGCATCAATCTGGAGGATATTGCCGCCCCCCGGTGCTTTGAGATCGAGCGGAAGCTGAAAGAGAAGTGCGATATCCCCATCTTCCACGACGACCAGCACGGCACCGCCGTCATCACCCTGGCGGGCCTGACCAACGCCCTGAAGGTGGTGGGAAAGAAGAAGGAAGATGTGAAGATCGTCACCTCCGGCGCGGGCGCGGCGGCGGTGTCTATTGTAAAGCTGCTCCTCTCCGCCGGGTATCAGCACGTGACCATGTGCGACCGGAAGGGCGCCATCTACGCGGGCCGGGACGGTCTCAACTGGATCAAGGAGGAGATGGCCCAGGTAACCAACCTGGAGAAGAAGGCCGGTTCTCTGGCTGATATGCTGGTGGGCGCAGACGTGTTCATCGGCGTCTCCGCTCCCGGCACCGTCACCACGGAGATGGTGAAGACTATGAACAAGGATTCTGTCATCTTCGCCTGCGCCAATCCCACCCCGGAGATCTTTCCGGAGGATGCCAAGGCCGGCGGCGCGGCGGTGATCGCCACAGGCCGCAGCGATTTCCCCAACCAGATCAACAACGTGCTGGCCTTCCCCGGTATCTTCCGTGGGACCTTCGACGTGCGGGCCAGCGATATCAACGAGGAGATGAAGGTTGCCGCCGCCAACGCTCTGGCGGAGCTGATCTCCGATGAGGAGCTGAGCGCGGACTATATCATCCCCAAGGCATTTGACAAGCGGGTAGGCCCGGCGGTGGCCAAGGCGGTGGCCGAGGCGGCACGGAAGTCCGGCGTAGCCCGGATCTAAGGGAGGATTTGAAAATGTTTGATCCCAAGACTGTCAGGCTGGGCATCGCCCCTATTGGCTGGTGCAACGACGACATGCCGGAGCTGGGTGCGGAGAACACCTTCAGGCAGACCGTCAGCGAAATGGCGCTGGCCGGGTTCACCGGATGCGAGATCGGCAACAAGTACCCCAGCGACCCGGCGGAGCTGAAAGCCCAACTGGATCTGCGGGGGATGCGGATCGCCAGCCGGTGGTTCTCCTCCTTCCTGATTACAAAGCCCTACGAGGAAGTGGAGGCGGATTTTGTCCGGGAGCTGGAATTCCTGGCTGCCGTGGGCGCTGACCGGATCAACGTCAGCGAGCAGAGCTATTCCATTCAGGGGCAGATGGATACGCCGGTGCTTACCGGCAATCACAAGCACGTGATGGATGAGCGGGAGTGGGGCCTGCTGTGCGACGGCCTCAACAGGCTGGGCAAAGCCGCCGCGGACCGGGGGTTCAAGCTGTGCTTCCACCACCATATGGGCACCGTGGTCCAGACGGCGGAGGAGACGGACCGGATGATGGCCAACACCGACCCCCGGTACGTGTTCCTGTGCTATGATACCGGCCACTTCACCTTCGCCGGGGAGGACCCGCTGGCGATGCTGAAAAAATATGTGGACCGGATTGGTCATGTACATCTGAAGGATATGCGGCTGCCCGTAATGGAGGAGGCCAGGAAGAATCACTGGAGCTTCCTTCAGGCGGTGCGGAATGGGGCGTTCACTGTCCCCGGCGATGGAAACGTTGATTTTGATCCTGTATTTAAGGTGCTTTCTGACGCCGGATACCAGGGCTGGCTTCTGGTGGAGGCAGAGCAGGACCCCGCCAGGGCGGATCCGCTGCTCTACGCGCAGAAGGCCAGGGCGTATATTCGGGAACATACCGGGCTGTGAGTGCGAGGAGAAACAGATATGACCTATTTTAACAGAAACGCGGAACTGAAGCCGGGATACAATACCTACATCGATACCTCTGTGGACGATATGGGGACCCAGATGGACGTGGGCCTGCTGGTGATGGAGGATGGAGATACCTTTATTTTTGAGGAGCCTTTGAAGGAGATCGCCGTGCTGCTCTTCGCCGGGAAGGTAACTTACCGCTGGAACGGGGAAACCGCAGAAGCGGAGAGGCCCGACTGCTTCCATCACGAGGCTTACTGCCTGCTGGCCTGCAAGGGGACGAGGATCGAGCTGACGGCCCACGGGCACAGCGAGCTGTATATCCAGAAGGCCCTCAACGAGCGGGACTATACGCCTGTGATGTATACCCCTGAGACCATCCAGACCCAGCACGCGGGAGCCAACGGAGAACTGCTGGGGGCCATGCGGCGGGAGATCAAGACTTTCTTCGACTACGAAAACGCCCCCTTCTCCAACATGGTGCTGGGGGAGGTGCTGAACTTCCCCGGAAAGTGGTCCTCCTATCCGCCCCACCACCATCCCCAGCCGGAGGTATATTTCTACCGCTTCGACTACCCGGACGGCTTCGGCGCGGGCTTCGCCAACGGGGAAATTTATAAAACGGGCCACAACGGCCTGGCGGTCATCAACCACGGCTTCCACTCCCAGACCGCCGCGCCGGGATACGCCATGTGCTACGCCTGGGGCATCCGGCATCTGGAGGGGGACCCCTGGAAAAAGACCCGCATCGACGACCCCGAACACGCCTGGCTGTGGAAGCCGGACGCAAATGACCATATCTACCAGGGTTGAGCGGCAGTTCTTCGGAGGAGCCCCCCAGCACGGCGTGAGCCGTGCGGCCGACTTTAGACCGCGAATAACAGCGCGAAGCGTCCGCTTCGCGCCGCAGGCACCAAAGGTCTGATGAAGACGACCGTCAGAAGCCCCCAAGAGCAAGCGAAGCTTGCGGTAAAAAGTTCCTTTTGATACTTTTCCTTTCAAGGAAAAGTATGTATACCGACAAAAAGGAGGCACCCCATGAAAACCATTCGACTGACCATGGCGCAGGCCCTGGTCCGGTTCCTGGAGAACCAGTACATCAGTTATGACGGTATCGAGCATCCCTTTGTGGAAGGCGTCATTATGCTTCCCGGCCACGGCAATGTGGTGGGTCTGGGTCAGGCTCTGGCCCAGGAGGCCCATCGGATGCAGGTCTGGCAGGGCAAGAACGAGCAGGGCATGGCCCACACCGCCGTTGCCTTCGCCAAGCAGTGCAAGCGGAAGAAGATCATCGCCGTCACCTCCTCGGTAGGCCCCGGCGCGGCCAACATGGTCACCGCCGCCGCCACCGCCACCGCCAACAACATTCCCGTGCTGATCCTGCCCGGCGACGTGTATGCCTGCCGCCAGCCCGACCCCGTCCTGCAGCAGGTGGAGCAGACCTATGATCTGAGCCTGTCCACGAACGACGCGTTCCGGCCTGTGTGCCGGTACTGGGACCGGGTGGTCCGTCCCGAGCAGCTTATGAGCGCCATGCTCAGCGCCATGCGGGTGCTGACCGATCCGGCCAACACCGGTGCGGTGTGCGTGGCCATGCCCCAGGACGTAGAGGGCGAGGCCTACGACTATCCCGAGAGCTTTTTTGCCAAACGGGTTCACCGTCTGGCACGGCGGGAGCCGGAGGCGGAGATCATTGCCGAAGCGGCGGAGATCGTCAGGAACGCCAGGCGTCCCATGCTCATCTGCGGCGGCGGCGTGCGGTACAGCGAGGCCCATGAGGAGTTCAGGAAGTTTGCCGAGACCACCGGCATCCCCTTCGCGGAGACTCAGGCGGGCAAGAGCGCTATCGTCTGGGACCATCCCCTGAATCTGGGCGGCGTAGGCGTGACGGGCTGCTCCGCCGCCAACGAGATCGCCAGGGAGGCGGACGTGGTCATCGGCGTGGGTACCCGGTACACCGACTTCACCACCGCCTCCAAGTGGCTGTTCCGTGAGGATGCCAGGTTCATCAATATCAACGTCTCCGAGTTCCAGGCGCTGAAGCTGGACGCGCTGCCGGTGGTAGCCGACGCCAAGCGGGCTCTGCCCGCCCTGCTGGCGGCTGTGGGGGGATACAAGGCTCCCTATACCAACGAGGTCAGCGAGGCCCGGAGCCGCTGGCAGAAGGAGCTGGACCGGCTGGACGCCATTGCCTTCGGCGAGGGCTATGTGCCGGAGATCAACGACGCCAACGCGGAGTCCGCATTCCGCTTTGCCCGGGATCTGGACGCCAGCCTCACCCAGACGGAGGTGCTGGGGTGCATCAACCACTGCATCAATCCCGAGGACGTGGTCATCGGCGCGGCGGGCTCCCTGCCCGGCGATATGCAGCGCATGTGGCGGCCCCGGGCGGTGGATACCTACAACATGGAGTACGGCTACTCCTGCATGGGCTATGAAATCTCCGGCGCGCTGGGCGTAAAGTACGCCATCGGCGATAAGGACGTGTATGCCATGTGCGGTGACGGCAGCTTCATCATGCTCCACGCCGAGCTGCTGACGGCTGTGCAGGAGCATAAAAAGATCAATATCTGTCTCTTCAACAATGCCAGCTACGGCTGCATCAACAATCTCCAGGTGGGCCACGGCAACGATACTCTCTGCACCGAGCTGCGCTGGCGGGGTGAGGACGGGAAGTTCTCCGGCGCGTTTATGCCGGTGGACTTCGCCAGGATCGCCGAGGGCTACGGCTGTAAAGCCTATACCATTCACAGCCTTTCCGAGCTGAAGGACGCCATCGCCGACGCTAAGAAGGTGGAGGGCGTGCCGGTGCTGTTCGACATCCGGGTGCTGCCCAAGTCCATGACCGACGGCTACGGCGCCTGGTGGCGTGTGGGCGACACAGCGGTTTCCGAAAACCAGCGGAATCTGGACGCCTATCAGGATCATCTGGCCCATGTGAAGGACGCAAGAAAGTATTAAAAAGAGGAGATAACACCATGCTCAAAATCGGCATCATCGGCTGCGGGGCCATCGGGAAGGACCACTGCCGCCGGATCATCGAAACCGTTCCCGGCGCGACCGTGGTCGCCGTCAGCGACTACGTGGCGGCGGCCGCCGACGAGACTGCCGCCAAATACGGCATCCGCTCCTTCGGGAACGACTGCGACGGCATGATCGCAGACCCCGAGGTGGAGGCGGTGGTCATCACCTCCATCGACCCCACCCATCACGACTACGTGATGAAGGTATTGAAATACGAAAAGTGGTGCTTCTGCGAGAAGCCCCTGAGCCAGAACGCCAGGGACTGCGAGGAGATCATCGCCCGGGAGCAGGAGATCGGCAAACGGCTGGTCCAGGTGGGCTTCATGCGCCGGTACGACCGGGGCTACGCGGAGATGAAGCGCGTCATCGACTCCGGCGAGCTGGGTGCGCCCCTGCTCATCAAGGCCTGCCACCGCAACGTGTCCCAGGGCCCCGGCTTCAAGACGGAGAACGGCGTGACCAACGTGGCCATTCACGAGCTGGACATCTGCCGCTGGCTGCTGGGAGACGAGTACGAGGACGCCCAGTGCGTCCGGGTCCGCCAGTCCGCCAACTCCGACAAGGGCTATGATAACCCCCAGGTGATGCTCATGCGCACCAAAAAGGGCTGCTTCATCGACGTGGAGGTCCAGGTGGCCGACGGCTACGGATATGATATCCAGTGCGAGGTGGTCTGCGAGAACGGCACCGTGAAGCTGCCCGACCCCTACGCCGTGGTCCGCCGCTCCCGCCCCGCCGGGTGGGACAGCGTGAACCCCGCCGAGTCCATGCCCATCATGACCGATTGGAAGGAGCGCTTCATCGAGGCCTACGACATCGAGTTCTGCCGCTGGGTCCAGTCCGTTGAGGAGGGCAGACTCACCGGTCCCTCCGCCTGGGACGGCTACGTGGCCTGCGTGGCCGGGGACGCGCTGAACGCCTCCCGTGGCACCAGCCAGTTCCTGAAGGTGGAGACCATCGAGAAGCCCGCTATGTATTGCTGAAATAGAGGAGTCCGCGCGGCGCTGTCAGCGCTGCGCGGATTCCTTTGCTTTGTCGTTGACAAAGGCAACCACTGGCTATGCCAGTGGGAAAAAAGAGCTTAAAGCGAGGGGAAAATTAGACAAGAAAAGGCCTCCAAGATAAAGTAAAGTCAAGGTTTGTCGACCAGACTAACCCAATCAAGGAGGACTTTCCCATGAAAAAAGATGGGGACATCAGTAGTTTAGAACATACAGCATGGAGATGTCAATATCATGTTGTATTTGGGGAGTGTCCAAACCCGCAGTTAAAGGAAGTCAAAAAGAGAAAAGGGGACAGAAGAGCCGGGGTGTCTGGAACGATAGAGGTGCTTTTGAAACCCGAAGAGGTTATAGGCCCGTACGAAAACTGTCAGCGCCAGTGATAAAATGTAAAAAAACGCCGAGGAAAAAATGTAGTTTTGT
>OFFP01002352.1_pt1 | contig 11294 bp, 10 predicted proteins | sample 1521431 | NCBI WGS metagenome assembly OFFP01 (sample SAMEA3504104, study PRJEB24116) | mouse gut metagenome | biome: mouse gut; feature: mouse-associated habitat; material: faeces | place: Denmark | collected 2011 | reverse complement strand
AAACAAGGATAGGTATGTCAACACAGACAAAGAATGTTTAGAATGTAAATATCTACCTGTGTGTAATGGAGGATGCCAATTTTTGAAAAGCTATAACAATGAGAGAAAGTACTGCCAAAAGGAGTATTTCGATGCCCTTATTCCACAACTACTAAAAATATATGTTGACTATGAGATAGTATGAGAAAAAGTCTGGCATTACTAAAGAGAAAGGAGAAAAATATGCGGATAAGAAAAGTAGGCAGATTATCACATAAAGTGGTTTTGAGAATTACCAATTGCAAAGCTTGCATTAACGGAACGTTTTGCTAATATAGGAAACGCTGTAGTTTTTGATAGTGTTTTTAAGAGCATTTATTGTTAAAATATAGAATATAGTTTAGTATGTCAGACTTTTTTATAAAATATAAGATTGACAACATGGCGAATGGAGGAAGAACAATGTTGAAAAGCATATTAAAAAGGAACAGAACCGGTTTTCTGCTCAGCCTGATACCGGTGGTGATTGTGGGCGTCATGGCTCCATTGCGATCATATATCATGCAGCTCTTGATTGATTCCTCTGACCGCCAGGAGCTGATAGGGATGTGTCTTGTGGCCGCGGTCTTCAGCCTGGGGGTATTCCTCTTTGAATGGGGCAGCAAGAAGAGCCAGACCATCGTGGCGCGGCGCATCGAGAAGGACCTGCGCAATGACCTGATGGGCAACCTGTTCCATATCTCCGCGAACCAGTTCGAAGAAAAGGGCCTGGCATATTACCTTTCCAAGTTCACCACCGACATAAAGATTATATTGGACGACGGCGTGAACAATATCTATGGAATGATTATGCAGGCCGTCTTCATGGTGGTGGCCGTCGCCTATCTTATTTGGGTGGAGCCGCTCATCCTGCTCATCGTAGCAGCGGTGAGCGCCCTGCAGTTCGCGGTGCCTAACCTGCTGAAGAAGAGAATCTCCTCCTCCAGGAAGGGATATACGGAGGCCCTGGAGATTTATCTGGACAGGGTGAAGAACGACCTGGGCGGCCACAAGGTCATACGAACCTTCGATGCCATAAGGCAGATCCTGGGGAAGCAGGAGAAGCTCAGCGACTTCGTCTGCAGGAAGAACGAGGCCTCCTCCCAGACCCTGTACAGCGCCCAGGCCCTGGCCTCCTTCGTGAACAACGGGGCCTTCCTGGTGGTCCTGGGAAGCTGCATGTTCTTCGTGACGGCGGGCAGGATGACCGTGGGCGAGGTGGTGGCCATCACCAACATGATGAACTTCGTCCTGACCCCGTGCATGTCCATCGCCAACGGAATGATCCAGCTGAAGGCCATGGAGAAAGTGAAGGCCGAGCTCGAGGCCCTGCTGGCGCTGGAGAGCGAGGGCCGGGGGAGGGAAGCACTGGGGGAGGACATCCGGGAAATTCGCCTGGAGCAGGTCAGCCAGAGGATTGGCGAAGGCTTTTCCCTGGAGGGGCTGAACCTGACCTTCGAGAAGGGTGGGAAGTACGCCATCGTGGGCAGGAGCGGAAGCGGGAAGTCCAGCATCATCAGGCTGCTCACCGAATACGGGCCGGCGTACACAGGCCATATCCTGGTCAACGGGCGGGAGCTTTCGGGGCTCGACAGGGAGAGCGTCATGCATGTAAGCCCGGTATGCTACCAGCAGACCTACCTCTTCAACGACACGATCTTCAACAATGTGGCTCTGTACCAGGATTATACCAAAGAGCAGGTGGTGGAGGCCCTGAAGAAAGCGGGCATCTACGACACCGTCCGCAGGCTCCCCAGGGGGATAGAGGAGGAGGTCCAGGAGAACGGGAAGAATTTTTCCGGCGGCGAGCTGCAGAGGATAGCCCTGGCCAGGCTGTTCCTTCGGAACAAGGCGATGACCTTACTGGACGAGATCACCTCCGGCCTGGACAATGCCACCGCCTATGAGATTGAGGAACGGCTGCTGGATGAGGACATGACCATCGTAAGCATCACCCACCGGTACAGCAGGACGCTGATGCGGAAATACAGCGAAATTATCGTGATGGACGGCGGGAGGATCGTGGAGAGGGGAAGCTTCGATGAGCTGATGGAGAGGGAAGGGGTGTTCCATAGGCTGTATAAGGTCCTGGAGGAGTGATAGGGCGATTCTGGAACGAAGATGTGAGTATCATGCACAAAGAATCATGAACTATTGGAAAAGAAGGGATTCTATGAAGGAACGTGGAAGGCACGAGCAGACTGGTATAAATGCTTTATGTCTGAGAGCTGCCTTAGAAGAAGTGCTATATGATAAAAGAGAATGTACTGCATTTGTGTCTGAGCACGATAAGATTAGTTATGGAAACGTGGCAGTGCAGATTGAAAAGCAATATAATGCGTATCGTAGCCACTGTATAAACAGGATAGCCTTATGCATGTCTAATTCTATTGAGTTTTGCATAAAGCTGTTAACGGCTATATTATACTTGGATGAAATATATATTTTTTCTCCTTTATATATGGAAAGCGAAATGCTTCAAATATGTAAAGATAACAAGGTGCAGGTATTGGATTTCGGAGAAGGCAAAACGATTTTGGGGCATTATCCGCATATCGCTGAAGAGAAGAAAGACATACGAATTATTTTATTTACATCGGGAACTATGCATGCCTCAAAAGGAGTAATCCTAACAGGGAAGAATATATATTCAAATGCACTGGCTACAATTGACTGCATGAAATATAAGGATACGGATAAGCTTTTAATCACAAAACCACTTTATCATTCGTATGGACTTACTGTTGAACTTATAGCGGGATTATTGGTAGGGGCAGAACTTTACCTTGATAGGGGATTGTTCTCAGTACATAAAATTTTGAGGATAATGTTTGAGCATCAAATTACGGTATGGTGTACGATTCCTGCGCTCCTATTTTTGTTTGTTGATAAAAGTGTATCAGTCCCTGGTTCCTTGCGGATTATTGCCGTTGGTGGAGCGCGCTCCACAGAAATATTGCTAAAAAAAGCAAGGAATCTACTGGAACCTATTCCTATCGTTCAATTATATGGGCTCACAGAAGCAGGACCATTAGTTACATGTACACCAATTGATATGCCTACAGAAAAGACAATCTCTATTGGGAAGCCTGTTAAAGGAGTCAAGTTAGAGCTTAGGGATGAGAACGATGATTTAGTAACCGTTCCTGGAAGGCCTGGGGAATTGGTGGTAACAGGTAATGGAATCATGATAGGGTATTTGGGTGATGCAAAAGCAACAAGAAGAGTGAAGCGAAAGGGTAAATTATATACAGGAGACATTGGCTATTTTGATATAGACAACTATTATTATATCCAAGATAGAATCGATGCAACGATAGCGCGAGATGGAATCAACATATCTTGCTCTGAGATTGAGGATGCTTTAATGAAATTGGATGGAGTAGAACAGGCATCGGTTATAGGTATAGAAAATATACTGCATTCTCAAATTGCGATAGCCTTTATAAGGACATCCAAAAAACTAGATGTGAGAAAGGTTGTTTTATGGTGCAAAGCCCACGGGGTTTTTCCGCCAGATGACGTCATGTTTATTGACGATATACCTTGCAATGAAAATGGAAAGGTCAACGGCAAGAAGCTAAGAACAATATATTTAGCACACAAAAAGGATTAATATGGATATGTTAACATATGTTGAATTTGCAGAGAAAATAATGAAGATGCCCATAGTGCTTGTGCCTTTAGGTTCCTTTGAGCAACATGGCCCTTCCGGCTATTTAGGAGCAGATTACGTTGTGGCAAATCATATAGCAAAGAAAATATCTAAAATGATGGACATTATTAGTCTTCCCTGTCTGCCATTTGGCTTTAGCGAGATACATAGTAATTTCCCAGGAACGGTAAGCTTTGGGTTTGACTTGTATGAAAGCGTGGTTACTACAATAATAAATGATTTAAGGAGACATGGTGTCAAAAAAATTGTTTTTATCAATGGACATGGCGGAAATGCCATGCCATTAAAAGAAGTTATAGAAATGGAAGATATTTGCTGGATTGAATGGTTTGCATTAACGAAGAACATATTTTTTGAAAATGAACACAAATCACATGCTGGTTCAGAGGAATTATCACTGCTCGCACACATTGATAGCGATTATGTCAGCCAGAATCTGGTACAGGACATGATTCCTTCAAAATTGGGAATAGATTGGAGAAGCATGCCGCCAATAGATAGGAAAACGGAGTACTTATCCGAAAATGGCGTATTCTTTTATGCCAATAAATGGAGTCCTGATATAGGCAAGGAAATTGAAGAATTTGTTGTAGATAGGATTATGGAAATAATAAATAAATTCATATTGGATATATAAAACAGAGAAGGAGCATGCTATGTTGCTGGATCAGAAACTTTTACAGCTTATTAATAGGAATTGCAAGATAAAGTTAGAGATACAAGATATATCGGATGATTTAGATTTGGTAGAGTATTTAGGGCTTGATTCAATGACCTTTGTACAACTGATAGTTGACATTGAAGAAGAATTTGAAATAGAAATTCCAGATGAAAAACTTCAAATAGAATATATGCGTTGTTATAAAAATATGCGCAAAAGCATATTAGAGCAGATTGAGCTATAGTAAGGCGTGCCTGTGGAGCAGGAATTGGTATATGCCGACAATGTATTGAATCTGCTGGTCCCTGAGTCCCTGTCTTCCATCCACGATGCGCTGAATGAGCGCTTTTTGGATTATTTTATGTTTTACCGTTTTGAGATATATGACCGGATATACAGCGCCGCTCCCAATGATTCCTGGAATCCGAACAGACAGGAAGAGCTGGAGATCCATATGATCCCTGTCAAGACAGGGCAGTCGTATTTTACGTTCTCGCCTGACATCAGGCAAAGTGACGGCAACAGAATCCTCGATCCGGTAGTGGTGGTCGATACAGATAATCTCCACCCCACCAGCACTTTCACCAGAACCTCCAGATGCCTTTATTTCCAGTACAGTGACGGGCAGGATATGGACATTACGGATTATCTCGCGGAAATAGTCGGGATGGACGGTTTCGTATTCGCCGGCTCCGTGTGGGAGGGCGTGGCCGCGAGAGTGGCAGGGCTTAAGAGGGATCATATTGCCAGCATCCTCCTGACGATATTTGTCATTTTCGGTTATCTGGCGGCCAGTTTCAGCCTTTTCGCCAACTACTTCGCGAGAAACCAATACCCCATTACCATAAAGACGCTGTGGGGCTTCCGCGGATTCAGGCGGTATCCTTCCGCGTTCGTCATGCTGTTCATGCCGACCTTACTGGCGCTGCCTCTTTTCAGCCTGATAATGGAGACACGGCTGTCCCGCCTTTTCCAACTCATGATCTGGACTTATTGTCATTTGCGGACCAGCACATTCATCTTTGACAGGAGACATGTTTTATCAGAGCCGCCGCGGCTGTCTCATTCCTGCCGCAGGCGGCTCATTCCCTGCCTCTCACTAAGTGGCATTGCTCCGAATGGCGATCACGGCCCTGGCCCCGGAGCAGCCTTGAAGGGCCACTCCTAAATGGTATCTACGGCATCCGCCTGGCTTATTGGTCAAAACAATTCTACACGGCCAAGCAGCAAATCTATCAGATTGCAATGGAAAATCCCCTTGTCATCATAGAAGTTATGAGGAATATCCATGCGGACAACGATTTTTTTGAAAAAGTCCTTTGTGAGCATCAAAGACGCAAGCTCAGAGGATTCTTTTTTATCAGTATCCATCTGGAAGGCTGACTGGATGTAGACTTTTTTATCTGCGTCATTTACAACGAAGTCAATTTCCCTCTGCACATTCGCACCGCCAGTACGGTCGGTCACCACACCCACATCAACGGAATATCCCCGGCGCAGAAGATCGTTGTAGAGGATGTTTTCCATCATGTGGCCGGGATCGTATTGGCGATAATTCAGTCGGGCATTGCGGAGACCGATATCTGTGTAGTAGTATTTGTTAGGATAGTTGAAATAGGTCTTTCCTTTCACATCATAGCGCTTTGCCATGGAAACAAGGAACGAATCGATGATGTGCTGCACATAGTTGGAAACCAGTGTGGAGTTGACCTTTTCGTTCTTCATGCTGGTCAGCGCATTGGCTATATTCGTGGGGTTCGTCAGTGAACTAATCTGTGAAGCCAGGAAACCCAGGATATCATTCAGGATATCCTCACGTTCCATGCCGCCTCGCTCTGCGATATCCCTTACATACAATTCGCTGTACAGAGAGGACAGATAGTCTTTTTTATCCTTTTCATCCGTTAATGCCAGCAGGCGCGGCATGCCGCCGTAGAGCATATAGGTATCCAAGGCCTTTCGCTGGTCGCCGCCAGCATGGGAGTAAAACTCCTCAAAGCACAGAGGGAATACATGGATTTGGGTAGCACGGCCACGGAACTCTGTCGCGATATCCTTTGACAGCCCTTTCGAATTGCTGCCGGTCACATACACATCCAAATTCTTATATGCTTTGAGCTCATTCAGCATATCGTAGATGGAAACCGTGATTCCGCCGTTTTCTTTGTCGATGACTTTTATGTTAAGCTGGACCTCATCAATGAAGAGATAGAATTTCTCATCTTTCTTTTCCGCAACAAGGGCCTCCACATATTCGCAAAGCGTGATGGGATTCCGGAACTTATAGTAACGTCTCTGATCCAATTGGATTTTTAGGATATGGTCTTCCTGAACTCCCTGTGAGAGAAGGTGCTCATAGAACAAATCAAACAGCAGTACCGACTTTCCGCAGCGGCGGATGCCAGTGATTACCTTGACTTCGCCGTTCCACATGTTATGAATCATGCGCTTTATACTGCTTAACGATTTCACTTGCCGTGAAACCAGACTGCATAACGCTGACTGGTTCAATCGCATGATTACATTAGGCAGTATTCAGCGTTATGCAGTATAAATTAGAATCTCGATTAATCATCTCAGCCACCTCGTATTTGCGACGTTTACGTTGCTATTTCCTTGTATAGTATGCCATAAATTTCCCAAATTATCAATAGCACTGTTTTTTCAAACAATAACCGAAAAAAGGCTTGACTCTCCCCTTAGGTCAGAAGGTAAACTGTCTATAGATTCGAATAATCAGCCACTAAAAAACAGGAAATCACTTAACAGCCTGCCGGGCAGGTAAAATCCGAAGCATCCTCACCATTTCGGATAACAGGGAGCTTGCGGATACGCTGCGGCGCCAAAAAGAAGCTGAAGCAGGAACAGCAGGAAATGGTCATAAAGACTGGGAGACGGAGGCCTACTTTCCGATTCGGGAAAAAGGCAGAGGATAGAGGAATCAATGGTGCGGCTTTCTCATTGTCTGTCTAGGCAGGCTTATCACTCCCAAGTCCTGCATCCTTATCTGTTCTGCTACAGGCTGTCAAATCGCCACCGGCCTCGGTTTTCAAATATCAGGCCTGTCCTTTTGCAGGAAAGAAGCCCGCCTGACGGCATCCGCGCCGAATTTCTCCCGGATGCTGTCCATGGCCCTGTCCAGCCGCTCCAGCTTCTCGTAATCCGTGTCGTCGAACAGGGACAGCTGCCTGTTGTCCCCCTCCCTGGTCACCTTTCCGGTCTGGATCCCAATCAGGCGGATGGGAGTCCTGTCCCAGAACTCGTCGAAGAGCCTGCAGGCGGCCTGGTAGATCTCGTCCGTGATGTTGGTGGCATGCTCCAGGACGCACTGGTGGGAGGCCTGGGTCAGGTCGAAAAAACGCAGCGTCACGGAGACCACCTCTATCCACGCCCCGTCCCGCCGAAGCCGCCTGCCCACGGTCTCCGCCAGGGAGAGCAGCACCTGCTTCGCCTCTTCCGCCCGGGTCACGTCATAGCTTAAGGTGACGGAATTGCCATATCCCTTATTGTCCGCCCTCTCCGCCTCCACCAGAGAGAAGTCTCTGCCGTTAGCATAATTCCAGATGGCTTCCCCGTGCTTCTTCAGCGTCGCCTGCAGCGTCCCCAGGTCTGCCTGTGCCAGGTCGCCTATGGTCATTATCCCTAAGCGCTTCAGCTTCTGCTCCGAGGCCCCTCCCACGGAGAAAAGCTCCCCCACCGGAAGGGGCCACAGCTTCTCCTGAATCTCACCCGGGAAAAGGGTATGCACCTTGTCCGGCTTCTCGAACTCCCCGGCCATCTTCGCCAGCAGCTTGTTGCTGGAGATTCCTACGTTCACCGTGAAGCCCAAGGTGTCCCTGATTTCGTCCTTCACCCGGTGGGCCGCCTCTATGGGGCTTCCGAACAGGCCCTCCGTCCCGGTCATATCCGCAAAGGCCTCATCGATGCTGTACTGCTCCACCGTATCCGAGTATCTGCGCAGGATTTCCATGAAAGCCGCGGAATTCCTTGCGTATAATTCCCGATTCGGTGACACCAGTGTCAGATTTGGACATTTCCGCAACGCGTCCACAATGGGCTCTCCCGTCCGCACATTGTATTTCTTCGCCGGGATGGATTTCGCCAGTATGACACCGTGCCGCTTGGACATGTCCCCGCCCACCGCGGACGGAATCGTCCGCAGATCCAGCTCCTCCCCCAAATCCTGCAGGCGGTGCACCGCCTCCCAGGAGAGGAACGCGCTGTTCACGTCGATGTGGAAGATTACTCTGTCGTCCATACAAATGTCCCTCGTCAGTTAGATGAGCAATTTATAAATGCAGTGGGAGGCTCCTTAACCTCCCAATATCCGGATTTGTCACTTCCGATTCTCTCTACTAAACCTTTTTTTCGCAGAGAATCCAAGGTGCGCTGGATTGTCCTTACCGTTTTGGAAGTGGCTTCCGCCAGTTCTTCCCTTGTATAGTCAGGTTTTTTTACAAGCAGATTATATACCGCTTGCTCCGTCTTGTTTAGAGCGACATTTACTGAGCCATTACTCCCTGTTCTGTCATTTATGAAAAGCGCCTTTGGAATATTTCTAATGAAGACAAACTGAAAACCGCTTTCCGAAATCTCATGATTGAAGCGACAAAAGGGTAAAATAAAAAGTTCCTTTTGCGTCAGGAACCTTGAAAACCGAATATATGTTTGCAACATTTCTGGAAAAGCCAGATTTATACTGCTGATTTTGTCTTTATACAGTAACTGCCTCCCTGCTCTTTTAGGCTATTGCCGTATTTGGAACATGGCTTTTACAGCCCTGCATATATTTGCAGAACCTTGAGAAGTTCAAAGCGCCGATTTTACATCCAAAGAACAGCCTGCTCCGGATCAGCCCGCGCACCGGCATATGGTCAACATGGTATTTCCTGCGCAGTATGGAGGGGATGGCCTCTACTCCGTTCCGGAAGTTGGACAGCTCCCTGAATTCCTCCGTCCCCCGGTATCTCTGCTGTTCGGCACGCCGTTTTGTGTTTGCTGATATTGTTTTCCGGCAGGTGCGTTTGAAGGTTTTAGGGCGGCACTGGTCTTTATGGGGGCATTGTTCGCACTGGCTGCGGTGGAAGGAAGCCGTGCACTGGCCTGTCTGGGAATTATGGCTGCAGCTTTTGGGTTCAAAGCCCCCGGCACACTTTTCCACCTTCGTGCCTTCTTCATTAAACTCAAAATCAGTTGCGATATCTTCCGCCTCACGGCCGGTAAGGTTTGTTGTCACCAGCTGCACGTTCTTTTCTGAGGCCATCTCTTCATTGGTCCTTCCTGAGTATGCGCCGTCAGCTACGACAGTTGCCTGCTCCTGGTGCGCCTCTTCCTTTTCCAGATAGTCTTTCATGAACTGGCTGTCGCTGCAGGTATTCTTCTCATACTGGTAATCCGTGACGATGCTTCCGGCTTCCCCTGCTGCTTCCACCACATTTGCCGCATATCCACGGTTCTGTTTCCCGGCTTTCTCCCGGTATGTGGCATCCGGGTCAGCCGGGTTCTGGAGTATGGCCGCATCCATCCCTCCGTCTTCTTTTGTGCGCAGGCGCAGGGTGCCGTCCTCATTTTGTACGGTCTGCTCCTTCAGCACGCGCAGAAGCAGCTGGTAGCTGCTGGATTCATCATATCTGCTTCCGCACAGTTCTTTCAGGGTGACAGCATCCTTCAGGATGGCAGCAATCTTTTCGGAGGTTTCCTCACTGCGGTTATGGTAGATGACACGGTTGCGGTCATCTGCCTGCGCGTAGTGTTTCAGCTCCTCCGGCAGTCCCTCCTTACGTGCCGCCGCTTCTTTTACAAGGTTTGCCACGCAGGTATACAGCAGTTCCAGGCGGCCCATCCGCTTTATGTTGGATGCCACCATCAGGCTGTCCATCCGTTTGAGCGAAAGGTCAAGCTTCATCATCTCGGCCATCTCTCCGGAAAGGGACACGATTGTGTCATGGAGCAGGTCGATCCCGGTTTCTTTTTCATAGGCGCTGCACCGCTCACGGAAACGTCCCAGTGTCCTGTCGCTCATCGGCTGCTCCAGAAAAGAGGTTGTGTGAAGGGCATACTGAAAACGGATGTCGAACATCAGGGCCTCCAGCAGCTCATCATCGGACAATCCCTTGAATTCCTTAATGATCAGGGCTCCGATCTGGATGTTTACCGGTGTGTTTGGCCGGGAGTCTTTCCCACTGTAAAGGACGGCATAGGGTCTTTCGTCTATCTTTGGAAAGATATGCTCCGCAAAGTATTTTGCCCAGGACTTTTCAAGAAACTTCTTTTCTCTGTCAGTCAGGGTATTATAGGAGTCAAGGAATGACATCTGCTGCATACTGGCATCATTAAGGACGAATGACATGGCGAAACCTCCATTGATTTGTAGTTCCATTATACCAGAAAATCGGCGAAAAGTCCTGCTTTTACAACAATATATTCGGTTATCAAGGTACATACAAATTTATTTATAACCCAAAAGGGGTAAGACCTTTTGACGCTCTAATCATTATATCTTAAATCTTCATTTTTCATTTTGAAAACAATAAATCCACCTATCATAATTACAATTGCAATCAAACAAAATATCAAAAGTATTTCTGTGCGGTAAAAGTAATATTTATCAACAATATTTTCTATAATACTCATTAATCCTATATTCCCTCCAATAGCTTTGTTTCTATCTTTAAATTCTCATCGTTCTTTCTAATGCAACCTTTGCATCTATACCTATTATATCAAACATCTTTTGGTAATAAAAGGTCAACCGCTTGTTTTCTGCTCCTGCGTTTGCTCTCGTTTGACTTCTCCCTCTGTATCTTCTTGGCACAAGCAGGGCAATACTTTGATATGCCAGAGCCAGGGACGTATTCAACGCCGCACACCGTACAGTGTTTAGCAGGTAACGCTGTCCACCGCTTCGTGGGTGTGATATGTAATTCACCGACAAAGCCG
>OFFP01002349.1_pt1 | contig 11302 bp, 6 predicted proteins | sample 1521431 | NCBI WGS metagenome assembly OFFP01 (sample SAMEA3504104, study PRJEB24116) | mouse gut metagenome | biome: mouse gut; feature: mouse-associated habitat; material: faeces | place: Denmark | collected 2011 | reverse complement strand
CCAGCCCCGGCTGCTGCAGTACCGGCTCCCGGCGTCGTAGTCGTGCCACCTGCGGCTGCTCCGGCTTCAGCGCCTGCGGCTGCAGCTTCTTCGCTGACCGGCGTATAGACGAAAGTAAATATATTCGCTGCAGGGTCGCTCTGCAGAGTCCCTGTCAGGTTATATGCCTGCGGGAGATATCCGTCGATATATAAGAATGCTACCACCGGGCGGTCTCCTATATTTCCATAATAAGTCTCCGGCGGAGCCAGGTCTGTTCCGTCTTCTGTCTGGAACTGCACTGTGTATGCTACCGAGTTGCCGAGGATCCCGTATGCTACCACATAATCCTGATCCCCCGTTACTATGCATTCCTTCGCCAACTGTTCTGCTGTCGGCGTCGTATTGTTATCCTTCCCGCTTTCACGGATCCCCCGGATGTAGTACTTGCTTCCTTTCTCCAGGGTGACCATCCTCTGGCTGAACGGCAGGGGGCTTCCATACTTAAGCCCGGAGTAGACAAGGACCTCCCCGCCTCCTACCGTACCGTGCGCCCCTGCGAAAAGACGTACGGTATATGTCGTATCTTCCTTCGTTGCCGCCTGCGCCGTAAAGCTCATGGAACCCGCGATGCAGAATGCGAACAGCATTGCTGCGATCTTCTTGCAAAACCTGCCGCACACCTTCCTGTCAGCCTTCTTACTGATCTTCATAGTTCACCGCGCCTCCTCTCACCTTCTTACGCTCCTTCTCACGCTCCCTCTGTGCATAGAACACAAACAAAAGAAGCAAGGTTCCCGTCACACATGCCACGATGATGAACGGTGTCAGGGTCATCTCATCCCCTGTCTTTACGATGTCGCCCCGTCTCCCCGGGTTCGGCGTATCCGTACCGCCTGTATTCAATTCCACCGCAAAATTCATCTGCAGGTCAGCCAATGTATCCTGGTAATCATTTCCCTGGGTATCACCGTCCAGGGCAATCTCAAGCACGACTTTGCCGCTCTGCCCCTTCTTAAGCGTATCCAGGAAGAAGTAATCGCTCAGCGCGTCCGTTGCCTGGCGCAAGCCTTCCCCGGCACCGCTGGCTCCTTCACCGCCAACTGTATCACTGTCGAAGAGGATATCCTCTTCCCCGTCCGGTCCCGTGTAGGCAAGCTTATACGTATACGCACCGCCGCTTGTGCCTGCGTTGGCGCTTCGGTCCTCCAGGGAATACAGCACTTCATTGGTCATATACCAGTCCGTCGCCGTATTGTTCTCATTCTTCAACGCCAGGGTAATGATCACATTGTCGCCCGGCTGGATCCCCAAGATGACGTCATTCAGATCCGCCGTCTTGAAATTGCTCACCATCTTCTTTTCACTGGTAAATGTAACCGCCCAATCCGGATTGCCGTGGGAAGTCTCAGCATAGGCAGTCATAGCCATCGAAGCCAACAGGCTTACGGCAAGCAACAGTTTCCATATCTTTCTCCTCATGCCTTCTCCCTCCTTAATCCTGGCTCTGTGAATCGACTAAACTCAGTATCCCGTCATTAACCGAAACCCTTCTGCCCCATGCACTCCAGATCGCGTCCTCTGCGTTGTGGTCCTGCACGGCATCTACGTTTGCCTCGATACAGAAGCGAACGCCATCGTAATCATAGATCGTCGTGATCTTCTTGTAGCCATCCTCCTCAACTACCTCCTGGGTAACTTTAGTGGCAATGATGTTATCGATCTTCAAAGTATCTGTAAAAGGCGTCGTCTCCGAATCTGCAGGAAGCAGCTTCGAATAATAGAGAACAGTACGTTCTTTCGTGGAAGCCTCGCCGTCTATCAGCCAGTCTCCCCCCTGGTCGCTGGTATTCACCAGATTCAGCTCGATCAAGCCCGGATCCAGGTTCACGATCTTATCCGCCTCTTCTTCGTCCTTCTTATTCCCTTCTACCCAATACTTGTATATATTGACACGCACATACTGGTCAATATTGCCTGTATTGCGCACACTCAGTTCTTCTTTATATTTCTTACCAAGCTTCAACTCTTCGCCTTTCCCCAGCATTCCTTCCAGGAGCGTCCCTGTACTCTCAGTCCAGTCACCGTTTGAAGAACTGCTGTAATCACGCTTGGAAACTTCTTTCACTTCTCCATCTTCGCCCTTCTCCATCAGAGTCACGCCGATGTTGGACATCTGCACCCGTGACGCATAGGTCTCGGAGAAGTAAGTCAGCGCCGCCCTGGTTCCTCCGATGGAAGAGAACAGAAGCAGTGCTACCGCCAACCCGAATGCAACCACAGTGGTCTTAGGGGATTTCATGAATCTGTTAAAACGCTTCATTATTCACCGCCTCCTTCCACCGTATCTTCATAGATATCCAGTTCACCGCTCCAGTCTGCATAAGGCTTTCCTTCATCGTCATACTTAACCGGCACCGTCTCATAGACTACAATTACGTTAAAGTCCTTCTGGTCTATCTCTTCGGTAGGTACATCCAGAATCTGTACCAGGAGCTCTTCAGCCTTAAAACCTTTTATATTTCCATCTTCATCCTTAACCTGTTCCCACAGATTACTTGGATCGCTATAGTAATAATAACCGTCCTCGCCAGGGGTCCACTTATTGCTGCTGTCTCCATAATACAACTCATACGTACTGCAGAAAGCGCGGGCGCGCAGGAACACCGGTTCAGAATTCTCATCCACTGTAATAGACACATGCTTCGTCCAACTGGAAAACGTCTCTTCCACATCCGTCTCATCTCCTAAGGAGATGGTTACCCCTCCCTGTGCTTCTACATAAGTGGTAAAATAAGCCCAGGCGCTGCCAACCGAACTGGTCAAAACCAGACCCGCTGCCAGAAGTGCCAGAATCACATTCTTCTTTTTCATCTGCTCCGCCCTCCTTACTCACCATGCTCTACAACTGTACCGTCGTCATATACCTGCCGCAGCTGCCATCCATTCTCTGTATGGTTAAATTCATTTGTCACTGACCCGCTGCCGTGATCCGTATCTTTATACCGATTGGTAAATTCAACAGAAACAACATTATCCGGATTCGCCTCATCCGCCGGTGCGATCGTAACCGTACCATTTGCCGGACTTATGGATACCTGTTCATAATCGTTTCCGCCATGATAGATTTCCTCTATCGTAACTTCAGCGCCTACAGGAATCTTATCTTCCAGAACAACGCTCTTCTGCCCCAGCACATCCTCCGGTGTAAATGTTATCTCTACGTCATTTTTATATACTTCTTCCCCGTTAAATCTTGCCGTTACACGGAAGACGAAGGTTGCCGGATCGCCCGTCTCATAACTTTCAAGCGTTTTGATGATACGCAGCGGACCGTTCCGAAGGCTCTGCCCCGGTTTTAAAGAAACGCTCATACTATACATCCAGTCGCCATTTCCAGCCGTAGTATGGTTCCCATCCACATCCTGCTTACTTGGCAAAGATATCAGCTCCGGCGCATAAGTATATTTATATCTTTCAGAATAAGCAAGTGTTGCAATACTCTCTGACCCATCCTCCTGCTTCACCGTCGTCTTATAATTCTCAACATCCGCACCTCTGGCAATTAAGAGATATAGTCCACACCCTAACTCTCCGATCTCCGTATCTACCGGCACGGCTTCCCGGACAGGTGTTCCTTTTTCAAGGGCATATTGGGCGGCATCCTGTGCCATCTCCCTCCAATCTGCATTATCCGGATTGCTGTCATAAACATCTTTCAACTCCTGATAACCATCCAGAAACTTATAGGTATACGCATCATATCCGCTGACCGGCTCTGCATCCGCAACCTTATATAAATCAACGACTACGTTCGCCTTTTTCAGATCATTTGCCATATCCGTATTCTCAGGCGCCACCGGCGCTACCGTCAGGGAACACGCCTTATTAAAATCAACGGCTTTCGCCGCGCCGTTCAATCCCGGCGTCGCTGCGATCAACCCAAGCGTCATTGCAAATACCAGGAGCGAACCCGTCAGACGTCTTCCAAACCCGCTCTGCCGGTTCTTCCACTTGATCTCCATAAACCTCTCCTCCTTTTTACCTCTTATTCCTCTGAAAATATTATTTCTTAAGTTCATCCAACATCGCTTCCGCTGATTTGTTTCCAGGTCTTCTGCGATAATAGATCAACATGCCTACCAATACAATGAACAAGATCGGAATCCCTACTGCCGGGATCACGATATAAGTCGGAATCCGTATCGCCTCCGCAGGCGTCGCTACTCCATCCAGATTCTCGATCCGGTGTCCCCTCATCAGGATTCTATGCGAATTGACTCCATAAGGAGTGCAGGTCGTTAATGTACAATAATCCTCTCCGTCTACGATCGCCAATTCATCCGTTTCTTCCGGAAGCACGATCCGAATCTGGTCTATCATATAAGTAACAGTCTCGTCTAACACCGTAACAGTAAATGTATCGCCTTCCTTTAATTTATCCAGATCCGAGAATAACTTCGCACTTGGAAGCCCCCGGTGACCAGACATCACGGCGTGCGTCCTCTCTCCCCCTACCGGCAGAGATGAACCAGGTATATGTCCTACCGCTATCTGCAGGATCTCTTCTTCTACCCCATGATAGACAGGCAGGTTCACACCGATTGATTTGATCTGGACATAACCCATAATCCCGGTATCTCCGATATTCAGGATACTCTCATACCGTGCAAGTTCCTCACCTGAGAGATTGAAATTGACTCCATTAGGAAGAGATTCATTGTAAGCCTTCGCTTCTTCGAACATCTTCTCCTTCTCTTCCGCTGACATATCTTCCACCGCAGCCACGTATCCCGCAATTGCCTGGGTTGCATGCATGGAGTTCCACCAATCACTGATGGAAGGATACAAGAAAACCCCTGCCCCGGCAAGCATGATCAGAACCAATATAAATGTAGACCAGGAAAAACGCCCTTTTTTCTTCGGTTTTTTCTTGGCATTCTTCTTTGATTGCTTTGAATTCTTTGCTTCCAGGCTATTATGTGCCGCGTTGCCATCCAAAGCAGCTTTATCTACAGATATGTCCTCATTCGTATGTATTTCTTCGGTTTTATGTGTTTCCTCATTCATAGGTTTCCCCACAATCATCTTTAATGGGTTTTCACTCAATTAAGGTGGAACCCTTCCACCCGCCGACGTCTGCCGGATTGTCATCCGTTGCTCGCCACACACCACGGGAAGGTGTCAGCTTGTGTGGCATAACCGGGAACAGGAAATCCCATCCCCGGTAAAAGATCATATCACTATGCATCTTTTATATTTCTTCGATCAATTGATATTGCTCGTATATATTCCTATACTTCTCTGCTCATGCGCTTCTTAACAACTAACATAACGCCTGCGCCGATTACAAGGATTGCACCAACTACGTAGAAGATTGTTGTACCGATACCACCTGTACTTGGCAGGAGAGAACCGGAATTGTTGATAACATCCTGTGCAAAGATTCCAGTTTCACCACCCTCTATAGACTCGCCATTCCAAGTCATTGCCCAGAAACCTGGCTCATCACCTGTATTTACTACTTCTGGTCCTCTAAAACTGATTACAATATCAATTGGTTCCAGAGTATTGAATCCTTCTGGTGTAACAGTCTCAGTCAGGGTGTATGTTCCTGCTCCGAGATCTTTAAATGAAATCTTACCATCTTCGCCAGTTGTCATTTCGATTGATACATCAGCGTCAACATATTCGGTCTTTGTTGCTGTCTTCTCCTCATACTTTGTATTTACATCTGCATACTTTTCAGCAGTACCTTTTACAAGTTTGTAAAGAGTCTCACCATTGTAATCCCCTGTATCTGTAGGAACAACATATTCTCCAGCAGCATTTTTGATATAGCCTGTCGTAGTCTCAGCAGTACCTACACCAATCTCTACATACTTAGTTCCTGTAGGCGCTGTTTCTGTGTATGTTCCATCAAGTAACAGATAGAACTTTCCATTCTCAGATGCTTCATAATATTTTACAGTATTTAAAACAACCTGCTTGGATGTACCTGTCAGAGTAAACTCTGCTCCTTTTAATAAGTGATCCTCTGCAACTTCATTCGCATACTTTGTGATATCCAATTCAGTTACATATGTTAATGTCTTCTCATCCGGAGTCTGACCTAAAGCTTCATTTTTCTCATCAGCCGGTAAACCTGGTTTTCCGTCCGGACGATTTCCGTCAAATGTATCATCTGGATTATTGGAATACTGTAAGTTCCATGTATTCGGGTTACCAGTTGTTCCAATTACTGCCTTATCATTTACAGTTGCAGAATATGTTACAACAATCTCATCGCCAACGGTATAGTTCATAATGTTAGCAAACGCAAGACGGAATGTCTTTGGTGCAACATTTTCTGTATACACATAATAATCTGTACCCCGTTCTAATACCTTATCGCCCACCTTAACTGCAACACTTTCTACACCATCAAATGTTAAGCCTTCACTTAAAGTATCATTCATGATGAAGTAATAGTAGTTATACCCTGCAAAATTCGGAACCTTACTTGTAATCTCATAAGAAACGTGAGAACCGATGGATGCATTGTTTGCATCGCCTTTGTTTTCACCATCAATGTAAACTTTCTTATCACCGCTTGGAACTTCTGATTTAATTGTTGCCTCTGCATCCCCAACAACTTCCAATACGAATCTAGTATACGCGCCGCCTTCAGCTACACTACCATCTTTATCTTTTACGAGATAATATCCTGAACCCTTAACGCTAATTTCAACAGTTCCTTCTTCTGATGTTGATGCTGTAAACTTAGTATCACTCAAATGGTTTTCTACAATTCTGGCAAAATAATCGAGAGAGCCTGATTCACCACCATCAGTATTAGGAAATTCACTTAAAGCTTTCGCTACATCAGCTGCTGTTTCACAGTTCTTAAATGCTCCGCTGAATACATCGTCTTTATCAGCCTTCAGTTCCGCAAGCAATCCTTCTGTATCTTTTACTCCTGATCCCCAAATAATATTTGACAAAACTTTTTGTCCATCAACTGTAGCTAAATCACCTGCAAACACTTGATAAGCTTCATAAGTATGTTCTGTCTTGTCATCAATGTTCTGTTTAACTGTAATTTTGTGTTCGTTATTATCAGCAGCCATTACAGGAAGAGCCATAGCTATAACCATAACTAACGCCAATAATAAACTAGCAATTCTCTTGATTCTTTTCATAATCTCATTCTCCTTTTCTTATTTTTTGTTGTATTGCTTGTTGTCCGGATTCAATAAGTAAAAACACATCGAATCCAAAGTTTGTTAGTTCCCGGAGGAAACTTACACCCTCCTTTCCCTAACTTTTTTTCTATACATAAAGCCTGCGCCAAGCATTATTACTAAGACGCCTGCTATTGTATATATGATAATTCCGGAACCGCCGGTCTTAGGAAGTTCGTAAACTACATATTTGTTGATATAATCAATCTCACTTATATCATTTACAGGAATTGTTCCGCTCGTCTCTTTCGAATCACATTTCTTAACAATTCTATCACCATCTGGTAATAACTCGCCGTTGCTATCTTTCCCCTTATCATCAGCCGTTATGTCCGTGGTAGTATATACAACTCCTTGGATTTCTGTGTCGCCAATTTCTGTTATTGTATATGTGGTTCCTTTAGGCAAATATTGTATGCGAATATATTCTCCATCTTTCAGAGTAAATTCTTCTCCATCTGCAATCGTTTCCCACGTAAGAATACCGCCTCCAGACTCTCCATTGGAATCACCTACCGGTTTGCCATTTCTGTCATATTTGACATATGCATAATCATCTTTTAAACCCGGAATAGTAAGTTTAAATGTAAATTCCTTATCATTAAAGAATTGACCTTGCTCTTTAACAAACTCACCGTTTTCATTCTTTTCTCCGAAAAGATCTTGCGCTGGATAATCCGTTCCATTTACTGTAACTACTACCTCTTTACTGATTTTCAAATGACCAAAATCTTTATCTGTTGTTTCTGGTGTTTTAGATGATACAGATGGTAATGTAAATTGCATCCAACATGTAGATCCTGATTCACCACGCTCCGTATAGAAAAAGTTTAATGTAAATTTCTTTTTATCTACTTTTCCACATGTTGGTGGATTGTCCTCACCATTGGTATAACATTCATCTTCATGTCTATGAATACCCTCTTTTTCTTTATTTATATAGTCCCATAAATTCAGATATTCACCTACAGAAGAATGCACACCTCCAATATCACAAACCAATTTCCCAGTCTTATTATCATCACTGCTCAAGAACACCCACATATCATCATCACCAAAGAAATAATACTCTAATGGTCCTACATAATCTGCAACTAACTCAAAATCAACTCGATATTGCATACCGAAATAACTATTATGATCTATATCATCATCACTCCAAGGAAATTGTCCATTTGCTGATGCCCCAGTATACTTTCCAGTCTTATCACCCTTTTCACCAACAAACTGACGTTTAGCCCGATTACTATAATCTCCAAATTTCATATCGTGTCCATCTGTTCCATAAGATTCCACCGAATCCATAGGCCAAAAGTTATTGGTCCAAATATGATAATGAGTTGTCGCTATGCCATTCTTATGGCTGTCAGGATTATTAAATTTATCTAAATTGATTGTGTTTGTATTGTTTACAGCTGTTAATGTATGTGTATCACCAACCTGATCAAATTTCAAAGAATAATTACTGTATGCAGTTTTTCCAGCTGCAACGCCATCGCCAAACAGCTCCGGAGCAATCACACCGTTTGCGTATTGTACTTTTCCATCCTTCAACCCGGTTGTCAACCCAAATGTACATCCCTTATAACTGCCAGCAACTGGAGGATTATTATCCTGAGTACCATTGAACTTATTCAGCAAATTCCCATTCCAATCTTGATATTGAAGTCCTGAACCACTATTACCATTACCAAAGGCTAGCTTTGTACCTGAACCTTTATAATTGTTCGGACTATTAATCCCGGATTGTGCTGTATGCATATACCATGTTCCATTTAACTGTGTTGAAGTTTGTTTTTGATTTTTTTGGCTGCCCGCGTCTTCAGCCGTTTGATAAATGAATCCATCACCGATATCATAATCATAAAATGCAGCATCTATATCCTTATCAGTTTCTTTAGGATCATATACCAATCGAATCACTGCTTTATCTTCTATATATACATAATTCTCTGTTGCTGATGTTTTTCGATTTGTAAAATGTAAATCAGTACTATATTCATATATATTCCAATCATCTCTTGCAGTACTTTCGGCATCTTTTTCATTCTTTAGAACCCATACCTCTTTTAATTCATAACTAGGGTTTTCAATTACTGCATTTATATAATTTATCGTTGGCGCTTTATGATATTCAAATGATCTTGATTCATATACTTCCCTCAATTCCCCTTTTGTCTTTAATTTCCCACTATTTTTGTCGACATACAAACTTCTAATAGTGTTTCCATTGGGTGAATTACCCACTCCCCTTCCGTTTTGGGGCAAATTATTTTCACCACCTGTAGTGTCAATAACTGAAAGTACATTGGTATTATCCCCAACTGTCTTCTCAACTAAGTTGACATCATTATAAGCCACCATGTCAAGATTTGCGTAATACTGTACTGTAAATTTAGGATTAGGTGTCCCTGTCGCATATACAATCGCCGTCTCTTCTTGAAGGGTAACCACCATTTTTCTGCTCGGATTCTCCTCATTTAAGTAAATACTATCAGTTTCTTCCGCTTCGGTTTCATCAACCATTTGCAAAGCTCTTATCGTGAATTCAGTTTGCATATCATCCGCCACCGTATCAGATGGTTCATCTGAGATTTCTCCTTCCTCACGAAGATAAGAAATCGCGTCTGGCACAGAATCCTTGACTTTCTCACTTAAAATCTTTGTTGGTTCAATTTCCGCCGTAACCTGACAATCATTCAAATTCAACTTTCTTCCACTATAATACATGCCATAAGATAATGCTTTAACCAACAAAAGTTCGCTTCCATCATTCAAACTATTAGCATGTGCAACTGCCGCATCATATTCTGGTGTTCCCTTTTCCAGAGGAACTACTTTGAATTCCAATATTCCTGTTCCGGCATTTTCTCCTGCTTCATCCGAAGTTTCATCTCCTGTAGCACTGTTTGTTCCATCTGTGTCCGCACTCTCTACTGAAGGCAATGTAATCATCTGCTCACTCTCGGATTCCTGTTCAACACTTACCTCACCGTCAGAAACATCTGCGTCCGCATTCACTTCCTCTTCTACCTCTGCTTTTGAATCTTCTGAAACATCTGCGTTACTTTCCTCTTCCTCTGCGTCATCTTCTTCACCGACTACGCCATCTTCCGTATTTCCTTCATCTACTGTCTCTTCAAACTTTGCTTTCCCTTCTATATGAAAAGTAATCTGAAATGCTTCATCCTTATATTGGAAAGAATCTGAAACTGTGACGGATGCTTTTTTTGCATCCGCCTTTTTAAATCCTATCGCCACATCCGAAAAACTCTCCATCTCGAAGGATGTACTACCGCTCTCTGCTTCACTTCCATCCAATACTTCTGTACCCTTTTCCGCGAAATGAACAACTGTAATCGGCGTCCCCTCCGGCAGACCATTTTCATCAAAGAGCTGTATGGTAAGCTTCACGGCCGTCTCCGGTTCCACCTCTTTGCCATCCACATAGAAGCCAACCTTGAACAACGCCTTCATAACTGCATTCTTATCGCCAGTAGACTTCCGGTACTCAGCCTCGCGCTTTGCATAATGCTCTTCGTCACTGTCCACTGTGATCCGCTCTGCGATCAATTCTGCCTCTTCCGGAATATTCGCGTCTTCATTATAAGAAGCAGTAACTTTATAGCCGTCTCCTACAAAAGTCTTTACAATCTCATATGAAGCATTTCCTTCTTCCGCGCCTTCTACTTCGTCACCGTCTGCTTCTCCGTCTGTCTCGCTGCTCTCTGTATCTTCTTCGCTGGCATCGTCTGCTGTCTCTGTCTCCTCTTCCTCAGCATCCGCTTCACTCTCGCCGTCTTCTTCTGCATCTTCCCCATCCAGATCAGTCGTGAAGATCTCTTCCTCAGTCTCACCCTCTGCAGTTTCTTCTTCTACAGTTCCTTCTTCCACCAGTTCACCATTCGCAGTCACTTCTACAGTCTCAAGGCACCCTGCATCCTCTGTATGGATGTGTTCTTCCAATACCGGGATCGTACAAACCAGTCTCCGATTCGTCTCGCTGAGTTCTTCTTCCTCATTGATCTTCTCGTAACATGCATCTGTATGTGTATGGAGTTCCAGTTTCCCACAGGAAAGGATTTCTTTTACTTCATAAC
>OFFP01002348.1_pt1 | contig 11306 bp, 7 predicted proteins | sample 1521431 | NCBI WGS metagenome assembly OFFP01 (sample SAMEA3504104, study PRJEB24116) | mouse gut metagenome | biome: mouse gut; feature: mouse-associated habitat; material: faeces | place: Denmark | collected 2011 | reverse complement strand
TTCAATAATGTAAAGCCTTTTCTGGCAACAGCTTCATTTTCTGTCTGAAATCCGATGGCAAAACCGCCGTTTTCCTCTCTGCCATACTGCCCGCACAGGTTCATGATGGCCGCCAGCTCGGCAATCTGGCAATGCCTCGCGGGACTCATCCGCTTCGCCAGTTCATTTTTCACTTCACTTGAGAATGACATACGCCCTCCTCATTTCACCGACAATTCCGGCAGGCTGCCTTAGAATGAACGCCTCCTTACTTCCCCTGTCGGTTTACATCTCTATGATAAAGCTTGAATCCGTATTTCCCGTTCTCTTTCATTCGCCTGTAAAGTTCGTTGGCAAGCGTAACGCTCCTGTGCCTGCCTCCTGTACAGCCGATGCCCACCACCAGGCGGTACTTTCCCTCCCTGACATAATTGGGAAGCAGAAACTGCAGCAAATCCGTCAGCTTCGTCATAAACGCTTCCGCTTCCGGATAGCCCATAACATACTCCTGCACTTCCCTGTCATTTCCGGTCTTATGCTTCAGTTCATCTATATAAAAAGGATTGGGCAGAAAACGGACATCCAGCACCAGGTCGGCATCCGACGGCATTCCGTGCTTAAACCCAAACGACATTACCGTCACGATAAGGCTGTTGTACTCTGCGTTCTCCACAAAAATCCTGTCCAGTTCTTCTTTCAGTTCCCTGGTTAACAGAAGCGATGTATCAATTACATAATCCGCGCTTCGCCTGATTTTCTCCAGCACGCGGCGTTCCGCCCTGACACCGTCCTCCACCCTTCCGTCCGCCGCCAGGGGATGAATCCTCCTGGTCTCCTTATAACGCTTTATGACTACATTCTCGTCTGCGTCCATAAAGAGAATTTCCAGTTTATAACCCGCCTTTTTCAGCTTCTCCAGGATTCCGGTGACGTCTTCAAATGATTGCCCGGAACGCACGTCAAGCCCCAGGGCCACCTTGCCCACCTCGCTGCCGGGCATGGATACCAGTTCCGCAAATTTTTCAATCAGGGAAACCGGAAGGTTGTCCACACAGTAAAACCCGGCATCCTCCAACATTTTCAGGGCAGTACTCTTTCCCCCGCCGCTCATTCCCGTCACTACCACAAATCTCATGCTTCCTCACACCTTCCGACATGCCTCCCGGGCCAGCCCGCGGCTTCCTTTTGTACATATTACCAGCCCACAAATATAATCTCCGGCTCCAGCTCTACCCCGAACTGCCCTTTCACCCGATTCTGCACCGCAGTCATCACATCCCTTACATCCTGCGCCGTTGCGTTTCCCGTATTGACGACAAATCCGCAATGCTTTTCGGACACCTGGGCACCCCCGATCCGAAATCCCTTCAGTCCGGCCTCCATAATCAGTTTTCCCGCAAAATGTCCCTCTGGGCGTTTAAAGGTGCTTCCCGCACTGGGATACTCCAACGGCTGTTTCTCCCTCCGCCGCATGGCCAGTTCTTCCATTCTGCCTTTTATGACATCCTTGTCATCTCTGTCCAGGCAAAACGTAACCTCTGTCACAATAAACGGGCTATGCTTAATCACGCTGCTTCGATAGCCGAATTCCATGGTTTCGTTGTCCATCTCCAATATCTCGCCGTCCCGGCTCACCACGTTCACCTGCACCACTGCCTGGCTCATCTCTCCCCCGTAGGCCCCGGCGTTCATAACCACGCCGCCGCCAACGGTACCCGGAATGCCTGATGCAAATTCCAGCCCTGAAAGCCCGTGTTCCATGGCAGTCCGTGCCGCCTGCACCAGCGTAGCCCCTGCCTTCGCAATTACCCGGTTCCCCTGTACGGAAATCCCGTTCATTTTAGAACCAACCTGCAGGATAATGCCTCTGTACCCGGTGTCATTTACCAGCAAATTGCTTCCGTTTCCCAACACAAAAAACGATACCCCTGTCAGTTCCAGATATCGCCGTACTTTTTTCAGCTGTTCCTCGTTTTCCAACTCCAGAAAGCAATCGGCAGGCCCTCCTATCCGAAAAGTAGTATGACCTGCCATCGGTTCCTGCAGACGAATGTTCTCCCGTGGTACAAATTTTTGCAATGCTTCAATTACTGCTCCACCGATCATCTGATTACTTCCCTTTTCTGATTTTTACCACGTTTACAAGCCTTTCCCCGGCCAGAACCACGCATGCCTTTGCCGCCGCGGGCTTCATAACCGGCCGTGCCCTGCGTTTACAGCAGAACCAGGGCTGCCGCCCCATAGATCCCCGCATCATTTCCGAGCTTTGCCAGCGCAAATCTTGTCTCCTTGCAATTTCCGAAAGCATACTTTCGGAAATAGGGTTCTATGTAGGAAAGCAAAATCTCCCCGGCCTTGGACACGCCGCCTCCGATCACGAAGATCTCCGGGTTTACCACCGACGACACCATTGCCAGCCCCTTGCCCAGATAATCTCCGAACTGCCCCGCAATCTCCTTCGCCGCCGCGTCTCCTGCCTTCACGGCGTCGAACACGGTCTTTGCGGATATGTTTTCTTTCCGCAGGACCGTGACGGCCTCCCTATGCTCCGCCAGATACCGCCTTGCCAGACGTGCAATGCCGGTAGCCGAGGTATATTGCTCCAGACATCCCTTATTTCCGCAGTTGCAGCTCTCCGTGTCGTTGTCCTCTATGTGAATATGCCCTATCTCACCGCCTGCGCCGCAGGACCCTACCAGAATCTTTCCACGGACAATGATGCCCCCGCCCACGCCGGTCCCCAGTGTCACCACCACCAGGCTGTCATATCCCTTGCCGCCTCCCTGCCACATTTCGCCGAACGCGGCGGCATTGGCATCGTTGGCTGCTTTTATCGGTACCTTAATATATGCGCCCAACGCCTGGGGTATGTTAAAAGAATCCCATCCCAGATTCACGGCCCCGCCGAGAAGCGTACCCTCGTCGTCCATGGGTCCCGGCGCGCCTACGCCTACCCCCACCAGCTCTTCTTCCCGGATCCCTTTTTCCTTCAGCTTCGCCAGGATGCTCTTCGCCACGTCAGGCAGAATGGAAGCCCCTTTATTGTCCTTCATCGTGGGTATCTCCCACTTATCCAGGACATTGCCCTCTCTCTCAAAAAGTCCCATTTTAACGCTGGTTCCCCCAATGTCTACCCCAATTGCATACTTGCTCATCGCTTTTATCCATCCTCTCTATAACGGCCTGCCTCACTGCCCTGCCGCCATCAATTTACCCCATGCCAAAACGGCCGGAATCTGAACCCGGAATATTCAAAACGGATCCGGCTCATCTTCCTTCTTCCTGGCAAAAGAATTCTGTACCCTGGAATAAAGTTCCTGCGCCGCATTATACCCCATTTTCTTCTGGCGGTGGTTAACGGCGGCAGACTCGCAGATAACCGCCACGTTTCTGCCGGGACGGATGGGAATATTGTAACAGACCACCTTATTGCCCATGTACTCCGTATAGTTCTCCTCCAGGCCCAGCCTGTCGTACTCCTTATCCCTGTCCCAGTCCTCCAGGCGGATGACGAGATCGATATTCTGTGTATCCATAACCGCGGAAGCGCCGAAGAGGGCCTTCACGTCCACCACGCCGATTCCCCGCAGCTCTATCAGATGCTTCAGCATATCCGGCGCGGAACCCACAAGCGTGTCATCGCTGACCTTCCTGATTTCCACCACATCGTCCGTAATCAGACGATGCCCTCGGCGCACCAGTTCAAGCGCTGCCTCGGACTTGCCGATACCGCTTTCCCCCGTAATCAGCAGGCCCTCGCCGTAGACATCCACCAGCACGCCATGCACGGATATGCAGGGAGCAAGCTTCACGTTCAGCCATCGGATTACCTCCGCCATAAAAGCGGATGTGGCCTTCTTGGTGGAAAGCACCGGAATCCGGTGTGCAATCGCTTCCTGCAGGAAAATGGGGTCCGGCTTCAGTTCCCGGCAGAATACCACCGCGGGCACATCATAATTCATAAACTCATCGTATATCTCCAGCTTGCGCTCATCGGGCATGCTTTCCATATAAGAATACTCTACAAAGCCTATAATCTCCAGCCGGGTAGAGTCAAAATTCTCAAAATAGCCTGTCAGCTGCAGCGCCGGACGGTTGACATCGGGCTGCGTAATACGGATATCCTTCACGTCGATCTCGGGCGTAAGGTTCTCCAGCTTCATTTTATCGATTAGTCGGGTCAGTCTGACACTTTCCATGCTTATGTTTTCTCCTGTTTCGTCTGTTCAAATGATACTCGTCCCGGACTCGGGCATGCCGCCTCACCGGCTGACGCAATGCCCCTATGTGTCAATATTGTATCATAATTGAAGCCTGTTGTGAAGCGATATCCCGTAACTATTTTGCTGTAAATCATGATTTATGGTAATCGTTCCGCGCGCCGTCCAAACCCACGGAATTTCTGTCCCGCGGAATCCGATACGCTCCCGGCAGGTGGTAACGCAGGACCCGCCCTTCAATTTGCTTTTTTGCGGAAAAACGCATAAATTTCTTCCGCGGCCCGCCGGTTGATTTCCGGAAGGGCCGCAAGCTCCTCTACCTCGGCCGCCTTGATCTCCTCAATGGATTTAAAATGCCGCATCAGCGCCTTTCTTCTGGCAGGACCCACCCCCGGGATTTCGTCCAGAACCGATTTTACCTGGGCCTTGCTGCGCAGGGAGCGGTGGTATTCGACAGCAAAACGGTGGGCTTCGTCCTGTACCCTGGTAATCAGCTTAAACCCCTCGGAACGCGTGTCGATGGGCAGTTCCACATTGTTGAAATACAGCCCTCTGGTGCGGTGATTGTCATCCTTCACCATGCCGCAGACAGGAATGGCAATCTGCAGTTCTTTCAGCACGGAGAGCGCGATATTGACCTGGCCCCTTCCGCCGTCCATCATCAGCAGGTCCGGAAACCTGGTAAATTTGCCGTACACCCGGTCCAGTTCTTTCTCCTCCAGCTCCTTCTCTTCCTCCAGCCCATGCCGGAAACGCCTGGCCAGAACCTCCTTCATGCAAGCGTAATCGTCCGGCCCGGATACGGTCTTAATGCGGAATTTACGGTAATCGCTTGGCTTTGGCTTTCCTTTTTCAAACACAATCATGGAACCCACATTTTCAAAGCCGTTGATATTGGAAATGTCGAACGCCTCCATGCGCTCGATATGTTCCAGCCCCAGCAGCCCGGCGATCTCCTTCACCGCGCCGATGGTGCGGCCCTCCTCCCGCTTCAGCCGTTCCCTGTCCTGTTCCAGAATATGCCTGGCGTTCTGGGCGGCCAGTTCCACCAGCTTTTCCTTGGCGCCGATTTTGGGCACCCGTATGTATACCCTCCCGCCTCTGCGCTCTGTCAGCCACTTTTCAATCAGCTCCCTGTCCCCGATCTCATACTGAAGCATCAGTTCCCTGGGAATAAAAGGGGTACCTGCGTAGAACTGCTTTACAAAGTTCTCCAGTATCTCCGCCTTATTCTCGGACGACACATGTGTCATATAGTAATGTTCCCTGCCGATCAGCTTGCCGTCCCGCACAAAAAACACCTGAACTACGGCCTCCCTCTCGTCACGATACAGCGCAATGATATCCTTATCTTCCCCTGTGCTGTCCGTTATCTTCTGCTTCTGGGATACCTGCTTCACGCTGTTGTACAGATCCCGATATCCCGCCGCGGACTCGAAATCCAGCTCCTCCGCCGCAGCCCTCATCTTTGCCTCCAGTTCATTCAGTATACGCCCGTAATTGCCGTTCAGAAACTCCAGCGCCCGGGATACCTGGTCCCGATACTGCTCCTGGCTGACATAAGCCTGGCAGGGAGCGTCGCATTGTTTGATATGGTAGTTCAGGCAGGGGCGCTCCTGGCCGATGTCCCTGGGCAGGCTTCGGTTGCAGGTCCGCAGATGATAAAGCTTATTCAGCAGCTCAATGGTATCCTTCACGGCCGCTGCGCTGGTATAGGGTCCGAAATATTTCGACTTGTCCTTCTTCATCATCCGGGAAAACAAGATACGGGGATACGCCTCCCCCAACGTTACCTTGATATACGGATAGGTCTTATCATCCTTCAGCAGTGTATTGTATTTGGGGGAATGCTCCTTTATCAGATTGTTCTCCAGCACAAGGGCCTCCAGCTCCGAATCCGTGACAATATATTCGAATCGGGCGATCAGGGACACCATCTTATCTATCATGGGTCCTCTGCCGATATTTTCACGAAAATAAGAGCGCACGCGGTTATGGAGGTTAATCGCCTTGCCCACATATAAAATGACATCTTTGTCATCTCTCATGATATAAACTCCCGGATTCCTCGGAAGCTTCTTTAACTCTTCTTCAAAATTGAACATGGTGTCACTCCTTGCCGGATGTCCAAAATCCGCCCTGCAGCAATTCCGTCACTTCCATCCTATCTGCCGCAGAACTTGTCGATTCCGTTGGCAATCCCTTCCGCAATCTTCTCCTGGTAATCCTCCGTAGCCATCAGCGTGTCCTCCTCCGGGTTGGTCATGTAGCCCATCTCCACAATCGTCACCGGCACCTGGCACCAGTTAATACCGCTCATGGTATCCGTCTCCCACACATACTGCTTTTTGCAGCCGGTAGAGGACACCAGCTCGTCCAGCACATAGTCCGACAGGTCCCTGCTGCTCTGGTAAAAATCCGCGTTATAGGGATTGGATGCAGTCTGACAGATTGTCATCGCTCCGTGGACGGAGGTGTTTTCCGAACCGTTGGCATGGATGCGAATAAAAGCGTCAGCGGAGGCATCGTTTGCCACCTGTGCCCGCTCGCTGTTGCTCATGTTCACATCGTGGCTAGTCCTGACCATAATGACCTGATATCCCCGCTCCAGCAGCTCGCTCTCCAGCTTCTGCGCCACCATCAGGGTCAGTTCATACTCCTTCAGGCCGCTGGTGGCCCCTGAGGTCCCGCCGGCAACTTTCGCCTTGCTCTCACTGGCACCTGGCCCTATGGGTTCCTTCTCGCTGTTCCCCTTGCTCTGATGTCCCGCATCGATTACCACCACAAGGCCATTCTGTTCCGCCGGATTCTCATCCTCCGCGGATTCCTGTTCCGACGGGGCAGCACCGCTTCCGGGTTCTCCGGCGTTTTCCGCATTTCCGCCCGGCTCTGTCTTTCCGGCGTTTTCCGCATTCCCGGCAGTTTCGGGCTGTCCGGCATCTTCCGCATTTCCGCCCGCCCCGGACTCTCCTGCATCTTCCCCATTCCCGTCGGTTCCGGACTCTCCTGCATCCTCCCCTTTCCCGCCGGTTCCGGACTCTCCTGCGTCCTCCCCATTTCCGCCCGCCCCGGGCTGATCATCCGTTCCCGCGCTTTCGCCTTCCCCCGGCTCTCCGCTTACCGCCCGGCTGCCTTCACCGGCGGCAATGCTTTCGTTTTCTCCGGTACTCTGAACATGGTCCGAAGAACCCGAGCCTCCTTCCGTCTCCTGCATACCCACTTCCTCAGACTTCTCTATCGGTATTCCAACCAAGACATCCGGCCCTGCCGCCTGTGCCGAATCCTCAGTTTCCGCTTTATTCCCGCAGCTGCTCAGCAGAAGGCACAAAATGATACCCGTAACCGCCAGCCTGCGGCAGACCCGCCCTCCCTGTTTTCTTTTCCGTTCTTCCCCGCAAACCATATCCTGCATACCTCTCCTTCTGTTTATACTGCCCGTATCCTTCCTAAACAACCGTTTTTCCGCTCAAAAGCAATGCCGTCTCCATATTATACTACATACACCGGCGTGATACAAGATTAGGATGTACCGCCATCCGACAGCACATCCTAATTCTAATCTCAGTCTATTTTTCCGTTGGAAAACCTTCCCACCGGACGCGCATCTTCCTGCGGCGCCTCCCCGCTCCCGGCGGCTTCCTTTTTGCCCGCTTCCGCCTGATTTTCAGGGATTGCCTCCTCTGCCAGGCCCGCTTCCGCCGGAGTAACGGACTCCTGTGCATCCGTCCGAAACGCATCCGCGCACTCCTGCGCATCCGTCCGGGGTACATCCGTGGATTCCGGTACATCTGCCAGGGATACATCCGCACACTCCTGTACATCCTTTGACCCATTATCCGGCTCCGGCACCTCCACCGGTCCCGGCATCTCAATTACCCCGGAAACGGAATCTCTTTCCCTGACGTCGGTCTCTGCCTGCGCCCGGTCGGAAGAAACAGGCTCCTCCTTCGCCCGGGAAGAAGCACGTTCCCCCTTCCCGGCCTCGCGGGATTCCTCCGGCTCCGGCAACCCCTTCTCCTTCCGGAAGATTGCCATAAACTCCTTGCCGGTGATGGTCTCTTTCTCAATCAGGAATTCCGCCAGCTTATCCATAATCTCCCGGTTTTCCTTCAGCATCTTCAGCGCCTTGTCATAGCTTTCCTTCAGTATCTCCACGACTTCCTTATCGATCTCTGCCGCCGTGGTATCGCTGCAGTTCAATGCCGTCCGGCCTTCCAGGTACTGGCTCTCCACCGTGGCAAGCCCCACCAGTCCGAAACGCCTGCTCATACCGTACCGGGTCACCATATTCCGCGCAATATCCGTAGCTTTCTCAATATCATTTGCGGCACCGGTGGTAACCGTATCGAAAACGACCTCCTCCGCCGCACGGCCGCCTACCAGGCCAACCAGCATATCACGCAGTTCCGCCTCCGTATTCAGATACTTCTCCTCCTCCGGCACATGCATCACATACCCCAGCGCACCCATGGTACGGGGCACGATGGTAATCTTCTGCACCGGCTCGGAATTTTTCTGCAGGGCGCTGATCAGGGCATGCCCCACCTCGTGATAGGACACAATCTTGCGCTCCTCCCTGCTCATGATGCGGTCTTTCTTCTCCTTGCCTACCAGAACCACTTCCACCGCGTCAAACAAATCCTTCTGGCAAACGTAATCTCGTCCTTCTTTTACCGCATTAATGGCAGCCTCGTTGATCATATTGGCGAGATCGGAACCCACCGCGCCGCTGGTTGCCAGCGCAATGGCGTCCAGATCCACCGTCTCATCCATCTTTACATCCTTGGCATGTACCTTCAGGATCTCCACACGCCCTTTCAGATCCGGCTTATCCACGATAATCCGCCTGTCGAAACGCCCCGGCCGCAGAAGCGCCTTATCCAGAATCTCTGGACGGTTCGTGGCTCCCAGAATCAGGATACCCTTGGAACTGTCAAAGCCGTCCATCTCGGACAGCAGCTGGTTCAGCGTCTGCTCCCGCTCCTCGTTTCCGCCGCCGTATTTGGAATCCCGACTCCGCCCGATGGCGTCAATCTCATCGATAAATATGATACAGGGCGCATTTTTCGTCGCCTCCTTGAACAAATCCCGCACACGGCTGGCACCCACGCCCACATACAGCTCTATAAAATCGGAACCCGTCAGTGAGAAGAACGGCACATGCGCCTCCCCGGCCACTGCCTTTGCCAGCAAAGTCTTACCGGTTCCGGGAGGTCCCACCAGCAAAGCGCCCTTGGGCAGCCTGGCTCCAATCTTGGAGTATTTCCCCGGATTGTGGAGGAAATCCACCACCTCCACCAGAGATTCCTTGGCCTCGTCCTCGCCTGCCACGTCCTTGAAGGTAACGCCCGTCTCCTTCTGCACATAAACCTTGGCATTGCTCTTGCCTACGCCCAGAGGCCCTCCGGATCCGCCCATCTTCCTGAACACCACTCCAAGCAGTATCCACATAAGCACCACCGGCAGCACCACATAAAGCAGAATATCCAGGATTCTCCCCGAATTGTCGCTAAGAACCCGGCTTCCGTCTATGCCGTGCTCTTCCATCCGGGCCGTGAGGGTATCCAAATCTTCCATAATAATGGTAGAATATGTCACCTGCATATTGCCGTAAAAAGGATATGCCGGCATGGCAGAGGGCGCATTCTCAGAACCCTGTGCATCTTTTTTCAGGGTAAACAGGATCTGCCCCGTACTCTGCACCTCCACTGCCTCCACTTCATCCGCATTCACATGCTCCAGGAATTTCGTGTAGCTGACCTCCTGAGAATTTCCCTTGCCCCCGAACAATAGATTCCAGAGCATAAAAACCAACAGTACCGTACTCAGCCCTGCCAGCAGCACCATCATGATATTCGGTCTTCTGGGTGGCTGGTTCCCGTTCCCGTTTCCGCCCCCGCTGCCAGGCCCTCCCTGGCCGCCGTTATTATAGCCTCCGCCGTTATCGTACTGGTTCATTTGATTGTCCATAGTAACTCCGTTTCTGTTTCCTGCTTTGCTCTTAAGTCCCATTGCCATTATAGATAGAACCAGTTGATAAATCAATAGCATATTTGTGAAAAAAACAAATTATCTCTTAAAGATTTCTAAACTTTTTACCCCATTTCGATGCCCTGCCGCACCAATGACGTCCATGACAGGCGGCATGATTCCGCCCCATGAAAGTTCATTTCCATGAAATTTTTTATCTTAATATGGTATTCCTCAAAATTCTGTGATAGAATGTTGAAACGTAAGGAACGGCAAAAAAGAAAAAATTACGAAAGCGAGGCTGGAAATGAAAATCGGTTTTGACAACAACAAATACCTCAAAATGCAGTCGGAACACATCAAGGAACGAATTGTCCAGTTCGGAGACAAGCTCTATCTGGAATTCGGCGGAAAGCTCTTCGACGACTACCATGCTTCCAGGGTACTGCCCGGCTTCGCCCCGGACGCGAAACTGCAGATGCTGATGCAGCTGGCGGACTACGCCGAAATCGTCATTGTCATCAGTGCAATTGACATTGAGAAGAATAAGATTCACGGCGACCTGGGGATTACCTACGATGTAGACGTATTGAGGCTGCGGGACGAGTTTCAAGGCAGAGGCCTGTATGTGGGCAGCGTGTGCCTGACCCGCTTCGCCGAGCAGCCCAGCGCCATCGCTTATCAGAAGAAGCTGGAATCCCTGGGCATGAAAGTGTACCGCCATTACTCCATCCCCGGCTACCCCTCCAATATCCCTCTCATTGTCAGCGACCAGGGTTATGGGCGCAACGAATATATCGAAACCTCCAGGGAACTGGTGGTGATCACCGCCCCCGGCCCGGGCAGCGGAAAGATGGCCACCTGCCTGTCCCAGTTATACCACGAGCATAAAAGGGGGATCCAGGCAGGCTATGCCAAATACGAGACATTCCCCATCTGGAACCTGTCTCTGAAGCATCCCGTCAATCTGGCCTACGAAGCGGCCACCGCAGACCTGAACGATGTAAATATGATCGACCCCTTCCATCTGGAAGCCTACGAAACGACGGCGGTCAATTACAACCGGGACGTGGAAATTTTCCCGGTTCTGCGCTCCGTATTTGAGGCGATTTACGGCGAGTGTCCGTACAAGTCGCC
>OFFP01002346.1_pt1 | contig 11321 bp, 10 predicted proteins | sample 1521431 | NCBI WGS metagenome assembly OFFP01 (sample SAMEA3504104, study PRJEB24116) | mouse gut metagenome | biome: mouse gut; feature: mouse-associated habitat; material: faeces | place: Denmark | collected 2011 | reverse complement strand
CATATGGAAAATGGGTTGCGCATACAATAATTAGAATGAATGGATATTATATTAAAATTCCTATTTATAAGTATCAGAATATTTCAGGAAAAGACGAAAAAATTTTGATTGGAATACAACCGGATTTATACTTAACTACAGCTCAAGAATATACGGATTATTTGAAGTATAATGGAATATTTTTATAGAAAATTATTTTGATTTCAGAGGCAGAAAACTAACCTAACATCCAAAGGATGTTATTGAAAAGGTAAATACTGTATGGTATACTTATACCGTAAATAGGTTGCGGAAAGAAAAGATCAGGAAGTTATGGGTTATGTAAAGGGAGATATCTATGAAAAGACTATTTAAGTATCAGAATTTTTTCTTGTTTATGCTGTTTTTATCGCTGCTAAGCGCAGTAATTACGTTAATCAGTCCAGTACTGATTAATTTATGGTCGAAGATGGGTGTTGGACTGTCAACACAGAAGATTATAAACTTGTTTTTGATTCTTGTTATTTCAGTTGTGCTGGATGTATTGCTGACAATATGCAGAGAGAAATTTGCGAAGCAATATAATATAGCCAATTTTAATAATTATATTTCCAAATACTGCGCCCTTCGCTATGACATGATTCAGGAAGAAGGTCCGTCCAATCTTTTAAACCGTATACAGATTGCGGTGAATAACTTATATTCGTTTATGACGGAAAGTTATATTCAGATTTGGTCAAGCCTGTTGATTCTGATTACGATTTTGGTAATTACACTGTTTCAAAGTTTATGGGTTTCCGGAATTATGTTTATGCTGATTTTTATTCAATACTTTGGATATAAATTATTGAACAAGGAGTTGGCAAGACGCTCCGAGGTGCTGCAGCGGGAAAATTCAACCGGATTTCAGCAGTTGTTGTCTTTTCTCGGACAGACAGATTATTTGAAACAGTGCAGTGATTTTGAGGTTTTGGAGATGCAGGTGCAGCCGGCGGTGGAGCGAATTTACGGCAGTATGGCGGATATCAATGTGTTTGCGCAGACTTCCTCCAAAGTATTGCGTTCTATCAGTCAGATAGCACAGACAATGGTGATGGCGCTGACCGTTTTTCAGTATCTTGAAGCAGACGGAAGCCCGTTGATGATGGTACTGATGGTTGTTCTTTTCCCGATTTATACAAGCAATCTCAATATGGTGACGAATGCGAATCTGAGTAAACAGAATCTAAATGTGTCGAAAGAATTTATCAGTCAGATGGATGAGAACCGGGAGACAGATGGAACCCAAAGAATTTCTCAGATTTCCTCCATTCGTTTTGACATAGATACGCTTCAGATTAAAGAGAAGGTACTTGCCCGCGATATTCAGGGCAGTTTTCAATATGGCGATGTCGTGTGGGTCAAAGGAGAAAGCGGGAAGGGAAAAAGCACGCTGGTTAAAATGCTTTTGAAATTCCGGGAATGTGACGGTATTTTTATCAATGACATTTCGTTGAAGGATGTAACCAATGCGTCGCTGAGAAGCCGAATGAACTATTTGTCGCAGAATGTTCCGATTGTGAAAGGTACTCTGAGAGAGAATCTGTTTTTTAATATAAAATGGGATAAGGAAAGGGAAGAAAAACTAAAGCATGAACCGATTCTTCAGAGTATTTTGGCGAATAAGAACATGGATTCATTGATTGATGAAAATGGTACAAATTTATCCGGTGGAGAAAAACAGCGGATTGCGTTGGCGAGAGCTCTTTATGATGATGTAGATGTTATTATTCTTGACGAGGTGACAAGCAATATAGATAAAGAAAGTGCAGAAGTGATTTTAAAACGGATTATGTCCGGAAATGAACAGAAGATTATATTTATCATATCTCACGATTCAATGCCGGAATCATATGCAAATAAAATATTGCAGTTATAATGCAATGAGCGAAAGAGCCTCTTGGATTGATATTATAATAAATATCAATTCAGGAGGTTTTTATTGACATTCCATAATTATTCTTATATAATAGTTATTGACTTGAAGTCAATAACTATTTGAGGAGGGAGAGGAAGTTGGCAAGACCAGTAAAAAAAGCGCCGGAACAATGGAAAAAGGAGATATTAGACGCCGCAAAGCAGTTATTTCTCTCGAAGGGCTATGAGGAAACCGCCATCACTGACATTATGGAGCTGGCAGGCGGCGCAAAGGGAATGTTTTACCGTTTCTTTCAGAGCAAGGAAGAAGTTATCCATGCCTTAGGCGATCAGATGTTTTTTGAAAATAATCCCTTTGAGGCAGTAGAGAACCGTTCTGATCTGAACGGGCTGCAAAAAATCCGAGAGGTACTTACATTTGACAAAGCTGATAAAGAACGGGAAGAGATCAATACGCAGGCGATTGCAATCCTGAAAGACCCGCATATTCTGGCAGCGGCAATCGAGGCAAACAGACGGGAACTGACTCCGCTGTGGTACAGATTAATTGAAGAAGGGCGGCGCGACGGTTCGATTCGGACGGAATATTCCAGAGAACTTTCCGAACTGCTTCCGCTTATCAATTTCTGGCTAATGCCCTCCGTATTTCCGGCTACTGCAGAAGAGATACAGCACAAATGCTGTTTTATTGCAGAAGTTCTCGCTGTAATGGGACTTCCGATTATAGAAGAAGCGATGTATGAAAGGACAGATAAAATACTGGGGGGCTTCACGGAAAAAGGGGGAGTGTAGTCTATGGGGGAGAAACTATTCACGGGAAATTTTGTACTCCTTATCATGGGGCAAATCACTTCTTTGTTCGGTAATTATATTTTAAGGCTTGCCTTGTCCATGTATGTTCTGGAAGAGACTGGCTCCGCCGCCATATTTGCCGGCATTTTATCTGCGGCAGCGATTCCGGCCATCCTTTTGTCTCCCCTTGGCGGAATCCTTGCCGACCGTGGGAACAGAAGGAATATCATGGTGGCGCTGGATGCTTTAACCGGATGTGCAGTCTTGTGTGCTGCGCTCATTTTATCGGGAGATAATGCTCTTGTTGTGATTAGTATCCTGCTTGTGGCCCTGTCCGTTCTCGGGGCTTTTGAGACTCCCACGGTGCAGGCTTGTATTCCACAAATGCAGACAGGGGATAATATTATCCGCGGAAATGCCGTGGTCAATCAGGTGGCGTCTGTGTCCTATCTGACTGCGCCCATGCTTGGAGGTATCGCATATGCGGCAGTTGGGTTGAAGCCCGTGATGTATACCAGCGTAATCTGTTTTTTCATCACAGCGCTGTTTGAATGTTTCATCAAATTAGATTATCAGCCAGGAAGTAACAACGGGGCTTACCTGTCTGTTATAAAAGATGATTTTGTCAGCAGTATCAGGTTTATCACACGAGAGCAAAGAAATATTCTAAAAATGCTTTCCTTTGCCGCGCTTTCCCGTTTCTTTGTAATGGGGGTCACTCTGGTCGGATTGCCTTACATCGTGCGGACAATCCTTGGACTGGATGCAAAATATTACGGAGGAGCAGAAAGTATGCTGGCGGTTGCCACAATTTTAGGGAGTATTGCCGCCGGGCTGCTTACGGGGAAGATGAAAATCAGAAGGTTATCCGTGACACTTGCAGCGATTGGAATCTGTATGCTCCCTGCCGGGGCGGTATTTTTATTTCCGGCTGCCGCTGTGGTAAAATATGCCGTGAATGTTGTTTCGTTCTGCGGTATGCAGATTGCAATCAGTATTTTCTCCATTTTTGCGGTGTCTATCATACAGCAGAATACGCCGAATCATATGATTGGAAAGGTAATGGCGTATACATCTGCGATTACCATGTGCGTTCAGCCTGTTGGACAGATGGTTTACGGTTTTTTATTTGACTGGTTCAGCAAGGATGTTTCTCTTGTGTTAGTTCCATCGGGGATAATCGTATGCGTGATTGGACTGTCTGCTGCAGGATTTTTCAAAAAGGTGGAGGAAATGCAGGGGATTTCCCAATGAGATGTCAGACATGGGCAGAAGAGTCGGTGTTACGCGTTTCTGCCCATGCATTTTCTGATTTGAATTGCAATAGATTGCATCATAGATGGATTGTGACGTTATCCCTTCCAGTTTTTACACTGTTCAATCCGTTTTCCGCCATCCCCCTGTTTTTCATCATAAGCAAACTGGTTCAGCAGGTCGCAGGGGAAATTCTCACAGTTTCCGCAATGCTCTTTTGTCTTTGTCTCGCAGCAAGATTTCACAGGACAGCTGTCGCCCCAGAACGGCTTTTGAATATGTACGCATCCCTCACAGTTCATTTGTTCGCGATAGGTACATTCGCTGCACAAAATTCCACATCTTGATTCAATCATAGTCTTTGCGTCTCCGTTCAGGTTCTCATTTTCCAATAATCCTACGTAAATGTGGATTTCCGCATGTTCCATACTGTCGTCTTGATATTCTTCAAAATCGCACTGAAAAGTTCTGGGAAGATTCATCTGCCAGATTTCCTGCCATGCCGCCGCAACTGCCTGTACCATATCCCCATGGATAACAAACTTCGCATATCTGCCGGCTGGAATCCGGCAGACCGTATATTCCCCTTCCTCGGGTTCATGTGCCGCTTCACAGGCAACGATTGCGGTGTAATCAGATTTTTCGTCGCCTGCATAGTCTGTATAAATCCCCAGCGCTTTTCCGTCCGTCTTTTCTGGAATAGAGGCGTAGACGCCCTCTTGATAAAATCGTTTCCAAAGCCCGCCGATTACGGCTCCCATATCAGGGGAGAGGTTGTTTGTCCGCGCTGAAATCCCCACAGCTATTTTTTCATTCAATGTTACAATTTCGTACTTCATAGAATTAAATCTCCTTTCTGTTTATGGGGATATTCTATCAAATGAATCAGGACAACTGTGTGTCATGATTTGGAATTTCATGGAGACTTATTAGGGAAGGAATAAGGAAGTAAGCGTAACAAAAATAATATTGACGAAAGATAGAAACAAGTATATAATCCAGTTATATAAATAATTTATATAACTGGATTATATAATAGGAGGAATCATGCCAAAACAAAGAATTACAAAGGAAATGGTTGTAAATGCCGCTTTTGAAATAGCGAGAAGCAGCGGTATGGAGCAGGTCATGGTAAAAAATATTGCAGACAAAATAGGCTGTTCTGTCCAGCCAATCTACAGCTATTGCAAAAATATGGATGGTCTGCGTACAGACGTGGTGGAACAGACCAACATTTTCATAAGACAGTATATAAGTGAGCATATTGACAAAGAGAACTTGTTTGCCAGTACAGGAAGGGCGTATATCTGTCTGGCGAAAGAAGAACCCTTTTTGTTCAAAATATTCGTTCTGCATCGCAGAACCGGAATTTCTTCACTGAATGATTTGTATGAACAGGAAGCCAGCCCTCATGTGGCAGAGAAGATTGCACATGAATTAAAAATCAGCGTATCACAGGCGAGAAGATTGCATTTGAATATGCTGATTTATACTATTGGAATCGGCACTGTTTTTTCAGTCACGACGCCGGGAATTTCGGCGGATGAAATCTATAAGCAGCAGGAGATTGCTTATGAAGCATTTTTAAGACAAGCGTTGGATTCAAAAAAGTTGGACTGAAAAGCATTGGACTTAGAAAGGGGACAGTCATGAAAAAAGGAATTATTATATATCAATCAAAATACGGAGCAACACAGAAATACGCAAAGTGGCTGAGGGAAATGACGGGTTATGATTGCGTCAGGACAAAAGAAGCCTCGTTGGAGCTGGCTGCACAGTATAAAACCATTGTCCTTTGCGGCGGAATATATGCTTCCGGCATTGCGGGACTGTCATTTATGAAGAAGAATTTCAGCAGGCTAAGAGATAAGAGAATCGCCATATTATGCGTGGGGGCTTCTCCCTATGATGAAAAATCATTTCAGGAATTAAGGCGGCATAATTTGAAAAATGGATTAGAAAGTATCCCTTTGTTCTATGGGCGGGGAGCCTGGGACATGGATAAAATGACGTTAATTGACAGGACTATGTGTAAAATGCTGCAGAAATCCATAGCGAAAAAAGACCCTTCCTCCTACGAACCATGGATGGCGGGACTGATGAGCGCAGTAGGGCAAAAAGGCGACTGGACGGATAAGAAATATCTGGATTTGTTGCTTGAATACCTGGAATAATTTGTGTTTTCCCGGCTCTCATGATAGAATAGCAGGTAAATGGATGGAGATTCGGAGGTATTTTGGATGGAGTACATACCCGCAAAGACAATCGTGACGAAAGTGAAGGCTCCGGCGAATTGGTTCGGTATTGATTACAACATGAATATTTACAAGGGCTGCAGCCATGGATGTATTTACTGTGACAGCCGTTCAGACTGTTACGGGGTGGAGCATTTCGACAAGGTAAGGGCAAAGGAGAATGCGCTGAAAATTATCCGGGACGACCTGCGCAGGAAGACGAGGAGCGGCGTAGTCGGGACAGGGGCGATGAGCGACCCCTATAATCCGTTTGAGCGGGAGCTTGAGCTTACCCGCCATGGGTTAGAGTTGTGCGATGCGTTTGAATTTGGGGCGGCTATTGCGACGAAGAGTTCGCTTTTGGAGCGGGATATCGATATATTGCAGGGGATTGCAGAACATTCGCCTGTTATTCTCAAAATAACGGTGACGACCGCTGATGATGAGCTTGCGGCGAAGATAGAGCCTCGGGTATCGCGTCCGACGGAGCGGTTCCGGCTGATTGAACGGCTTTCCAAAGCAGGACTTTATGCGGGTATCCTGCTTATGCCGGTTCTGCCTTTTATTGAGGATAATCTGGATAATGTGGGAGAGATTGTCCGAAGGGCAGAAGATGCGGGGGCAAGATTTATCTATCCAGCCTTTGGAGTGACGCTTAGGGGAAACCAGAGAGTATGGTATTATCAGAAATTGAATGAATTATTCCCGGGCAAAGGGTTGGTGGAAGCCTATCAGAAGAGATTTGGGGAGTACTATGAGTGCAGGAGTCCGCAGGCACGAAAGCTATGGGGATATTTTGCGGAAGAGTACAGGAAAAGGAAGATTTTGTATCGTATGGATGATATTGTCAGCCAGTATAAAAGACCTTACAGGATGGAGCAGATGTCGCTGCAGTTTTGTCCGTGATTAGGTTCTGTATGAAGTAAATGTCCCATAAAATATGCGAATCATCCCAATATGCCTACAAAAGAAGTATAGTGTGATATAATCCAAAGAGGCTTAACTTGCTTTGGATTTGCAGATGTATTGATGATTGGGTGGGGGACGATATGACAGTAGAAAAAAATGGGATTATTCCACGGATTTTACGGGATATGAATGACGGTGTCCTGGTGGTAGACATGCATGGGAAAATTATTTTTCTCAATGACAAGGGATGTAATATGCTCGGCGTGGATGAAGATGTGTCCGGGAAGAATTACGGCAGGGTATTCTTGGAAGATCGGGATGATGGAAGCAATGACGGAGTTCATCAGTTTGTTTTGGACGCGGTCTATGACAAAGAGCATACCCATACCGGCGAAGCCGTGTATCAGGCGGAAAATCAGGAATTAAAATCATTCCGCCTTACTTCCTCTTTCCTGTACGGAGAGGATGGTGAAAAAAAGATAGGGATTGTGGTAGTTTTTTCTGATGTTACGGAGGTTGCAAAGCTCAACAGGCAGCGAAGGGAGGCTTCCGCCGTATTTTCCGTACTGATGATTTGTGTATGCGTATATCTGTTCCTTTGGAGTCTGTTGCGCCATCTGAATATGGAGCTGCCCGGACAGGTTATGAGTTTGGTTATCGAGGGTATTTCCATCATCATGTTCTTTATTATTCTGAAAACGACCAGCTTTTCCATCCGGGATATTGGATTGAAAATTTCAAATCCAAAGCAGACTTTTGTCCCGGATATTGCAATTACCTTGGCGGCAGGCATCCTGCTGGTTGTCGGAAAGGTTATCATCTTACGCATTGCGCCCGGATTTTTCCCGGAGGGCGCTCCGTTCTGGGATTGGAGCGTAGGAACTTTTGCAGATGTCATTTATCCGTTTACCGTTGTTTTGCAGGAGTTTTTGGCTAGGGGCGTTATGCAGGAAAACCTGAACCGTATTTTTACGGGAAAGTATGCCGGACTTTTGTCAATTGTAGTTTCGGCTCTTGTGTTTGGCGTCCTTCATATTGCCTATGGATTTCCGTATATGCTGGGGGCATCCCTTCTATTGGGAATTTTGGGAATTTTATACCATAAGCAGGGGAATATCTGGGGGCTGTGTATTATCCATTATGTGCTGGGAGAGATAGCGACATTTTTGCGTTATCTGATTTGACCCAATGGTATGATGAAAGGAAACGTAGCAAATGGAACAGAAGAATAGGGACAAAAAGGTCAATCTGCTTGGGGTTTATAATTATACGGTATGGCTGACATACTTTGGTTTATTTATTTCCATAGCGGGGATGATGGAGGGGCTGCATGGGAGGCAGATAAAGGCGATATTCTGTTTGGCAATTTCCGGTCTGTGCGATGCCTTTGACGGGCGGATTGCAAGGAAAAAGACGGACAGGACAGAAGATGAGAAGGCGTTTGGCATCCAGATTGATTCACTTTGCGATATTGTGTGTTTTGGAGTCTTTCCTTCGGTTATATGTTTTACGCTGGGGGTAAACGGCGCGGCGGGAATGCTTGTGATTGCGTGGTACTGTATCTGCGGGGTAATACGGCTGGCACAGTTTAATGTGACGGCACAGGGGCGTTTAGGGGAAACGGAAGAAAACCTTTGTTACAGAGGGCTTCCGATTACTTCCGCGGCCGTGGTGCTGCCTGTTATGTACTTGGTTGGGACATGGATTCCGGCAGGGATTTTTGTCCTGCTTCTGCATCTTATACTGGCGGCTATGGGGCTTATGTTTGTCATTGATGTGCCGTTTCCCAAATTAAAAGGAAAAGGGCTGGCGTTTTTCGCGGGGATTGTGGCGGCGGCGCTGTTTCTTTTGCTGGCAAGGAGGGAGTGGGGATGCTGAATATACTTTACCGGTCGCTTCCCGGCAGACTGCTGTTAAAGCCGCTTACCAGTCCTGTTTTTTCCAAAATCGGAGGATTTCTGTTAAATACCAGACTATCTGCGTGTATGGTTGGACCTTTTGTGCGGAAATACAAAATCTGTATGGACGATTACGAAAAGCGGGAATATCATTCCTTTAATGATTTTTTCTGCAGGAAAATTCTTCCGGAGAAACGCCGGATTGCGCAGGAGGGGGAAGCGCTGGTAAGTCCCTGCGACGGGAGTCTGTCTTGTTATCCGATTGCGGAAAACAGTCATTTTAAGGTAAAGCACGTGGTCTATACGCTGGAGGGCCTGTTAAAAAATAAGCGGCTGGCAGAGCGTTACCGGGGAGGCATCCTTTTGGTTTTTCGTCTGACCGTGGACAATTACCACCATTTCTGCTACATTGCAGATGGGCAGAGGACAAAGAATGTGCGAATACCGGGTGTTCTGCACACCGTTCGTCCTGTCGCTGTAGGGACGGTGCCGGTTTATGCGGAAAATGCGAGACAGTATTCCCTTCTTAAAACCGAAAATTTCGGCGTGGTTCTGATGATGGAGGTAGGGGCAATGCTGGTCGGCAGGATTGTAAACCTTCACGGACCGGCAGAGGTCAGAAAGGGACAGGAAAAAGGATATTTTGAATTTGGCGGTTCCACAGTTATTTTGTGCTTTCAAAGGGGGACTGTCACCGTGAACGATAGGATTTTGGCGGACAGCAGGGTAGGGAGAGAGACACCCGTGCGCATGGGGGAACGTATCGGAACAGGCGTTCCTTGTTAGGCCGCACCGGAGGAAAGAAAAATTTTAAGGGGGCTGTCGGGAAATGTTGTATTTTCTGCAATCTATTTCCCGACAGCCTTCTCTATGGTTTGTAAAGCCGTCTAACGTCCATAACGTCTCGTGACCGAGAGAATTTCCTCTTTAAGCTCCTTTGACAAATCCGCCTCCGTAAGCCTCCATCTCCAATTCTTCCCTACGGTAGAAGGCTGGTTCATCCGGCAGCTATTGTCAAGCCCCATATAATCCTGCAGCGGAATAATACAAGTCCTTGCGCTGCTTCTCATCGCCATAGAAATGAAGGATTTGTACAGCAGTTCTTTCGGCGTATGGTGGTCGCACATATAATCCCTTGCAGCCTCCAATTCTTCCTCTTTGATAGAATCCAGCCATCCCACAAGTGTCTCATTGTCGTGTGTCCCTGTGTAAACAACACTGTTCTCCACATAATTATGCGGCAGATAGTCAATGGCAGAACCAGAATCACGGGAGTCAAATGCGAACTCTAATACCTTCATCCCTGGAAAACCAGTCTCATGTACCAACCAGCGTACAGAATCCGTCACATACCCCAGATCCTCCGCAATCACGTCATGGTGCCCAAGATGCTGCTCCATGCACTGGAACAGTTCAATCCCGGGTCCCTTCTCCCAATGGCCGTTTACGGCAGAATCATCTCCGTAAGGGATGGAATAATATTCGTCAAAACCGCGGAAATGATCGATCCGCAGAATATCGTACATCTGGAAACAATAGGTCAGGCGGGAAATCCACCATTTATAATTAGTGTCCCTGTGGTAATCCCAGCGGTAGAGGGGATTACCCCAGACCTGTCCCGTGGCGGAAAAACCGTCCGGCGGGCAGCCTGCCACGGCGAGAGGGACATTCTTCTCATCTAATTGGAAAAGTTCCGGATGGGCCCAGGTATCGGAGCTGTCCATGGCCACATAAATGGGGATGTCCCCAATCAGCCGGATTCCCTTCTGGTTGGCATAATCTTTCAATGCGCTCCACTGTTCATGGAACTTAAACTGCAAGTATTGATGGAACTCCACATATGGATACAGCTCCTTATAGTATTCCTCCATGGCAGAACTCTCACGCAGCCGGATATCCTCGGGCCACGAAGACCAGGAAACATTGTCGTATTGCTCCTTGATTGCCATGAACAGGGCATAATCAGACAGCCACCATTTGTTTTTCCTCACAAAATGCTGATAGTCATGATTCTCTGTAATCCAGCTTCTCTGATAAGCTTTGTAGAGCAGTGTGTAGCGGTTCTTATACAATTTCTCATAATCTACCGTGTCTGCCTGTTCCCCAAAATCAATGGCGTCGCACTCCTCCTGATGAAGGACGCCCTCCTTTACCAGCGCCTCAAGACTGATGAAATAAGGATTTCCTGCAAAGGTAGAAAAAGATTGGTAAGGAGAATCCCCATAGCTTGTAGGCCCTAAGGGAAGAATCTGCCAGTAGGACTGCCCGGCCTCTTTCAGCCAGTCAATAAAATCATATGCACTCTGGGAAAAACAGCCGATGCCATAGCGCGACGGCA
>OFFP01002345.1_pt1 | contig 11327 bp, 16 predicted proteins | sample 1521431 | NCBI WGS metagenome assembly OFFP01 (sample SAMEA3504104, study PRJEB24116) | mouse gut metagenome | biome: mouse gut; feature: mouse-associated habitat; material: faeces | place: Denmark | collected 2011 | reverse complement strand
TATATTCTTTTCTTCAAGCTCTACGGGCTGACCCGTGAAAAAATGCAGTCCCAGCAGGAGGCCATGCAGCTACAGCATCAAAGTGAGCTGTCCGCCGAACAGTACCGCCGAATCCAGGAGCAGATTGAAAACAGCCGTCGGATGCGCCATGACCTGATCCATCATCTTCTGGCCATTCAGAGTCTCCTGGCGGACGGTGAAACCGGGCGTGCCGCAGAATACCTGGAACAATATCTGGAAAATACCAGGAAGTATGAGGTCCTCCGCTTCTGCGGCAATCCTGTGGTCAATATGCTTGTCAGCCATTATGACGCGCTGGCAAAGGAGGAGGACATTGACTTTTCTGTCCGGATCAACATTCCCGACAGCCTGCCGGTCCAGGATACCGACCTTTCCGTCCTGCTGGGGAATCTTTTGGACAACGCGGTAAGGGCGGCAGGGCATGTCACGGAAGCAGACCGCTTCGTGCGCCTGAACATGATCTGCTCCGGGAAAATGCTTGCCATTACGGTGGATAACGGATTTGACGGACATGTAAAGCGGGACGGGGAGCGTTACATGTCTACGAAAGAAGGGCACCAGGGGATAGGGCTGAAAAGTATTGCGGATATCTCGGAAAAATATCACGGCGGGGTGGAATTTACGCATGAAGGGGCGGAATTTCATGCTTCGGTGATGGTGGGGTTGGAGTGAATGATAACGGGATTGAGCGTTGCTGTGAACACCCGGCCAGGGTGTGAACAGTAACCCTCAGATTGATAAGTAAAGGAGCAGTCTCATGGGACAGGCATATGGATTTTTTGAAATCCCGAGTGTGACGGCAGCTGTAGTCGCCATTGATATGATGTGCAAGACGGCGCAGGTGGAACTGGTCACATGGGAGAAAAAACTGGGCGGGCGTCTTGTCACCATCATCATCCGCGGGGATGTGTCCGCAGTGACACAGGCGATCGAAACCGCTGCCGCGAACGGGATCAAAGAACCGGCGGCATACGCGGTGATCGCAAGTCCCCACGAGGAGATCATCAAGATGGTGAACCAGAGTGCCAACCGGGTAAGTTAAGGAGGCAGTGACCATGGCAGATGAGAAGAAGCCGACAGGCGAGGAGAAGAACGTAGATTCTTCCAAAGCGGAAGGCGCAGCCAAAAAAGGCAGGACAAAGAAAGCTGCAGGATCAAAAGCTGCGTCCGCAAAGAAAGCAGAAACAACAGCCAAAGCGCCTGCCAAGACAGTTCAGAGAGTGAAGCAGGCGGCGCAGCAGGCAGAAGAGGTTATTGTAGAGCAGACAATCCAGAAGGAGGAAAAAAGAATGTCACAGGAAGCATTAGGAATGGTGGAAACTAGAGGTCTGGTAGCATCAATCGAAGCAGCAGATACCATGCTCAAAGCAGCAAATGTTGTACTGGTAGGAACAGAGAAAATCGGATCCGGTCTTGTAACCGTTATGGTACGCGGAGACGTAGGTGCTGTTAAATCAGCAGTAGAGTCCGGCGCGGAAGCGGCAGGAAGACTCGGCGAGTTAGTAGCGACCCACGTAATCCCAAGACCTCACGGCGATGTAGAGAAGATTCTTCCGGCAATCAAATAAGTACGAGCGATGCCAGCTGAGGGGTGTTCCGTCAGGATGCGTCCCTCAGAATATATGCAGGATTCGCTGCTGCGGATACCATAAGTGTGAACAGCAATGAATCCTGCATCACCAAGAGGAGAATTGATATGGACAATAGTAATGTAGCATTAATTACGAAAATGGTCTTAGAAGCAATCGAAAAGCAGAAAGCTTCGGCGGAAAATGGTTACCTCGTACCAGTCGGGGTATCCGCAAGACACATCCATCTGACTCAGGAGCATGTGGAGGCTTTGTTCGGGGAAGGATATCAGCTGACGAAGAAGAAAGAGCTGATGGGCGGACAGTATGCATCCAATGAGACAGTGACGATCGTGGGCTTAAAGCTTCGTGCCATTGAGAATGTCCGGATCTTAGGACCTGTCAGAAGCAAATCCCAGGTAGAGGTTTCCGCAACAGACGCCATCCGTCTCGGTGTGAAGGCGCCGATCCGGGAATCCGGCAATATCGCGGGATCCGCGGCAGTTGCCGTAGTAGGGCCGAAGGGCGTGATCTATCTGAACGAGGGATGTATCATTGCGAAGAGACATATCCACATGGCGCCGAAGGATGCCATGGCAGCCGGAGTACATGACGGCGATATTGTTTCCGTAAAAGCGGACAATGAGCGAGGTACCGTATTTAACCATGTGCAGATCCGTGTAGACGACAGCTTTACACTGGAGATGCATATCGACACGGACGAGGCAAATGCATCGAAAATTGCAACAGGAGACACGGTGAGGATCATATGCTAATCGGAAAAGTAGTAGGAAGTGTTGTTTCAACACGGAAAAGTGAAAATTTAGTCGGTAATAAATTCATGATCGTAGATGTTCTGGAGCATATGCAGAACGGCGCAAAACAGCTCATTGCCATTGACAAGATTGGCGCCGGAGTAGGAGAATACGTACTGGTGGCACAGGGCAGCGCGGCCAGGATCGGAAGCGGCATGCCGGACGCCCCTGTGGATGCGGCGATCGTTGGAATTATTGACGATGGAACAGGACTGGAGTAGTGAAAGATTATGGATATGAAAGAATTAAGCATGCTCATGCAGCAAAACGGGATCGTGGGCGCCGGCGGCGCGGGCTTTCCTACCTATGCGAAGCTAAATGAGAATGCGGATACAATTATTCTGAACTGCGCAGAATGTGAACCACTACTGAGATTACATAGACAATTACTTGAAAAATATGCCCAGGAGATCGTGGATACCTTCCATCTGATCGGAGAGGCAGTGGGGGCCAAAGAGGTCATCATCGGAATCAAGAAAGCATATACCAGGACGATAGAAGCATTAAATTCGGTCATCGGCGCTTATCCGGAAGTCCGGTTAGGGCTGCTGGATGAAGTCTATCCTGCCGGCGACGAAGTGGTGCTGATCTATGAAGTTACGGGAAAGGTGGTAAGGCCCGGCGGACTTCCGATCGAATGCGGCGTTGCCGTATTCAATGTAGAGACGGTCTACAATATATACAGGGCTATGAACCAGCAGACTCCGGTCATGGACAAACTGGTATCTGTGGTAGCCGAGGTGGAGCATCCGGTAACCGTGCGGGTTCCGATCGGGACGAGCATCGAAGAGACCGTGCACCTTGCAGGCGCGGCGACCACACCGAATCCGGTGTATTTTATCGGAGGCCCGATGATGGGCTTTATCGGGAGCGGTTCCCAGCCGGTGACCAAGACGACGAATGCGGTGCTGGTGCTGCCCGAATCCCACTATATCATCCAGAAGAAACGGCAGAAGGTATCTATAGACCTGAAGCGGGCGGCGGCATGCTGCTGCCAGTGCAGTATGTGTACCGACCTGTGTCCGAGAAACCGTCTGGGCCATCCGATCCAGCCCCACCTGTTCATGCGTGCGGCAACCTGTAAGGACGTGCAGAAGCCGGATATTTTTGTCAACACGTTTTTCTGCAGTTCCTGTGGATTGTGTGAGATGTATTCCTGTTTCCAGGGACTCTCACCTCGAACACTGATGGCAGAGTACAAGGCAGGCTTAAGAAGCCACGGACTGAAGCCCCCGCAGGTGGTTCCGAAGCCGGTAGGGGAAGAACGGGAATATCGGAAGGTCCCGATGGAACGTCTTATGGCAAGGCTGGATCTGACGAAGTATAACAAAGAGGCTCCGTTGGATGAATCGGCTGTTTTGGTCCGTAAGGTGAAGATCATGCTGAGCCAGCATATCGGCGCGCCGGCTTCCCCAATCGTAAAGCAGGGGGATACCGTCACCGCGGGACAGATGATCGCGGAACCGGCCAAGGGCTTAAGCGTGGGTATCCATGCATCCATTGACGGTGTGATAAAAGAAGTAAGTGAGAAATATGTGATCATTGAGACGCAGGAAGGACGTGCAGGGAAATGAGTAAGGCAATTGGAATGGTAGAATATAAGACTGTTTCAGCAGGTGTCGTGGCGGCAGACGCCATGGTGAAGACCTCTGAAGTCAGTATCATCGAAGCACAGACCGTATGTCCGGGAAAGTATATCGTCATCATTTCAGGAGATCTGAGCGCAGTCAATGCAGCCGTGGAAGCGGCAAAAACATTGCATGGAATGCATCTGATCAACAGTTTTGTACTCGGAAACCCGCACGAATCCATTTTCCCGGCTATCTACGGGGCAGCCGGGATAGAAGCGGTTTCGGCCCTGGGAATCATGGAGACATACGATGCGACTTCGATCATAGTGGCAGCAGATGAAGCGGCGAAGACAGCGATTGTGGATCTTGTGGAGCTTCGGATCGCAAGAGGAATGTGCGGAAAATCCTACCTGATGCTGACCGGAGAGGTGGCGGCCGTAGAGGCAGCCATCGAGCGGGCAAAATCAGTGACTGCAAAGGACGGGATGTTCCTGGATTCCTCCGTGATCGCACATCCGGACGAACAGATCAGGAACGCGATACTATAAAGAGTTTAAACAAAGGAATGCGGGAAAATAACTTCAGTATGCAATATAGGCGATATGTTATTTTTCCGCAGTCTTACGTTTTCATTGGATTTATAAACAGTTGGGAGGCGGTACGATGCTTGCGATTGAGAGACGGAATGAGATACTGGAAAAGCTACAGGCAGAACGCCGCGTGGTAGTGAGTGAATTGAGCCAGTTCTACAAGGTATCGGAGGAGACGATACGGCGTGACCTGGAGAAGCTTGTCAATGACGGATATGCGATTAAGAGCTACGGCGGTGCGGTGATCAATGAAAACACCAATATTGATCTGCCTTTTAAGGTCCGGAAGAACCATAACGTGATCGGCAAGCAGCGCATCGCCGGACTGTTTAACAAGATGGTGAAGGACGGCGACAGCATTATGCTGGACGCCAGCTCCACCGCTGTCTATGTCGTGAAAGCATTGAAGGATAAAAAGAATCTGACGGTGATCACCAATTCCGTGGAGATCATCATAGAACTGCTGGATGTGCCGGACTGGAAGATCCTTTCCACCGGAGGCGTGTCCAGGGAAGGGTCATTCGCCCTGGTAGGCCCCCAGACGGACCGGATGCTGAGGTCGTACCATGTGGACAAGGCAGTGATCTCCTGCAAGGGGATCGACCTGCAGGCAGGGATCACGGATTCCGATGAGCTTCATGCGGACAACAAAAGAACCATGCTGGAATCCGCCAGAGAAAAAATCCTGGTGGTGGACGGCAGTAAATTTGGAAAGGTGGCATTCAATACCATTGCCGGGCTGGGTGAGATCACATCCGTTGTCACAGACGAAAAGCCCGACGAGCAGTGGCTGCAGGCGATGGAGGCTGCAGGGACAGAATGCATCTATCCGGAGTAAATAATGCGACAGGATGATTCGGTCAAATGAAAAGTTTTGATATAAAGACAAAAATATATTTCGGCGACCAGGCGCTGGACCGGCTCTCGGAAATTCCCTACCAGCGGGTGCTGGTCATCACGGATCCGTTCATGGCTCAGAGCAGTATGATCAATCTGGTAACCGATCCTCTGAAAAAGGGCCGCAAGGAATTTGAGATTTTCCAGGATGTGGTTCCGGATCCGCCCATCGAAAAGATTTCCGAAGGCGTGAAAAAAATGCTGGAGTACAGGCCCGACGTGATTGTGGCGGTGGGCGGCGGCTCTGCCATTGATTCCTCCAAGTCTATCCGGGAATTTGCGCTGCGGGTTGACCGCTATGGGGAGGTTGGGCTGATCGCAATCCCAACGACCAGCGGGACGGGCTCGGAAGTGACTTCCTTTGCGGTGGTTTCAGATCCGAAAGAACAGAGAAAGTATCCGCTGGTATCCCGGGATATGACGCCGGATGAGGCGATTCTGGACGCGGAGCTGGTGAAAAGCGTGCCGCCTGCGGTGACGGCGGATACGGGGATGGATGTATTTACCCATGCGCTGGAAGCCTGCGTGAGTACGAACCGGAACGATTTTTCCACGGCTCTGGCGGAAAAATCCATTGAGATCTGCGGCGTGTTCCTGCTTCGGGCATACTTAGACGGCAGCGATACCCACGCCAGACAGAAGATGCACTCGGCTTCCTGCCTGGCAGGTCTGGCATTTAACTCCGCATCATTGGGGCTGAACCACGGGATGGCGCACCAACTGGGCGCTACCTTCCATATCCCCCACGGGCGGGCCAATGCCATGCTGCTTCCGCATATCATTGAGTTTAACAGTGATATCAATAAGCACAGCAAAAGCCAGACGGACTATCTGCCTGCGGTAAAGCGTTACTCCACCGTGGCGCAGATTCTGGGTCTGAGCAGCTATAATAAAATCATGACCGTGCGCTCCCTGGTGAACTGGGTGCAGTTCATGATGAAAGAAATGGATATCCCGCTGTCCATCTCCCAGATGGAGAAGATATCCAAAGAAGAATATTTTGTCGCCATCGACCGTATGGCAGATGCCGCGCTGGCCGACGGCTGTACCGCCACCAACCCGCGGGTGCCGAGCAAGGCGGATATTATGAAAATTTATGAAGCATTGTGGTGAAGCTTAGCTGCAGTCGTGTCTGTTTCCTATGTGAGCAGATGCGGCTGCAGCTTTTAAAATGTGTCAGGAGGAATTAGATAAAGTTGAGACCGTATTGTATGTTATGGCAGATAAATTTTTAGAATCTGCGGAGATGGATGAATTGATGGAGGTAATCGGAATGACACGACTTGGACAAAAATTGGTAGATAAAGGAATCCAAAAGGGCAAGGCTTTAGGAAAAGAAGAAGAAAAAATGGATATTGCCCGGAAGTTGATTGGTCTTTTGGATGATCAAATAATTGCAGAGAGGACGGAACTCCCGCTAAAAACGGTACTGGAGTTAAAGAAGAAAAAGAAATCCATCCCTATGGTGTGAGCAAACTTTTAAATGACTGTGTGGAAATAGAACAGCAAGAATATGGTATTGAAAGCCGCAGATTTCTGATGAAAGAGGTCTGCGGCTTTTATGATGAATTGACGATTCAGGAGATGACCTCATTGATTGCTCCCTCATATTCTGAGTGGAATCAGCATGCGTATCAAGAGTATTTAGATATGTATTCTCTATAGAAGGAACATATCATAGGAATGCTGCAAAGGTATGAAAATGAAATACGCTCTTGCACTTGCTTTGTCGCACAACGCAGAGCTGCTGATTATGGACGTAAACTGGACGATGGTTTTTGACTGTATTTAGCATATATTGTGTTTAAAATGATGGAATATAGCTACTTGATACACAAGGTATGAGAAAAAATGTGTATAGAGTAGAGAGAATTAATGTAATGACTGGCGGGGAGGAATGATGTCATCAGAAGCCTTTTTTGTTGAGAAAGAGCAGGATGAACGAGAGAAAAAGCACAATCCTGAAAACTGTTTATTTAGTACATACTGTGGATTAATTTCCAAAAGAAGAGAGGAATAGTGTTATGTTTGATATGGGTATGGAGAAGTATATTCTATGCACTGATTGGAGGGCTTTATTACCCGTATCCACTAACGCCACTTTTATATTAGCACATCTATTAACAGCACTGATGCGCAACGGAGACTGCAAACGATGTGGGAAGACAAAGTAATCATTGTCATTGCACAGATTAGTCTTTTTAAAATGATTTTCTTTATATGAGGATAAGTGATCTTAAATTATATGTTTTGGATTCAAACTTTTTCTTTTTTAAAGTTTTGAAATATGGTATAGTGTCATAAGCGGCGCAATAAAATGCGAGGAGAAGAGGTATGAGAAAGAAAAAGAAAGTAAGTAATAATGCTACGAAAATTATACTTGCTATTATCCCGGTTATTGGAGCATTATTGGGATTGTGACAGGCTTGATAGATCAGGAAAAGAGGATGGAAGAAACAGCCCTCTTGAAATGGCGGATCCTGCATGGTCTCAAGTGAAAAGATGTTGGCGACAGGAATTTGAAAGATCGAGGGGGAGCGCGTATTTTATGCGCTCTCCCCGAGATTGTAATATACTTTTGTGGTGGATTGTAGTATAATGAAGCTGATAAATGGGAATGTAAAATGGAGAATAAATAGATGGCTTTTTCAGAAGAACTTAAGAATGAAATAGAGTTATATTGTACCAAACATCTAGCAACAAATTCATGGTATGAAAATGAGTTTTGTTTTATTCAGGATATAGAGTTAAGGAATCGTATTATAGCAGAGTTTAAAGCAATTAGATTTGCATATAAACTTTACGAAGGAATAGAAGCTACTGATGAAAATTTAATGTTTGAGGTACGTAACCAAATACTTGCTTATGCGTCAATCTATGAAGCTGTAATAGAAAATGTATTAAGTACATATTATTCAAATACTACGGAATTTGATTCTTTAATGCATCATGTTATACCAATAAGAATATCAATTCCCCAAAATAAGCAAACCATATTGCAGAATGAGTTATTGCATAACGATAAAGTAATTGTGCCATTTTATTACGATAGAAAGAGAAAGGAAAAGTCACAAGTTAGGTTTGATGATAAATGCAGAACAGCAGAAAGTTTAGGGCTAATCCATAAATTTGTTAATACTGATGGAATTGAAGTGGATTTGCCATCTGAAATAATTGAAATATATTCATACAGAAATGGTATTCATATTATTGCAGAGAAAAGAAAAGGTATCAATTACGAGTTGGATTTAAGTAAACGGGCATACCGTAGAATGCGACCATTTATTGACCAATTGAAAGAGAAACTTGTAGAGGATGGAAAGATATAAATAAGTACAGTTTGTGTGGAGTCAGACAAAGAGAAATATCGGAACCTATGGAGGTGAATAATCCAATGAAAAATATTCTTGTCATACAAGGCGGCGGCAGAGCAAAAGGCAATACTGCTCAGCTTATAGACAGTTTTGTGACAGGTGCAAAAGAAGCAGGGCACTCAGTTGAAGTGATTTCCCTCATTAAAAATGAAGTAAAAGGTTGTCTGGGATGTAATGCATGCCGATATGGGAAAGCGTGTGTTCAAAAGGATGCATTTCCTGACATTCTACCAAAGATAAAGGATGCAGATTGTATTGTGTTTGCTTCTCCGCTTTATTTTTGGACAGTATCCGCAAGGATAAAAGCATTGATTGAAAGGTTCTATTGCATAGCAGAAGAAGACCCGAACCCACCGTTAGGCAGATATGAAACATATCCTATAAAAGATTGTGCATTGCTTATGACTGCCGCAGATCATTTCTTTTGGACTTTTGAGCAGGCGGTGTCTTACTATCAGTTTACGCTGGTTAACTATATAGGATTCAAGGATAAGGGAATGCTGTTGGCAGGTGGATGTGGGGATACAAATGGAAAACCGTAAATAGATAAAACGGATTATTTAGAAAAAGCATATATGTTTGGAAAACAGCTATATTCTTAAGAAAAATCCAGTTTATCCAGAAAAAAGAGTGGAACGAAAAACTACAAAAAACAGAGTTCATTTCGTAATTCATTGCGGATGGAACTCTGTTTTTTTATTCTGCCGGATGTGGCATTTTGGGAAACCAATGAAAAGTTAGATGGAGGAATTGTAAAGCCGGGCTCTGCAATTCCTTCTATTGGAAAGGAGAGTGTATGCAGTCGATCAATAAAGAAAAATTAGAAATGTTAAGGAAGAGGTATCCGGCAGGGACGAAAGTCTGCCTGGAGGCAATGGAAGGGGAGCACCAGATGGAATCCGGTCTGAAAGGCACAGTCACCTATGTGGATGATATCGGCCAGATCCTGGTGCGGTGGGAGAATGGGGGCAGCCTGTCCCTGATCCCGGGCGTAGACCGGTTCCACAAAATCAGCGGCCCGGAGAAGAAAACAGTGCAGGACCACAGCCGGGATCCGGTCCGGAGGAAGGAGGAACCATCCCGGTGAAACAGGGCGGGAAGTCAGACTGGATTGTCTGGCTTCTCGCCCTTCCGTTAGTCTGGTGGGCGGCGCTTTTATTGGCGGATTCCGTAGGACCCGGTAGAAATCTGATGGTGATCCTGGAACTGCTGACAGAAAAGCTGGACCATCCGTTCCAGATCCACCTTACGGAATATACGGTGAAATCGCTTTTACTGTGTACCCTGTTGTACGGGATGGGAATCGGCATTTTTTATTCGAACCAGAAGAATTACCGCCGTGGGGAGGAACACGGTTCAGCCAAATGGGGGAATGTGAACCAACTCTGTAAGAAATACCGGGCTATGCCTTACGCAGAGAATATTTTATTGACCCAGAACTTCCGCATGGGGCTGGACTGCTATAAGCACCGGAGAAACCTGAACATTCTGGTAATCGGAGGGAGCGGCGCCGGAAAATCCCGGACGTTCGCGATCCCCAATATCATGCAGTGTAATTGTTCTATGGTGATCACCGATCCCAAGGCGGAGCTGCTCCGAAAGACAGGGGGTCTGCTGAAGAAGAAGGGGTATGAGGTGCGGGTATTCGACCTGATCCATCCGGATACCTCGTTCTGTTACAACCCGTTCCAGTACGTGCAGGATGACAAGGACGTACTACGGCTGATCAACAACCTGATCAAGAATACGACACCGAAAGGATCCCAATCGTCAGACCCCTTCTGGGAGAAAAGCGAAACGGCCCTTTTGCAGGCATTGATGATGTACCTGTTACGCGAAGCACCGCAGGAGGAACAGAACTTCCCCATGATCATGGAAATGCTGGCTTCGGCCCAGGTGAAGGAAGAGGACGAGGATTACGAGTCCCCGCTGGATATCTTATTTGAACGGCTGGAGATGCGGGATCCGGAAAGCATTGCCGTGAAGCAGTACCATATTTACAAACAGGCGGCAGGCAAGACCGCGAAAAGTATATTGATCTCCGTAGGCGTCCGGTTGGCAGCGTTTAACCTGAAGCAGATCGCAGACCTGACTTGTACGGATGAATTAGACCTGTCCAGTATCGGGGAGAGGAAGGTAGCCTTGTTCTGCTGCATCCCAGATGCAGATACCAGCCTCAACTATCTGGTAGGTATGATCTACAGCCAGTTATTCCAGACACTGTATTATGTGGCAGACCGTCTCTATGGCGGAAAACTGCCGATACCGGTACACTGCATTATGGATGAATTTCCAGTGCGCTCGTAAGCGGAACTCATTTGTTCCGCGCGGGCTTGTTTGTAATCTATCTTTAGCAAGATAGTAGGTTCAATGTGAGGGCTTCATTTGAAGCCTAATTCCTATCATCAACCGACTTATCCGAAAGGGAAACCCGACGGGGAGTATAGCATGTCGGCAACGGTGCTATTCAGCCAGTTATCAGGCTGTGAAC
>OFFP01002338.1_pt1 | contig 11349 bp, 6 predicted proteins | sample 1521431 | NCBI WGS metagenome assembly OFFP01 (sample SAMEA3504104, study PRJEB24116) | mouse gut metagenome | biome: mouse gut; feature: mouse-associated habitat; material: faeces | place: Denmark | collected 2011 | reverse complement strand
AAAAGCCAGTCAATAATATAGACACAGTAGCTGTCTCCACGGCTGAGGGCCTGATGGGTGCGCAGCACTGCCTCCTTTCCCGACAAGGTCCACTCGGCCCGCATCCCCATCTGCTGCAGCATGTAGGAGACACTGTCACAGGTGTTGAAGTCATCATCCACCACCAGCGCCCTGCCGTTTTTCAGCTCCGGAATCTCCCGGGTCTCCTTCTCCCCTGCATGGAGCCGGAACGAAAAAGTAACCGTAAACTCCGTTCCCACGCCCTGCTCGCTTTTCACCTCAATAATGCCGTTCATCATGTCCACAATATTCTTCGTTATGGCCATCCCCAGTCCGGTTCCCTGGATTCCGCTCATGGTGGTATTTTCTTCCCTCTCAAAAGGTTCGAAAATATGGGCCACAAACTCTTCGCTCATGCCGATGCCATTGTCCTTGATGGAAAATTCAAAATTGGCATACCCGGCAGGCGCCCCGGCCTTTTCCGTGACCCGGAGACTGACAATGCCTCCGGCACTTGTATATTTCACCGAATTGCTTAAGAGATTCAGAAGCACCTGGTTCAGCCGCAGCTTGTCGCAGTAAATCTCCTCGTCCCACACGTCCACCGCGTCCATGTACAGTTCCAGCTGCTTCGCGCGGATGTCCGCCTGCAGAATATTGCGCAGGCCGTGCAGAATGTCCGGCAGACTGCAGGGCTTTTCATCCAGATGAATTTTGCCGCTCTCGATACGGCTCATGTCAAGCACATCATTGATCAGGCTCAGCAGATGGTTGCCCGATGTCATGATCTTCTTGAGATATTCCTCCACCTGCTCCTTCTGGTCTATATGGGTAATTGCCAGCGCCGTAAAGCCCACAATGGCATTCATGGGCGTGCGGATATCATGGGACATATTGGACAAAAACAGACTCTTAGCCTTGCTGGCCCGGTTTGCCTGCATCAGGGCATCCTCCAGCAGGCCCTTCTGTTCCATCTCGCTGCGGATTTCCTCATCCACGCTGCGGAATCCCAGAACAATGCCGTGGTTCCCATCCCACTCGCCCGCACGGACTATTTTTATCTGGTAATATTGTGTCTGGTCGTTTACTTTTACACGGTAATTCGCATGATACTGAAGCTTTTTTTCCAGTTCCTTTCTCACGGTGTCCAGGGATACCGCCTGGGCAAGCATCTCCCGGTCTTCTTCACAGACATAGTCCTTTATATATCGTCCCATGCTCTCCTCCAGGAATATGTCTCCCCTGAAAGCCGCATCAAACATGGAATTTTCATCCTTGTCATCCCGGAGCAGAATGCCTTTTCCCGTATCAATGTCAAAATAGCAGACCCGGTTGAAGTCGATACTCAGCGCCCTCACCAGTTCCCTCTGGCGTCTCTCGTTCTGCTTCTCCTGCTGTTTCTGGGCAGTACAGTCCAGGAGGAACCGCTGGTAATACAGCTCCCCGTTCTCTTCCATCAGCTTCACATTGCCCATGATATGCAGGATATCCCCGCTTTTGTGCCGCACCCGGTATTCGATGCTGACGCTGTCCCCCTCATTTTTCAGATGCGATATTTTTTTCTGGAGATTTTCCCGGTCTTCCTCCAGCACGGTGGGGGATACCAGCTCAAATCCGCCCTCCATCAGCTCTTCCATATTGTCAAATCCCAGGATCTGCAGGGCGGCCCTGTTAATGCTGATAATTTTCTTTCCATCCAGCGTATGACAGATCACGCCGCAGTCGATGACATTGAAAACCGCCTCCAGCGAACGGCTCTTCTGAATCAGCTCCTGTTCATAGGTGCGCTCCTGGGTCACGTCTATGGCAACTCCCACGGTTCCCATCACGCTTCCGTCAATATCGTACAGCGGCGACTTATATGTAGTCAGCGTCCGCATTCCCTCCCCGGTTTTGATCACCTCCTCGGAGACGAATGTTCTCTTTTTCGTCATCACTTCACGTTCCGATTCAATGCACGCCGGATCATCCTGCTCCACGTCCCATATGTATGCGTGGCGCTGTCCCTGGACCTGTGCCTTTGTCTTATTGACCGTCCTGCAGAAACTGTCATTCACCTTTTCGTGTACGCCGTTTTTATCTTTATACCAGATCAGGTTGGGGATATTGTTGATGGTGGACTCAAAAAAGTGGCTTGTCTGCCAGAAATCCTTTTCACGTTTATATTTTTCCTGCCATCGCAGAAAGCGGAACCTGATCTCCTCCTCTGACAGGGGAAAAGTCCAGATATCCGTTACCGCCTCCAGCAGCACATTCTCCGACCATATCTGTTCCCCGCCGGAGAGCAGAATCAGTTCCGCTTCCTTTTTTTTGACGGAAACGAGCGTTTTCAGTATGTCTTCCGCACTCTGATCCCGCAAATGGACCCATATGACATCCGCCTCTGCCGCCATTTTTCCGTCTATTCCGCAGCTTTCCGAAAACGTATGCGTAAAACAATCCAATGGAATACTTTCCTTTATTATCTCAAACACTCTGCACGGCTGACCTGCGAAATAAAAATGAACATGGCAATGGTACATGTCCAATCCCTCCCGATTTGCTGATTTTCATCATTCACATCTATTTTAACAAGCAAGTGAGTTAATGTCAATATTTTAAGGGACAGGATTATGCCGGAAAATGTAGATTCATAACAGTTCAGACAGGGCACTGAACCGTTATGCTGATTCCTGTTACAGTCCGGCCATTTTACGGGCTGTTACGTTTTCGTCAGTCCGCAGCCCGGCTGTACCCGGATGTCACTTCCACCGTTCCGCAAAAGTTTTCATATTTTACCATGATGTAATTTCCGCCTCCCTCCAGATTCAGGCTTGTCTCAAAGTAACCCTCCTCATCCGGTTCCAGTTCCACCACATCCTCGTTCATCCGGATCCGGACCACTGCCTTACCGGAATACGTAACCATGTACCCGCACAGGTACAGCTTCCGGCTTTCCACGGAACCGCCGCCGAACACCACATCCCTGCCGGTTTCGCCGCCGCATTCCGCCAGATATCTTCCCGTATATTTATCCTCCGCGTAAAGCCTCTCCCCGATCAGGTCCCTGTCTTGTGTGATCTGTCCGGAAGCAATCTCCCCGGCCAGATTGTCCAGGAATCCCATGACTTCCTCCCGGTCCAGATTCCGGATACCGCATCCGGTGACATGAAGCATAACGCCCAGCACAAGCACACAGCTAATCACTTTCCGCATCTTCGCTTTCCCGCTTTCCGGCGTTCCTGAAATACCGAAACAGCACCATTGCCGCAATTCCGATAAAAATATTGCGAATCCATTTTTTCTTCTCCGCCCTGACTTCATTTTTACGCTCCTTTTTCTTTTCCATAATGTTACAATCCTTTCTTTCCCTCAGGATTTCCGGTCCCGCGGACGGCGGCGCTCCCTCCGGCAAAATCCGGTGTTTTCAGGGATGCCGCTGCCCGTCCGCCCGGAAGCAGTACTGTCCTGCCCATCTGCCCGGCCTGAAATTTGTGCGCCGTCCCGGCACCTGTCCTTTCAGCGGCTGACGATTTTATAATAAGTTTTTGCCGTACAGACATAAATCAGTACATACATAATTCCGAATACCAGGAAACACCCGGCCGTACACGCCACATACAGGCCCGTATTATATAAGTTCAGCAGCTCCAGCAGCCTGGCAATCAGCGGGAAGGCCACTGCCACATGGATTCCTGCCACCAGCAGGGGCAGAAAAAATACGGTCAGCACCTGGGAATGAATGGCCGCCTTTACCTCGCTGCGGCTCATACCCACTTTCTGCATGATCTCAAAACGGTTTTTGTCATCATACCCCTCTGAGATCTGTTTGTAATATATGATCAGCACCGTGGCCATGATGAACAGAATTCCCAAAAAGATACCGATAAAAAACAGCCCGCCGTCAATTTCCAGAAAGGCCCTCCTGCCGTCTGCCCTGGTCTCTAAGTCAAATGACTTCCCGGTGCCAAGTTCCGATGCCAGTTCCTTATAAAAGGCATCCTGTCTCTCCTCCCCCGCATCCGTGTCAAAACCATACACCCAGCCCACATTGCTTGCCAGATCCATCAGGATCTCCTTCTGTCTGTCATACAGTTCCCCCATCGTTTCCTGGTCGGGGACCACAATATACTGGGTCACGGACATCAGGGATTCATACTGGCCGTTGCCCACAAAATCCTCCAGTTTCTCCGCCACGCGGTATTCCCGGTCAAAAAGCTTCATGGTGGGATAGTCAAAATCCCGGCGTTTGGAGCAGATCATGATTTCATCCTTTTCCAGCGTCAGGTTTTCCCCCATGACCGCATTGTAATCAGGCAGTGATATGAAAAAAAGGGAATTGGTGTCGTCTTCCACCGAGCGGGCACGTTCCCGGAGAACAGAATAGCTGTTCTCATCCCGGATGGCCTGAAATGCCAGATAGGAATATGTCCACTGGTGTGTCACCGGAAAATCCTTCTCTGCCTGAAACTGCCGGATTTTTTCCATTTCCGCTTCCCTGTCCCGCATTCCGTCGCTGCAGTAGAGCACAAAATCCGCAGGGTAACGGTTCCTGACAACATCCTCCATGCCCATCATCAGCGCAGAGGTGGTGGAAATCATCACCAGCACCATGGTGGACAGAACGCAGATATTGGCCAGTCCCACCGCATTCTGTTTCATACGGTAGATCATCCCCGAAACGCTGACAAAATGCCTGGTACGATAGTAATATCCCTTATTCTTTTTCAGCAGTTTTAAAAATACGATGCTTCCCGCGGTAAAGAGTAAGTAGGTTCCTATGATCACCAGGACCACCGCCACAAAGAACAGCAGCACGGATGCTATGGGATTTTCCGTGGTAAGGGCAAGATAATAACCGCCCCCCATGGAAGCAACTCCCCAGACGGTCAGCAGCCAGTTCGCCCTGGGCTCCTTTTCCCCCACATTCCCGGCCCGAAGCAGCTCAATGGGGTCTGCCCCATGTATCTGCCTGACCGAATTCAGGTATATCAGTACAAAAAGTACCGCGAAAAATTCCACCGTAAAAAGAACTGCCTTCGGGGAAATGAAAAATCCCAGGGGAATTTCCGTTCCGATAATCCTGAGGACCAGCAGGAACATGACTTTGTCCAGAACCAGTCCGATTCCCAGCCCCGCCCCTAAGCTGATCAGCAGCACATATATGGTTTCCCAGCCCACCACCCTGGCCAGATGTCTTCTCTCCATGCCCAGAATGTGAAACAGGCCGAATTCCTTTTTCCGCCGCTTTACCAGAAAGCTGTTGGTGTAAAATAGGAAAATAAAGGCAAATATGGCCACCACCCAGCTTCCCAGGTTCATGGAAGTATTGATAAAGTTACCCCCTGCCATACTTTCCAGCCCCGGGTTCAGGGACAGGGATTTCACAATGTAAAACATGACTACCGTGAGAATGCAGGTCAGAATATATGGTATATATGTTTTTCCGTTCTTTTTAATATTATTTACCGCCAGTCTGGCATAAAATCCTTTTTTCACGCCTGACCACCTCCCATTGCCAGCAAAGTTAAGGTATCTGAAATTTTCTGATACAGCTGCTCGTTGGTGCTGCTGCCCCTGTAAATCTGGTGAAACACCTCTCCATCCTTGATGAACATCACTCGCCCCGCCCGGCTGGCGGCTTTTGTGGAATGGGTCACCATCAGGATAGTCTGGCCATCCTGGTTGATGTCGTTGAATATATCCAGCAGCCCGTCTGTAGCCCGGGAATCCAGCGCCCCTGTGGGTTCGTCCGCCAGCACCAGCTGGGGATTCGTGATCAGGGCCCTGGCCACCGCCGCCCTCTGTTTCTGTCCCCCGGACACTTCGTAAGGGTATTTCTCCAGAATTTTACCGATACCCAGTTTCTCCGCGATGGGCTGAATCCGCCTCTGCATTTCCCCGTATTCCTTCCCCCCCAGCACCAGGGGCAGGAAAATATTGTCCCGAAGGGTAAAAGTGTCCAGCAGATTAAAGTCCTGGAACACAAATCCCAGATTGTTGCGCCGGAATGCCGCCAGTTCCTTTTCCTTCACCCCTGACAGGCTCTTGCCCGACAGAAGCACCTGCCCGCTTGTAGGTCTGTCCAGCGCCGCCAGGATATTGAGCAGGGTGGTCTTGCCCGAACCGGACTCCCCCACCAGCGCGAAGGCCTGCCCCCGTTCAATGGTCAGGTCGTCGATATCCACCACTCTGTTCAGGCCGCTGTAGGATTGAAAGCCCACCTTCAGATTTTTGATCGTTAAATAGCTGTCCATCATTTCCCCTCCGCCCTTTACTTATTTTTGGTTCGGGGGTCCAAGATCTCGCGCAGGCCGTCGCCGAGCAGGTTGAAGGCCAAAACGGTGACGAAAATAGCCGCGCCGGGAAACACACTGTACCACCGCGCGTTTAGAAAATAGGTCTTGCTGGTGTTGATCATCAGCCCCCACTCAGGCAGGGGCGCCTGCGCGCCCAGCCCCAGAAAGCTCAGGGAGGCCAGGGTCAGAATCACGCCGCCGAAATCCATCGAGGCCTGAACAATCACCGGCGCAATGCAGTTGGGCAGGATGTGGGTAAAGATAATGCGCAGCTTGCTGGTACCGATGGCCCGGGCCGCCCGGACAAACTGCCGCTCCTTCAGAGAGATCGCCTGTCCCCTGACAATGCGGGCGTACCAGGGCCACCAGGAGACCGCAATGGCTACCAGGGCGTTGACCAGGCTGGCGCCGGCAAACGCCGAGATCAGAATCGCCAGAAGCAGGGACGGGAAGCTTAAAAACACATCGGTGATCCGCATAATCAGATTATCCACAATACCGCCCGTGGAGCCTGCGACAGCGCCCAGAGTCGCACCGATCAGGATGGCCAAAAAGACGGCTCCCAAAGAGGCTCCCAGGGAGATGCGCGTGCCATAGACAATCCGGCTGAAAATGTCCCGCCCCATCTCGTCCGTGCCGAAGAAATAGGCGCCGCAGGGCCCCGTCAGCTTGGCGGAGGGATTCAGGGTTTCCGCAATATGCTCGGGGTACGGCACGATGTAAGAGGCCAGTATGGCAATGACGATCAGAAACAGAATAAACATCAGCGAGGCCCAGGTCAGCTTGTTCCGCCGGAGCAGGTATAGGGATTCCCGCAGGCTTTTCAGCCTGGGGGCCAGATTTTCCTTGAAATTGCCCATATCTCCGCCTCCTCTACACACGGACCCGCGGGTCCATAGCGACGATGATATCCGCAATCAGGTTCAAAAAGACATAGGCGATTGCTGATATGATGGTCACGCCCATAATGGCCGGATAGTTCATATTCATCACCGCGTCAGAAATATAGCTCCCAATACCGGGCCAGTTAAAGATGGACTCCACCAGGAAGGTGTTCATCAGGGTGTAGCCGATGGACAGGGTCACAACGGTCGCTGTGGGCCCCAGGGAATTTTTCAGCGCATATTTCCACAGGACGGCCCGCTCCTTCAGCCCGTAGGACCGGGCTGCCTTGATGTAATCCTCGTTCAGGATCTCCAGCATTGCCGAGCGGGTCATCCGGGCCACAGAGCCCAGGGGGTAGAGCATCAGGACGGCGCACGGCATAATGAAATGGACCGCCGCGTCCTGCAAGATATAAAAATTTCCCGTCAGCAGGCAGTCCAAAAGCAAGAAGCCGGTGACGTGGGGGACCTGATAAAACAGCTGTGTGTGATTGCTGAGCATCCCGCCCACCGGGAGCAGCTGTAAGATCTTATAAAACAGAACCTGAAACAGCAGCGCGGTCCAGAACGTGGGAAGGGAGACGGTGCCCACCGAGAAGAAGCGGGCCAAATGGTCCTGCCACCGGTTTTTCCGGCTGGCTGACAGCACGCCCAGCCCAAGTCCGAGGATCACCGCGAAGATGGTGGAAATGAGCACCAGCTCCAGCGTGGGGGGCAGATACTCGCGAATTTCGTCGGCCACAGGGCGCTTGGTTTGCAGAGACATGCCAAGGTCCCCGTGGAGCAGATCCTTCAGATAGATGATGAACTGCTCCGGGACAGACTTGTCCAGCCCCAGCTCGATTCTGGCGGCTTCCAGCTGTTCCGCTGTGGCCCGGGTTCCCACCCACTGCAGCTCCGGCTTTGAGGGGACCAGTCTCGTTACCGCGAAGGTCACTACAATGACTCCGAGCAGAACGACCATCCCAGCCAGGATGCGCTTCAAAATAAACTTTATCATAAAGGAGACCCCCCTTTCTTATTTTTATGGCTGTCCGGTCCGCTGACGGACCGGACAACTTCGTTTCATCCCTTATCCGGCGGCGCGGGTACACTCATAGAAAAATACCGTATAGGGGTAGGCGGGGTTGCTCTCAAAGCCCTGGAAGGAGGTCCGGTAGCAGTGGACATTGTTCAAATCATAGGCAATGATAGCGGGGGCGTCGTCGTAAATGATCTGCTGTGCTTGACGGTACAGCTCAATGGACTGGCCCCGGTCGGTGGCGGACAGAATATCCGCCTGATCGATCAGCGCGTCAAGCTCGTCATTGGCGTAATAGGTCCAGTTGAAGCTGATGGGGTCCTGCTGGTGATAGAAGGTATAGAAGAAGGTGTAGGGACTGGGGACATCGGGATACCAGACCAGGATCGCCATGTCCTGCCGGTCCTCCGGGCGCTCGCTCTGCCCCCGGGTGGTGTACATATCGGCGGTCATCGGCTGGATGTCCAGAGTGATATTCAGCTTCCTCAGCTCATTCTGGAACAGCTCGGCCAGCTTGCGCTGTTCCTCGATGCCGGTCACATAGGTCAGGCTCAAGGTAAACCCGCCCTCCGGATAGCTGGACTGGGACAGATACTCCTTTGCCTTCTCAATGTCATAGTGATAGGAGTCAACCTCACCCTCCTCGGAGTGGCCCCACAGTCCGGCGGGGACGGGGCCGGTGGACTTCGCGCCGTTGCCGCCCAGAGCATACTGAATCACATCGTCATAGGGGAAGGCATAGGACATCGCCTTGCGCACGTTCAAGTCGCTGAGCGGCCCGTAGACGCAATTCATGGTGACAAAGAGGTTTTCAAAAGAGGACTGCTTGACAATGGTGATGTCTTTGTTTCCGCTCAGGGCGTCCACGTCCTCCGCAGGGAGGGCGGACACCACGTCCGCGTCGCCGCTCTCCAGCATCAGCCGGCGGCTGGAGGCCTCCGACACGTTTTGGATTACGACGCGGTCAAACTGGTTCTCCTTCCAGCCGCCCCAATAGTCGTCAAATTTGGCCAGGACGACCTGCTTCCCCGCAGTGTTGGACTCAATATAGTAGGGGCCGGATCCCGCCTCGTTGCCGGCGGCAATCCAGTCGTCCCCCTTCTCCTTCATGGTCGTGGGCGACATGACATAGGCGGCATAGGGAGAGCTGACCACAAGGTCCATGGCGGCGGCGTAGCTCAGATGAGCCACCAGGGTGTATTCGTCGGTCACCTCAAAGTGGTCGACGGGGGCCCAGATATAGGAGGCGCCCAGCCCCTTTTCTATGGTGCGCTCAAAGGAGTATTTGACCGCCTCCGCATTGACCGGGGTGCCGTCGTGGAATTTGGCCCCCTCCCGGATGTGGAATGTCCATGTCATGGCGTCCTCGCTGGACTCATAGGAGTCGCACAGCTGATATCGGACGGTATCTGTGTCCGGGTCATAGCGCAGCAGTGTGTCGTAGACGTTGAGAAGCGTAGCGATGGTCATATCGAAGCAAGAGCTGGGGTCTGGGTCCACAATCGGCGGATAGGTATAGGCGTAAACCGCCACGTTCTTCCCGCCGCCCTGAGCCCCTCCCGGAGCATTTCCCTGAGATGCTCCGGGCTGCGGCTGGGAACCGCAGGCGGCAAGCAGAATTGCGGCCAAAAGTGTCCATGTGACCATTAGCTTCTTTTTCATAAAATCGCTCCCTTTCTTTTTGTTGCTTACATACCGTCTGGTTATTATGTTCCAACCCCGGCCCGGCTCATGCTTGGCCAAAGCACAAACGCAAATCCGGGATTATCCCCCAAGGCTATCTGCAACGCTCCCAATTATAGCACGAAGCCTGCCCGTAATTAATTGGATATCTGACTAAAATTTTAGTTAATTAAAGCACTAGTGTGCAAAAATATACAAAAGATTTCCTGTAGCAGGTCTATGAAAATATGCGCTCCGCTAGTTCCAGACACAGCTGGTCAGGGTAATTGAACGAGAGAACAATGTACCATTGACAGCCTCCAAAGGCTCCCTCAGAGAGGGAGGCTTTTGGACTGCGGTCGTTCACAAGTTATTTGCTCATTCCATTACTCTGGTAAAAAGAATAGAAAAGTATTGATTTTTTCAAGAATTTCGTTTATTATCAGAACAGAAGCCTTTACTAGGCTTCCCCGCCGCTTCGTTCCGCGAAGCGGAAGAAAGTACCCGCAAATTTTGATCGAATGGAGAAAAGTAAATGAAAAAACGGATCCTAAGCATCATCACAGCCTTGGCGCTTACCATGGCCCTGCTCCCCGCTGCGGCGGTGCCGGCAAGCGCGGCAACGACCCACAAGGTGAGCAACTCAGACGAATTCCACCGTGCGCTGGCTGGTGCCAACAATGGCGACATTATCCAATTGGCGGGCTCTTTCGTCCTGAAAAATTCCGAGAGCAACAATAACTCGCTGGTCATTGACAAGGCCGTAACCATCCAGGGCGGCGGTTTGACGCTCTGGTATTGCGGCATTCTTCTGGCGGCAGACGTGACCTTCAAGGACGTCACCTTGGGGCTTGCTTCCAATGTGCGCAACGCAATCATGGCTAACGGGCACACCCTGACCCTGGAGAATGTGAAAAAGACCTCCGGTACGCGGGACATCCATTTGTTCTGCGGCGGCCTGTCGGGCGGGCCGCAGGCAAATACCGCTCAGGGCAGCCACGGACAAATTATTATCAAAGGGAACACCGACCTGGGCCGGGCCAACATCTATGCGGGCAGCATCTCCACAGACGGCAAGGAGAATACGTTTGACAAGCCCGCCACCGTCACCATTGACCAGTCGGCCAAGGGACTGTCAATCGAAAACATCTACGCCTGCGGAGCTCTGGAGACCTATACATCCCCGGACGACTGGTTCGATACTGAAAACGAGATCGCCCCGCCGACGGCGGACGCAGCAAAGTTCCGTGTCAACGGTGACGTGACCGTCAACCTTTACGGCACGATGGTGAAGACGGTTGACGGAGACACCGGCACTGGCAAGTACGCCACAGTGAAGTACGACGGCAACATCTACCTGAACGACGGCCTGCTCCTGACCAACATCGGAGGCCTGAATGTGGCTTCCGGAAACCTGGTACCGGCCAGCGGCAGCTCCCTTGCCGGAAACGCTTCCCTGACCATAGCCAGCGGAGCCACTCTGGCCGACAGAGCCACTCTGGGG
>OFFP01002336.1_pt1 | contig 11352 bp, 11 predicted proteins | sample 1521431 | NCBI WGS metagenome assembly OFFP01 (sample SAMEA3504104, study PRJEB24116) | mouse gut metagenome | biome: mouse gut; feature: mouse-associated habitat; material: faeces | place: Denmark | collected 2011 | reverse complement strand
CTTGCCCGAATCACCCCCAGTCCCTCAAGAACCTGGAAAGCATCCATTATCCCCTGCAGATATACTTCCTGTTGTTCCTCAAAGGCTACCCTTTCTGCCTGCTCCATGTACTTTTCCAGAAGATCCTTATCAGAGACAGACATCCGTTCTTTCAACTCCTCGTACCCGGTACGAAGATTCCTTAAGCCTTCTTTTTCCCTTTTACAGCCGGCAAGATGTACCAGAGTCTCTCTGTTTACATTCTCGCATCTTAAATTTTGCAGAAAAAGAACCAGTTTTTCCATAACCTCATTTTCCATTCCAAAATCCTCCTTCGTTCTAAATGGTAGTTCTGTTTATAAAATAAGCAGAGACTGCATATTTCATACATCCCTGCTTACCCTATCTTTTCATTAAATTTGTAACCTACGCCCCAGACTGTTTGAATGTAGATTGGATTGGACTGATCCGGCTCGATTTTCTTACGGATTTTATTGATATAAGCAGTAATATTCCGGTCACCCGCCACGTAATACTCTCCCCATATCCTATCATAAATCTGCTCTTTGCTAAACACCTGTCCTTTATTTCTGGCAAGAAATTCCAGGATATCAAACTCTTTGCTCGTCATAGTAACTTCCTGCTTGTTCAGAAAAACCTGACGTTTTGATGGAACAATCTTCAAGTCACCAAATGAAATATCTTTCGTCCCATAGGTAGCTTTCTTAATGCTGTATCCGTATTGGACGGCCAGTTTCATTAGCTCCTCATAAAAGCCCTCATGGACTTCTTCCATCATAATAAATAATGCATCCACTTTACATTCCCTTCCCGTTGCATCTTAGACATGGCGAAACAAATCTCCATACCTCTATCATCTGCCATTCTATCCTGTCAGCATTCTCCCGGGTAAACACTTTATTCCTCACCATGCTGTTCAGAACCTTTCTCACACGTTTCACTGCCAGTTCATTCCCCATATCCGGCGAGTAAGCAGATGGCGCATTGGGAATCCCTGCCAACATAGCGCACTCATAATCACTTAATTCTAATGGTTCCCTTCCAAAATAGCCTACAGCTGCCTCACGAATACCATAATAACCACTACCAAAATAAACTGTATTTGCATATAACTCAAAGATCTCTTCCTTAGTATATTTCGATTCCATGTCCAATGCCGCAAAAACCTCTGCCGCTTTTCGCTCAACAGTTACTATTTCTTTTCCCCGCCGAATCACTACACCGTAAAGGCAATCCGAAGTTATCACTTATTCTTATTTTTAAAAAATCCAATAAAATTAAAGCAATCCCCACAATAATGACTGTAGTTCTTACCGATGAATCTGGTGAAAATAAGCAAAATACAACAAGTCCCGCTCCAGCACCTGGAAAAATCTACCATCTATTTTTCATGTTTTATTATGACCTCTACACTTCCTTTACCATCTGCATTTCTTTGAATTGCATATCCAAGAATGTATACTCAATCTCTTTGATTTCCTGAAAGCCGACGGAAGCATACATTTTGCGTGCAACTGTGTTTTCCAAAGACACACTGATATACAGTTTGTCCGCATTATGCTTGTTCTCAAAATACTCCAGAAATTCCAGCACAGCTCGCTTTCCATAACCTTTTCCCTGAAACTGCTTTCCAATCATAAAGCGGCTCATAGACCAGCCGGGTAACATATCATCATAGTCGTAGAGCACAAAGCCAACCATCGTTTCATCGTGGTAGATTCCCAGGGTGTAAAGGTCATCCTCGTAAGCCGCTTCTACCAGAGACAGCTTGTTATCTGCAACAAATTTCACCTGATTATCATCAACGGTCAATGCCATACAATCCCAGTAATTGGTTTTGTCTATTTCCCGAAATGTCATTTTAAATCCTCTCATTCTAAATAGTCCTGTTTTTCCGTCTCTGTAACAGTTCACTAAACCGGAAGTTGTCACTCCGGTAATTCCATTTCATTATTCATTTTTACAAATCCATATTTTTCATATAACGGTCGCCCCATATCCGTCGCTTCTAATGAAATAGACGAGATACCTTTGCTCTTAGAATCTTTAACCAGCATATCTAATGTTTTATAGGCAATCCCCTTTCTTCTGTACTTAGGGTTAGTATACATATTCATTATATACGCCTTATTTCCACTTGGATTGTGATAGGTCGGCATTACTTGGAAAAAACTAACACCACCAGCTCCAATACAACAGCTATCATTAAAAATCAAATACGCAATATGAGAGCCATCACAAAGTGCTTTTTGATAGTAGCTATAAGATTGCCTTTTCACTTCACTCATATCAGTATCAGAGCAAAGTTTATTAGCTGCCCTTAATACCTCTATTCTTGTTTCTACCAATATATTTATATCTTCAACCGTTGCTCTTTTATATGTTAGGTTCATATTGTATTCTCCCCTGCAAATCCTTATTTTCCATGTTCCATTCTCACATTCTAAAACTGATGTATAAAATATTCTGCAGTGCAGCGGCTTTTCATCTCCACTGTGCCGCAGTTTTATCTATTGTTTCATTTACAGGCTCTTTATCATATCTGTGATTGCCATGTCCCGCATCCATTTCGCCAGCGTGTATACTGCAGAAATACAGAAAAAGGTAACCATTAAAAATAGAATAAACGAAATCCTACACATTTCCCAGTCCCTCCTAGTCGCCCCCCCCCAGATTGTCCGAAAACCCTTATTTTCTGCGGTTTGTAGCCATTTTTAGCATCAAAAATGCCAGATATATTTCTCTCGAAATAAATATCTGACCTTGACAACTGAATAAAGTGTATATTGGGTTATACCAGCAGCATCCTGCCGCCATTAACTCCATCATCTTTTCAAATCCTAATAGGTTTTTCGCTCGTTTTATATTGTATCCCAGGCACATGAGCGCAAACTCCCCGGTCACTTTCCTCAGGCCTCTCAGAAGAAAGTAACTGAATCCCATCGCTCTTTTTATTGTCCCAAACGGATGCTCTGACAAACACATTCGCTCTGCCGTTTTCTTTCTGTCAGGTTTTAGGAAGAACCTCACCACTTTCTGTTTCTCAAAGTGATATTTCCCGTTTTTGACGCCCTGCTTACCTGGCATACTTCCCTCGGCTTCCAGCCAATCTTTGCACGGCTTCTCCAGACAGTCTTTCGTGAAGTCTATTTCTTTCCACTCATTTTTGCCCTTGTAACATTTATTCCTGTTTGGGCAATGCCGGCATGCGTTCTTATTTGCGTATCTGATGTTCCCGTTTTTCTTTATACATTTCTGGCGGAGGATTTCTCCATTCGGGCAATACACGAGATTCCTCTCCGGGTCCCTGACAAAGTATCCTTCCTTTGCCCTCTTCATCATTTCTTCGGGTGTCCCGTAAATTGACTCTGAAACTCCCTCTGTCTCTGGCTCGTCACTGACTTTCCTTCTTACTTCAATAACTTCTATATCTGTTATGACATCCTTGTAAGCTTCAGGAATTACGCCGGCATGCAACGCCTTTTTTAACCCTTCCGGGTCTGTGCTTTCTGTATCTGCATCAGCTGCTCCTTCGTACGGTATCTCAAGTTGATACCCGTCTTTCCCATCATTGGTTATAACATGCGGGATAATCCCGTCTTCAAGGCACTTTATCATGTCCTCTTCACTTTCATATCCCCTGTCGGCAACTGCCTCGATGACGCCTTCCGATTCTTCCCTTACTTCTTTAAGCGTAGAATCCATAAGCCCGTGGTCTGTCACCTGGTTTGTCATTTGGAAATCACGGATTAAATGTGTTTCAGAATCAACTGCTGTCTGTGGGTTATACGCTACCGCAAAACCATTCTTACTCTTCATCAGTTTTGCATCTGCATCCGTAAGTGACATCTGCGACTGGCCGCTTTCTTCCATGAGCTTTTGATAGCCCTCATATTTTGCAAGGCGCTCTCGGGCTTCTTTCACCTTTTCTTCTACCAGCTCTTTTGTAAGTTTATCGGGATCTTCTTCAAACCCTTCCTCCTTATCTGCATCATCAAGGATACGGAGGTACTCTTCAATGTGGCCATTAAGCCACTTGATCCTGTCATCCAGCTTGTTTTTTGTAAAGTTATTATTCTTGGAATTGCAGGCATTGAACTTGCTCCCATCAATGGAGGTAAACCCCCACTCTACTGCTCCGGAAAGCCGCTTGTTAAACTCGTGAAAAATCTTTTTGAGGCTGTCTATGTTATCCTTCCGGAAGTCAGATATGGTCCGGAAATCAGGTTCGACTCCGCCAAGCATCCACCTGACCTCTACATTTACTTTACAGCTCCTCGCCAGTTTTCTGGAGGATTTGATCCCATTATCGCTTCCATAAATGTAAAGCTTGAAAAGGCCCTTCGGGTCATACGGCGGCCTACCTTCCCGGGACATCTCCTTCACACCAAAATCTGAAAGGTTAAGACTATCCACAAATGCATCTATAAGCCTTGCCGTACTATCCGGATCAACCATGGAATCCCATGTAGTCACCATCATTTGGTCTCTGTCAAATCCCCGTACATAATCCATCAATATCACCTCAAAATGTAGTATTCCCAACACTTGTATTATACTACGTCTGTTGGTATGCAGCCAGAATTTTATACACTTTATTCAGTTGTCAAGGTACGCATTCTTCTATATAAGTCATCTGCCTTTATGACAGATATCTCTACCATGATAGTTATATCAGATTAGACTGGGTTTTCGGACGGTCTGCCCCTTTCTTAAAATATATCTGCCGAACGAGAGACTTACTCTGTCCGGCAGGATATTTTCAACCTTTTACTTACAATTCATTAATTGTTGCGGTAATCGCCATATTGCATATCCGTTTAGATGGAGCATGGGCTGCAATAACAGCAGAAACAAAAATAAAAACTGTTACTACAGCGAGCAATACAATCGGCAAATGCCATGCCACTCCAAAATGACGTGTAATCATCAGCGTATGCAGAAAACGGCTGAAAGGAATTCCCATTCCACAACCCAATATCAGACCTGAAACAGCATAGGTAAAGGCTTCCGCAGAAATCATTCGTGTAAGCTGTTTATTGTCCATGCCAACCGCACGCATTGCACCATACTGTTTTGTTCTCGCAGATACACTCATAGAAATACTGTTAATAATATTAAATAGAGTAATGACCGCAATAATTGCTAAAAATCCATAGCAAACAATCCGTGATGCCCAATAAGTTGTGTTGTTCGTCCGATTACTTTCCCGTTGGTCAGTAACAGCGATATCGTCATTTTCAAGTTTTCTGATTTGTGCTACTGTTTCATCTGTAGCATCTTTTCCCAGTTGAACACCAATCAAACCATATTTTTCCTGTCCCATGAGGCGGTCAAACGTTTCCTCTGAACAGATGATAATCAGATCATCGCCAAACAGTCCTTGTGACAGGGCGCAGGAAATCTCAACCTCAGTGCCTGCAATCTGAATGGTATCGCCGACTTTTAGGGAGTTGTTTTTATTAAAGACTGTCGCAACCTTGTTGCTGTCTCCATAAACTTCATTCAAGGTTCCCTGAGCAATATTTCCTTTTGCATAGTCCAACAGCGTATCATCATAGGAAACAATATTGATATGGTCTATCCCAGCTCTTGAAGATGTTGCAGGAATATTACCCATATAGCTACTGCCATAAGCATTTGTAACGCCATCTATTTTTCTGATTTCATCAACCAAATCACGGTCAAGAACCATTTCATTACTATAACTGGCTAACGCAAGATCCGCTGAGGTAACATTTAGTGATGGCAGCAACAACCGTACCATATCCATCACAATGGAAAAAGAAAGAAACAATATAATACAGAGAGCAAAAGAGGCTGTCAATAAACACCAGTTTTTCTTTAATGCTACTGCATGATGTATGCCCAAAGAACAGTCAATTTTCCCAACCCCTATCTTTGCGGCATGGTAAACAGTAGCTGTGTTTTCCATATTACCGGAAACTGCCGACATAGGGGAAACCTTAGCAGCACGTTTTGCCGGGGATTGTGCCGCCAAAAGTACTGTTACAATTCCTACCACGGCTCCGCTGATAAGACCGGCAGGACTGATTTTGAACACCGGTGTCACAGCAAATTCACCACCAACAACATAGCGGAGTACCCCGCAGATGCCCCAACTGATGATTGTACCCATAAGGATTCCAGCGGGTACTGCTATCTTGCACCAATTCAATGCCTCCAGCCGCACAAAGCGGATGACTTGCTGGCGGCTTGCGCCAATACAGCGCATCATGCCAAAGAACTGTGTCCGATTGGCTATATTGCTGTTCATGCTACCAGAGATCATCAGTACGCCTGCTAAGAGCACTATAATAAACAGAATCACTGCAATTCCGTAGAAATTCTTCATAGCGGTATTGCTGCTTTGCCCTGCCATACCCATTACACCGGTATTTTCTGAGATGTTTTCCGCCGGCAGCTGATATTGTGCCTGCAATTCTGTGATGGCTTTGGTTGCTTTCGTCGCATCCTCGAACTGCACATAATAGGCTGGCTCATTGTCTGTAATTCCATTATTCTCCATAATGGAGGCAAATGCTGTTTGTGTCATATATACCCCTACTAAATAGGTCTGATTTTCATAATATCCTTTATCCTCTGTACCAAACCCAGATATTTTAAACGTTGCATCTCCGGCAGGGGTATGCAAGGTTACATTTTCTCCAATCTGTGCTCCAAATGCTGTTACAGCATTTGGGCTAAGCATAACTTCACTATCATTCTGCGGAAAAGCCCCATCCGTAATTCCATTTGAGATCTGGTTCATATAGGTTTCTTCGGTACCATATAAGACAGCTTTTTTTTCGCGAATACGATACGGCTGCCCTCCTTCATAGTTAAACACGGAAAATGCACCTACGTCGGTAACATCTGTACGTCTACAGATTTCCTCTGCAATATCCTGTGAGATATGATCCAGTTGAAGATGCCAGTTTCCATGCTTGCTCAACATGATGCTGCTTTCCGTCCGAATCATCATGTCTGTTACACTGAAAATCGCAGTCACAAGAAAAACAGCACATATAATGCATAGAATTGTCATACGGTTCTGCCGCCTGCGGACCTTTGCAGAAATCGGCACAAGACTAAGATAGCTTTTCATTCACTGCACCTCCCCAGATCGGTCAGCACACCATCCGACACCTGCAGTACCCGGTCTGCAGTCTGTGCAATGCTCCGATTATGCGTAATCATAATAATAGTCTGTGCGTATCTCTTTGACGCATTTTTCAGCAAAGTAATTACCTCACTGCTGTTCTGCGTGTCCAGATTTCCAGTCGGCTCGTCAGCGAGTATCAGCGAAGGCCGTGAAATCAACGCACGCCCGATTGCCACCCTCTGCTGCTGACCTCCAGATAACTGGCTCGGCAGATGGTTCCGGCGTTCTTTCAAGTTAAGAACTTCCAAAAGCTCCTCCAGATACTTCTTATCCGGTTTCTGATAATCAAGCAGTACCGGGAAGATAATATTCTGCTCAACAGTAAGCTCTGGGATCAGGTTGAATGCCTGAAAGATAAAGCCGATGTTCCTCCTGCGGAAAACCGTCAACTTGCTCTCCTTCATTGCAAAAATATCTTTGCCGTCGATCAGCACTTTTCCTGATGTCGGGTTATCCAACGCACCAATCATATTGAGTAATGTACTTTTTCCGGAGCCTGATTCCCCGACAATAGCCACATACTCACCCTTTGGGACAGAAAAATTGACTTTCTTCAATGCCCGTACGGATGTTTCACCACTGCCGTAAGTTTTGGAAATTGATCTTACTTCTAATAAATCCATATTCCAAACACCTCTTCTTACATTTATGATTTCTTTTAGTATACACCAACCCAGGCGGCAAATTCAATACTGTCTTTTATCTGCCGGAAATCTCCCTTGAATACAGCTCCGTCTATACCGGCTTTCTTCGCGCCTGCTATGTTCGCCTCAATATCGTCAATAAAAAAGCAATCCTCTGCCCGAAGCTCATACTTCTCCAACAGATGCCGATAGATCCGGATATCCGGTTTTATCACATGGACATCGCAGGAAACTACGATCCCGTCAAAATAATCGAACGGGGCAAACCTCGGAAAATACCGGTAGAAAGAACTGCTGGCATTCGACAATACATAGATCCCGAATCCCTGCTTCTTCAGATACTCACAGAATTCCTTCGCCTGCGCAACCGGCTGCATACACATGTCCCATTCCACCGTACAGCGCCTGAGTTCTTCATGAAGCCTCTCCGGAACGCGCCTGCTCACTCCGTCAAATCGTTCCTCATCCGTGAGTTCGCCCAGATCTCCCTGTATCCACTCCGGTCCCTCAAACAGCTCCCTCCGGATCAACTTCCGGTCTTCCTCTTCCTTTACGATCTGCCTTAAGCACACCTCCGGATCATAGGTGAGAAGTACGTTTCCCATGTCGAATATTACATTCTTCTTACATTCTCTTTTCATCTCTCTTATAAACTTTCTGTCGGGAACAGCGCTTCGTCTAACGCCGTCATATCAGACTGTTCGATAAAATATACCCCGTTGGCATCCGGCTTCACCGTTACCGTCACGGTTACCGTATCCCCGTACTCCGGAGACGCTATTCTCTCACTCATCAGATCGTACTGCTTCTGGAAGTACATCTCATTGATCGCGCTTTGCTCCGGAATCTCCGTCATATTCTCCAATTCTGCCGTTACAGCCGCCTCCGCTTCAGCCGCGATCCCGTCGAAACCTGCGAACGGCTCTAACATTACGTCGACCGTATACTCCTTATCTCCTGCCTCTTTTGCCTCTCCTACTTCATATTTTACCAGATTAATGATATTCTCAAATAACTGCCTGTAGTTTGCCACCAGTTCATCGGACAATCCAAGGCTTGTAAGCCCTGATTCCTGCATTATCACGTCAATATTCGCTTCATATAACTTCCTTGCTTCTTCCTCCGTCGACTTTGTCCACTCTACGTATGTACCAAACTCTCCCTTATAACTGGCGTCCAGAACAGACTTAAGATATGACTGTGCATCCTCTGCGCTCATACCGCCGCATCCGCTGAGCATTGTCATGACCATGATCAGTATAGCCGCTAATATTCCTCTTTTTTTCATGTTTCCTCCTCCTGGTTCACAAAGTATTATATATTATTACAATATTATACATCCAATATATTACACCTTTTGCCATACAAAATCAACTCTTACTATCTTACTTATTTCGACAATCTTTTGCCGATCTCAAAGCAGTCAAATGTAGCGAAATAATCTGCCGGAGTCTCCGCCCTGCGGATCATCTGCACCGAACCGTCCTCTTTCAGCAGGAGTTCGGCAGACTTTAACTTTCCGTTGTAATTATATCCCATCGCAAATCCATGGGCTCCTGTATCGTGGATGACCAGCAGATCCCCCATATCAATCTCCGGCAGCATACGGTCAATGGCGAACTTGTCATTATTCTCACACAGAGAACCCGCAATATCATACCGGTGATCACAGGGCTCCTTCTCTTTCCCCATTACCGTAATATGGTGGTACGCGCCGTACATCGCCGGACGCATCAGGTTCACGGCACACGCGTCCACGCCGATATATTCTTTGTGTGTACTCTTCCTGTGGATCGCCTTGGTCACCAGGCACCCATACGGCCCCATCATGAACCGTCCAAGCTCTGTATAGATGGCAACATCGCCCATGCCTTCCGGAACCAGTACTTCTTCATAGACCCTGCGCACTCCGTCTCCGATCATACGGATATCATTAGGCTCCTGATCCGGAGTATACGGGATCCCTATACCGCCTGACAGATTAATGAATCTGATATGCGCGCCGGTCTCTTTCTTAAGCTTCACTGCAACCTCGAATAATACCTTCGCGAGCATCGGATAATATTCATTCGTAACCGTATTGCTCGCCAGAAACGCGTGTATCCCGAATTCTTCCGCACCTTTATCCTTCAAGATCCTGAACGCTTCAAATAACTGCTCGGTCGTCATGCCATACTTCGCGTCTCCCGGATTATCCATGATATCATTGCTGATCTTGAACAGCCCGCCCGGATTATAACGGCAGCTGATCGTCTTCGGGATATGGCCGATCGTCTTCTCCAGAAAATCAATATGTGTAATATCATCCAGATTGATGATCGCTCCCAGCCTGTCCGCATAGGCAAATTCCTCGGCAGGCGTATCATTCGATGAGAACATGATCTCTTCACCCGTCGCTCCTATCGCTTCCGACAGCATAAGCTCCGTATAAGACGAACAGTCGCAGCCGCAGCCATATTCCCGCAGGATATCGATCAGAAAAGGATTCGGCGTCGCTTTGACTGCAAAATACTCCTTGTATCCCTGATTCCAGGAAAACGCTTCCTTTAACGCCTTAATATTCTTACGGATCCCCTTTTCATCATAGAGATGAAAGGGAGTCGGATACTCCTTCACAATCTCGTTAAGCTGCTCCTTCGTCACAAATGTCTCTTTCTTCATCGTTACTGATTCTCCTCTCGCATTGATAGTAATTTGATCTCGTTCGCAAGCGCTGATTTATAAAGCTCCACAAAGTTCTTCTGTCCGGAATACAGGCAGGTATTCCGGCTTCCTTCGCCATATTCTCCCGTAAGGACATACCTTGAATCTACGATCACGCCGATACGCATCTCCCGATCCTCTCCCACATACACCTTTGCTCTGACAAATGACGTCGGCTGATCCGTTATGATCACGACTTTCTTCTTTTGCGCCACCAGATCTTCCAGTTCTCCGACAAAAAGCAGCAGATAATTCCTCGTCAGGCTTATATATACCCTGTCCTCTACCTGGTTCAGGATATTACGCACCTTGTCCAGTATATGGCTCGCGCCTTCGATCGTAATATAGCCTTCTATGTACGTCTTCTCTGTCGGCACATGCTTGGCAAGCCATTTCTTCGATTCTTCCAACCTGCGTATACGGTTCTTGCAGAATTCCTCCAACGGTACCGGTACATATTTACGCGTGTTCCCTTCTTCCACCAGATAAGCGGCTCCTTTCTCCGTCATATTTGCCAGAGAATTATACGCATTGGACCGGGATATCCCCGTCTGCTTCGCCACCTCGTACCCTGTCACCTTCCCCTCGGTGAGCAGGCACTGGTATATATTCGCTTCCTGACGTGTAAGATTGAATTCCATCAGGCGCTCTGTAAAAGATGTTTGCTCCAACTTTTCACCCCATTCTGTCCCTTTAGTAGTTCTTCCAGGGAACACTATAATCCATTTTTCATCCCTCTGTCAATACATTTATTCAGAAATATTTCAAAAACTGCGCTGCGAAGGCAGCAAAAAAGCTGCCGGGGAAATAAGTATGAATGGTTTCCCCGGCAGCCTTCTT